>UMLB01065278.1_pt1 | contig 46112 bp, 44 predicted proteins | sample 1966481 | NCBI WGS metagenome assembly UMLB01 (sample SAMEA4836192, study PRJEB28245) | human gut metagenome | biome: gut microbiome; material: fecal sample | place: Denmark | collected 2008 | reverse complement strand
TGTCGGGATGACCGGCACCCTCCACTCCCCGCTGCTGTTTCTTCTCGGCGGGATTACCTCGATTCTCGTCACGGCAGTCGGCGCGATGTGCGACCAGCGCTCACGCGTTCTGCCCTTCGGCCTGTCTATCGCCACATACCCTCTCGCCGTACTTACGGCGTTCGGGCACGGCGGTGTAAGCGGATTGATCGGCAACCTGCTGTGCGGTGTGGGTATCTATGCGATTTTCGCCATCACCAACCATCTCTTCCGCATCACCGGCGGCGCCGATGCAGTCGGTGCCGGCGATCGCAGGCTCGTCCCGGCGATCGCGACGGCATGCGGGTTCCACGGCACGGTATACGGCATGGGCGCGATGTGCATCGCCATGCTCGCCAACTACATCCCCCGCTACCGTGCGAAAGAGATCACCCTTAAAAGCCGCGTACCCATGGGGCCTTTCCTGCTCGTCTGGCTTTGCACCGGCGTGCCCCTTGGGTGTATCATGTAGCAGTCTATCCCGCTGTCCCCCGCAGAGAAGTTAGGAGTAGCCGATCTGCGAGGAACAACTGAGAATAGAGTCTTTGCAACCGTCCGAATGGACACAAAGGAAGGAGAATTCCCATGAATTCTATCCGCAATCGCGTCTATGCCGGTGAGATCGCCGGCGGCGCCGACACCGTCGAGTACGTCATCGTTGCCATTGTCGCCGTCATCATCGGCGCTGCTCTGATCGCCTTCGGCAACAAGATGCAGCAGCAGATGACCAAGACTGGCAACTCCATCTCCTCCTGGTTCGAGTCTGCCCGCAACGCTGCCAATACCTCGATCAACGGCGTTGGCAAGTAGTCAACCTCCTTTCTCTCTGATAGCATAATACCATACTACTAAGGTATTTGTTTCGAGAATCGAGAAATGTGCAACCAAGGAGGAACTGGACGTGAAAGGCATCTTCAAGAAACCGGAGTCCGAATCGGGCGCCGCAATCATCGAATTTGCGCTCGGTGTCCCGTTCCTCCTGATTTTTGCCATGGCTGCCATGGAATTCGGCCAGATTTCGGCGGCGACAACCGCTGTCGACAACGCCGCCCATGCAGCCGCCCGAGAGCTCGCCGTAAACCCCAGCGGCGATGCCTCATCAGCTAAGGAGGCGGCCGTAAATGCCGCCTCCTCTTTTTTCGCTGAAAACATGAAGATCGAGACAGATGTCTCGGATGCCGAGAGGGAAGCGTACACGCACCGGATTCCCGATTCAAACGGATCGTCCTATACGGACAGGGAGTCGAATGTCTCCACCCGGAAATGCACCGCGACCGTATCCGTGACCATCCAGCCACAGACCGTCCTCGGCGATGCGATCTATGCCGCCGGAGGGTTCGGAGGCGGCATGACGATCGAATCCAACGCCGTGGAGTTAAAGGATGCAACGGTGGAAGGAGGTGCGTCCTCGTGGTAAGGACCCATTCTGAAAGAGGCTCGGAAGTCCTCGAGGCCGCCATCGTCCTCCCCATGCTCATCGTCCTCGCATTCTGTCTTATCCAAGTTTGCCTGATAGCATATGAGGGCACCGCGATGAGCGCCGCAATCGAGTCGGCCGCGATGAAGTCCGATTTCTCCGCCGCAATCGCATCCGGAAATGTAAACCAGGCGGTAAAGGACGAACTCGCATCGAACACGCCGGGTATCGTCAAGGACAACATCACCGTGACGAACTCCAAGGTCTCCTATTCGGACAGGTCCGATGAGGCCACCGTCACCGATACCGGTTCCACGGGAATCACGACCATCTCGAAATCAAGCACCACGGCGCTTCTCGAATCGACCGTCGACTATAAAATCCCGACCCTGATTTCGGTCGGCAGCTTCGACGGTATCAAGATGTCGAAAACGATCAAAGTGGAGGTCCCGGTTTCCGAGAAAATGGAGGTGTCGCGATGACGCGCGTCCGCAGCGAATCCGGCGCAATCAACATCCTGAACGTCATCATCATGCTCGTACTCCTCATTGCACTCGGCTTCGCATTCGAGCTCTCCGCAGCCCTCGACCAGCAGAACGCCCAGACAAATGACTGCTCCGCAGCCAGGGACGCCACCATGGCGTCGCAGAACCTCCTTGTCGCGAAGAACTCCGATGACCCCGGTCTCGCAATCGCGACCGCGGCCGTCAAGTCCCTGCGTGCCAACGGGTTCAACGGCGAAGTCGAGGTCTGGTTCTATGAAGCCCCCTCCTCGGCCGTCCCCCAGAGCAAACGCGCGTGGGCCTGGGGCATCCAGACGAAATCGTCCTTGAAAGGATACTTTGCGACCTATTCGCTCGGAGATTTCAATATCCCCATCGGATCGCACGTCACGGCACATGCCGTCCCCTACACTGCGGGAAAGGCATGGAGACCGGCGGATTCGGGTAACGGAAAGTATTCCTTCAAAGCCGGTTCGGACACTCCTGAATACGAGGAGTACACGTCTACGAAAGAGCTTCCGCAAGAAGTGATCGACGAGATGAAAACAGCCGTCAACCAGGCAACGAACAATAAATAGCCTTCCCAATGAGCTAAAATGAAAGGATATCAGGCGACATCATGTGCCAATGCCTGATATCCTTTTGCTATGCCGCGTGTCTGACGGCATCTCTACACAGGAAAGCGAGAAAGGAACACCATGCCAGACACCAACGATACCGATGCGATCCTCGCGAAAGTCCGTTCAGGCGAGCTTTCGGCAGGCGATGCAGCCGCCCTGATCGCGAATCTCCACGCCGCATCCTACAAGGCGATGCAGGACGCGCAGACTGCACAGGCTCCGCAGCCCGAGTCTCCCGCACCTCAAGCCGCCAGCCAGCCGGGTATGTCCCAGCCGCCCGTCCAGCCGGCACCGGTCGCGGCTGCCGCACCTTGCTATCAGCCGCAGGTTCCGGCTATGCCGGCATATGCCGCACCGACGCCCGATACGGTTGCCGAGAAGGCGCAAGAGACGGTTCCGCAGCGCCCTCAGGCACCTACAGTGCAGCACCCCGCCCCCTATGATCCGCCTGCATATGTCCCGGCTGCATCGGCATCCGAGCCGCATCCGGTCTACGACCAGCCCTCCCCTGCCGTGAATCCGTATCGCCAGCCGGCACCCGACACGACTGCCACGCTTCCGGCGCAGGATGCCACCGCATCCCAGCCAGAACCGGAAACCGCGTACCATCAGGCCTCGCCCCTTCCGTATAATCCCCCGCAGGAGACCGACAAGTACATTCCCGTAAACGAGATGGAATCCTCCAGCTTCTTTACCGATTCTGAACCTGCTGAGGAACAGGAGCCGAAAAAGAAGCGCGAGAAGCCTGCAAAGCCATCGAAGCCGTCCCGTGCCGAACGCAAAGCCGAGAAGAAGAAGGCCAAAGAAGAAGCCAAGGCAGCGAAAGCCCAAAAGAAGGCAGCCGGCCGCCGCGGCGCCACGTCCCCCAATGCTCCGAGCCTCACGGGCATGGAGAAGATCGCCGTGAAGGTCTCCCGCCTGCAGAAGGTCACCGCCGGCCTCGCTGTCATCGCCGTCCTCGCGGGAGGTGTCGCCGTCGTATCGGAGATCGACGCCAACAATCGAATCGCAGAAGCGTTCTCCGGCACCACCGAAGTCGTCGCAGCCACGAAGACCATCCACGCCGGCGACGAGATCTCCGCAAGCGACCTCGCCTTCGTCTCCGTCCCGAACAGCACGGTGGCGGACGGCGCAATCACCAAGAAGGATATTGACGACTCCTCCAAGACTCCCGTCGGTCGCGTCGCAACCCAGTACATCGCCAAGGGCTCCCAGCTCACCAACGCATCGACTGCAGGTAAGGACAACCCTGAGTCCCTTGCTGCCGCGATCGGGGACGGCATGGAGGCTGTGACCATCTCCGTCGATGCCCAGTCCGGCATGGGCGGCATGCTCCGCGTAAACGACAGGGTCAAGGTGATCCAGCCCAACGACGGCTCCCTCGGCGGCGACGGGTTCACCGTCATCGCCGACTCCGTGCGCATCGCAGCCCTCGACGGCAACTTCAGCTCCGGTAGCGGCTCCTCTGACGGATACAGCACCGTGACGCTCGAGGTCACGCCCGAGCAGGCAGGTAAGATCCGCACCGCCGGTGGCCTTACCCTTACCCTGCCCTCTTCTGCCGATACCACCGAGAGCGGTGAGTAGCCCATGGCAGACGAAACCGTTCTCAGGATCAAGGAGCGTATCCGCCAGGAGATGCGCGACCTGCTCGGCGTGACCATGGCCGACGGCGGCTCGATCGACCGTCAGGCGCTTCCGGCCCAGATCGACGGTGTCGCCCATGAAGTGTGCGCCGATTTCGGCATCTCCGACGAAAACTGGATCGGCTACATCATCAAAAGCACCATTGACGATTTCATCGGTCTGGGTCCCCTGCAGCCTTTGCAGGACGATCCCAAGGTTGCCGAGATCTTCATCGATCCCGTCGGCGTCGAGCCGAATGGAACATTTATCACGCCGGTCGCCCGCGCCGAAGTGGACGGCCAGATCGTCGATTGCCCCGGTATCGACCTCGTCTCGCATGATGAGGTCGGTCGACTTATCGGACGTATCGCCGAGGAGGCGAACCGCCGCTGCGACGATTCGTTTCCCGAGATGGACGCCACCCTTGCCGACGGCTCCCGTGTGCACGCAGCCCACCCGAAGGTCTCCCCCAACGGCTGGTCTCTCAATATCCGTAAGTTCAGCAAGGACAAGCTAACCGCTGAGGATCTGCTGGAGCGCGGTGCCATGAGCGAGCCTATGTACATGTTCCTCAAATCGGCCGTCAAGGCCCGTGCGAACTTCATCATCTCCGGCGGCACCGGTTCCGGTAAGACCACGATGCTGAACGCACTCTCCGCCTTCATCGGCTATAACGAGCGCGTCGTGACCATCGAGGATACGCGAGAACTGCAGCTGAAGCAGCGCATCGTGATCCCCCGCGTCGCCTGCCCACCGAACTCAGAGGGCAAGGGCGAGTTTACGATGCATGAGCTCCTGGTCGGCGCACTCCGTGAGCGTCCCGACCGTATCGTCGTCGGCGAGTGCCGTGACGATGAGACTTACGAGATGCTTCAGGCCATGCAGACGGGTCACGACGGATCGCTCACGACGATCCATGCGAACGACTGCGCCGGTGCATTCACGCGTATCGAGAACATGATCCTGAAGAGCCAGGGCAACATGACCATGGAGGCGATCCGCCGCCAGATCGGTGCCGCGATCGATGTCGTCGTGCAGGTGAAGCGCTGGAGGGGCGGCTACCGCCGTATCGAGTCCATCACAGCCGTCGAGGGCTTTTCCGACGGTAACGTGACCCGCAACGAACTGTTCCACTGGGAGGGTTCGCCGGAAAACGGTAGGCATGTCGCCACTGGATACCAGCCGGCGCGTCTAAAGGAAAAGATCCTCGACGCGGACGCGGAGTACGACCCCCGTTGGTTCGAAGGCGGTGTCTGGTAATGGAACCTGCCGTCATTATCATGATGCTGAGCGTTTTCTTCCTATTGCTTTCCATCACCGTTGGCCTCTATTCCCTGTTCTGCGGACTGTCGGCTGCCGGCGATGTACGTCGCGTGAGGAATTCGACTGCCCTTAGAACCGGCGAGTCGGACGATAAGGACAAAAAAGTTCCCACGCCCCTTCCGCGTCTTGCGGAAGCCGGTATCGAAGTCAATGGCAAGACGTGGATTCTCCTCCTCGTCTTGCTCGCGGGAGCGGGTGCCCTCATCGGATTCATGGCCCTGGGACTTATCGGAATCGGTTTTGCCCTCATCGGACCCCTGATTGCCGAGCTGTGGGTGCGTTCCCGCGGAAAGAGCCGTAAAGCACGATTCGATGAGCAATTGGCGCGGTCGCTTCCCATGGTCGCGGAAAACATGCGTGCCGGATCCTCGATTGAAAGAGCCCTGCGCTCTGTCGGGGAGAATTCAGACGACCCTCTGAAATCCGAGCTCCTGGCCTGTGCCGGCGCGATGCAGATCGATGGCGATATCGTCGCCGCGCTCGATGACATGGCGAAACGAACCGGCAGCAAGGATCTTGTCCTCCTGCAGGCCGCCGTGGCCTCGCACAAGGAGGTTGGCGGATCGCTGGCTGACTCGCTCGAGCGCATCGGAGACACCATCGACGCCCGGTTGTCGCTCCGTCGGCATATCGAGTCGGAGACGTCATCTGTGATCGCATCCATGAAGGCGCTTATCGTGATGCTGCTCATCCTGTTCGCAATCATCATGGTCGGCATCCCTCAGGCATATGATTTCTATACGCAGGACCCGCTCGGCATTCCCGTGCTGATCGTCGTAGTGCTATTTGCGGCAACGGGCTCCGTCATCATCTACAAAATGGCAGACATCGACGTGGAATAGGAGCCAATCGAAATGAATATCCAATATCTCCTCGTGCTCCTGTTCGCCTGTGCTGCCGGCGGTATGACTTATGTTCTCGCCGGCGAGCCCTTCCGCAAGCCGCTGGCGCGCGCCAGGATGTCCATCGCCGCCCGTAAGGGGATGCACGCCAAACCGACGCAGCGCATGAAGATCGCCGAGGCAATCGACCGCGCCGGAGAGGCGTTCGAAAAGGTCATCCCGCTCAAGCTGTCGGAATCCCGAGAGCTGCAGGACAAGCTCGACCTGGCAGGGTTAAAGATAACCCCATCGACCTGGCGTGCCATCTCCCTCGGGATCACGATCTTCACCGCCATCATGCTCGCCGGTGCCGCCCTCGTGGGCGGATACGGAATCGCGATGGCACTCCTAGTCGGAATCATCGGCGCCGTCGGCGGATGGGCGGTCTGCGGAGTCTGGCTGTCGCATGCGGGAAAGACGCGCGGCGAAGAGATCGATCGCTATCTGCCACCGGCACTTGAACTGCTCACCATTTCCGTCTCAGCCGGCGTGCTCGTGGAGCGTGGATTCAGGCAGCTTGCCGAGAACAAGGCCCTCGGTCCGCTGGCAGACGAGTTCGCGCGTACCGATATGGAGATCTCGCACCTCGGCGTGTCCCGCGTAGATGCCCTGGACCATATGCGCCGCCGATGCGATTCACCGCTCATGGGATATTTCTGCGCGGCGTTAATCGAGGCGACCAGAAAGGGCACCTCGATCTCAGGCGTCCTCGAATCGCAGGCAAAGCTTGCACGCAAGGCGCGTTACGATGCGCTGACAGCGCAGATCAACAAGCTCTCGACGAAGATGGCGGTCCCGCTGGTGTTCTTCCTGATCGCCGTGCTCGTCCTCATCCTTCCCCCGCTCATCATTCCAACCGCAAGCATGCTCATGGAAATCATGTAACCGGGAGCATCAGCTTAATGACATGAAGCAGCCGGGGTGCAGATTTGCACCCCGGCTGCTCTCCTTTTTCCCCCATAATCCCGGACATACCGGTAACTTTTTACAGTCTGCCGCGCTATAATTTTCGATAACTATAAACGTTCAAGTAGGTTAGGGAATTTCATGCTAGATAAGATTAAAAACGGGGTGAAAGACATCCCTATCTCAGCGGAAGCTTTTGGGTTTGCAGCGGTCGTGGCGAGCGTGGCGCCCGTGCCGGACGCTATAGGCAATTTGGTAACTTCTATCAGGTACATTGCACTTTCGCATTCTGTCTGGTCTGTCCTGCAACCGGCAATTCCAGTAATCATTCTCGCCCTCGCAGCCATTGCGTTTTGCAGAAATAACTATAAGGTTGCACTTGCGGCCGGTATCGCCGCAACTATCTATTTTTTACTGCCGGCTTCCCATATGAGCACTGAGCCAGTCGTAATCCAGCTCTGCGACACCATCTGCCTTGCCCTCTACACATTAAAATTGTGCGTTCAAGATAACTACGAAGAAACCGGTTATGTCGAATAGGGAGTTGAACGATCCAATGGAAAAAAGTAACGAGATCGCCCACGTCAATGCGGAACTCATCCCACAGGATAATTCTGCTGATAGCGATGATAAGGCAGTCTCCCGCCGCCGTGTACTCGAAGCCGGCGCAGCGGCGTTGGCATTGCTCATGATGCCCAAATTAGCGTTCGGAGCAACCTGTCCGGGTGGAAATCCTCCGGACGAAAGAGGTTGGTTCGGTTCAGGAAATGGATCTGTTGTCCATCATGGTGGGAACTATATCGGTGTTGCATCTAAGACCTGGTGGTGGCAGGTCGGATATAGTTGGGATGCAAGTCAATGGCTTTGCCTCTCCTTCAGGGTATACGTCGAATCGATTTTCACGGATGAGCTCTATGATATTTTTAAGGTTCACGTCCAGGCAAAATGCGGCGATGTAAACACTTCAACCGGTCATCGAATCTGGTATTCCAAATATAAAGATAACTATCTCCATTTTTGGGTGAGCAATCTTGGAATCGCCGGCAGTTCCCAAAAAACTGACTGGGAAGATAATAAATACTTCGCTTTCTCAGACGAAAACCTCGGTGGCGGAAATCGAAGTTGGTGGAGCATTACTGGTTGGTCCGATTTGGGATACGACTCCCCGACATACCTCTATAAGCGAAACAATGGTCTTCAAGACGCCTATTTCGGCCTTGGAGTTCATGTTTATAACGTTATGTGCGGAGGCGTCAATAACTGGACCACACCTGACAGAGTTTTTCTTAGTGGATATACAAGTTCCCCTGATAGCTTCATGGGCAGTGATATCCACGCAAAAATCGATAAAATTACCCTCGACCAGGACATGTCCCTGTTCGGCAAGATCGTCGCAATCGTTCCGGATTCCGTCAAAAGCGGATATCAATGTCTGGATGTCGATGCCGCAGGACAGTCCTCCGGCACGCTCGTTCATCTTTACGGCGCGGACGGAAGTGGAACGAATTATACGCAGCGCAATTTCATCATGGGCCTCGGCGCGATGGACGAACGAGGCGGTATCACATTCACCATCTTCCCGGCCCATGTGAAAGGTTTCAGTCGTGTGCTCAATGCGTCGGGAGGAAGAGGCTATCTAGAGCAAGCCGCACAAAACCGCACCGCGCCTTCTTCCACTCAAACGCTCCAACTCTACGGGGATGACAATACCATCGCCGGTCGATTCTGGGTCACAAAGAGTGTCGACAAGAACGGCCGATACAACATCATCAGCGATGCGTCCGGTTTTGCCTTCGACCAAGCCGACGGCAAGACCGCCGAAGGAACCATTGTCCGGCTGCATTCCGACGGTATTCTCGGCTCCGAATGGTCGAATGAAGCCCACAAATGGCGTATCGAGGAAGTGTTCTTCAAGGGCACGATCTCACTCGATGCCGAGCGTGTCGAGCCCGGTAAGACGATCTCTGTCATCGACCCGTCAAAGACATGCACGCCCTACGATCAGAGCGGCACCGGTTCGGTGAAATACCTGTACCGCTGGTACTGGATGAAAGACGAGAGGGAAAGCCCGTTTGCCGAAAACAAGTATCCTGAAGCCTTTACGTTAAGCAGCTGGTGCCATCTTGCAAATTGCGGCGATCAGATCTGGCGTGACGCCTATGCCGGCGCGGGATACCCCGTCCGCGACACTAACTTCTTCGTCGAGGCCTTCAAGCTGAGAATCAAGTACGGCAACGGTTTCATCGAGAACAATGCCGACTTCGGTTCAATCTGCTACGCCGGATGCATGGGCATCGAAAATTCAGGCGATTTCTCTTGGTCCGATGTCTGCCGCGACGGCGAGGAACTTGGCAAGGGCGGCGTCAGCAACCGCATTACCGGCATCAAGATCTGGCTTGAGGGAGATATCTCCAAGGAATATGATATCGCCTATCGCGCCTTCATCTATGGGCAGGGCTGGACGGAACGTTTCCATTCCAACGGCGGTTCTCAGGATGACGCGGAGCTGTGCGGTTCGGATGATGCATCCGGTAGCAAGGGAGCCATCAAGTGTATCCAGGTATTCGCCATCCCGAAGCCGCGCGGTGCCAAGCTGGCACGAGAGTTCGCCGAGGACAATTCGTTTATCCCGGAAAACTCCCATTCGGGTGGCTATCTCACGGCACAGGCGATGCTCGCGCTCAACCTCGATGACACGTCGGGGTTCGATGGGCACAAGATGATCGCCGATGCGTATCAGGGCGACAGTTCGAAGGGTCTGGAAGCTCTGCCCGTACCGCCGACTCCTCCGTCTCCTGTCGGTATCAAGGTGTTCTATTATGTCGACGGTGAAACCGATCCGTGTTTCGAGGAAGAGTACGAGATGGGAACGACCTATCAGGTGAATCCCGATGCGACTGCCGCCGGCCAGAAAGACAACTGCCTCGATCTGGTCTGCTGGTACACTGATCCGGAGTACACGCAACCGTATGAGCCGACAGAGCTCAGTACTGCGCTAAAGCTGTACGGTTACAACCCTTGCTCGGTGAAATACGATACGACCACCCGCAGCAGCGTGCTGGACACCTCGTATAACTGGTCGACGGACGCCGACCTTGGCACCGCGCTCGATCTGGCAGCCCTGTACCCACAGGACGAAATCGTTAAGTATGGGACGAAGCTGACGTTTGCCGGTCCGTGGTCCGCTTGGTGCGAGGATGCCGGGAAGACACGCTGCGTGTCCAGCACGCCCGGTGTATACGCTACCGCGGCCGCCAGCGGGTCCCCGATCCTCTCGGCGACCATCAAGGGCAACACGACGGTCTACGTCGATTGGCCTTGGAGCGGCTATGACGGCGTCATGAGCGCCCGGTCGTAGCGGATATCGACTGAAGGAACTGAAAGAGGGGCAGATGGAGTTTCATCTGCCCCTCTTTTTTACTATAAGCCGTTTTCAAACGTGAATATTAAGACAAAGAAAAAGGGCGAGACCTAGAGCGTTTGGCCGGGATCCAGTTCCCCGAATACTACTCTAAGCTCGCCTCTGATACTATTATACAAAACCATCTTTGTATTTGCAACCGCGGAAACAAGCAGGTCTCCTCTGCCACTAATCCATAGGTTGAACAAAGAAAAGAATACATGCGCTCTATTCAAGAAATGAAAAAGCCTCATCTTTCATCGCAAATGAAAGATGAATCCACCCGTTAAAATTCGCAAGCGCTTGCGAATAAAAAAGAAGAAGGCTGCGGAGAGAGACCGCAATCTTCTTCTTTTCCTGTATAAAAATAGGCTGATGCCGGTAGATAGGAATACCGGCCAACAAGGTGATTCCCGAAGGAATCTTCGAAAACAATACTACTATAGCATAGTATAGACAGTTTGTCTACTTCCTCTGTCGCGCCGGCAAGACATCGTCGGGATCGATCTCATAGAGCCCGAATGCCGCCGCGATCTTCATCATGTCACGCATACCGGCAAGATAGGCCGTATCGACCTGGTCGCAGGCATGGACGCGGACAGCGCGGATAAAGCGATCCGTCACATCCCGAAGCTCCTGCGGAATCTCATGAGAGATCTTGAGCCAATCCTGCTCCGCAAGATGCTCTTCCATCTCACTTTGTCGGAAGCCGGGGTCGCGCTCGCTCAACTCGACCATCGACCCGTCCTTCAGCTCAGACAGGGCCGAGCGCAAAGCGACCTGAAAGCTATTTTCCTCCATACGTATCCTCCTTCCGTTAATGCAATATGCTAGTATTATAGCACTATAGCATCCGAAAGGCAACCGTATGTTCGAGTGTCCAAGGTATATCGCGCCTTTCAAAACCGATGCAGACTATAGCCCGATTTATCCGGCACGAGCCCGTAAATGCTTTTCGGAAAATACTCTTCAACTGGGACTGATTCCCTTGCCGCATCGAAGAGACCGGATTTCAAGGCATGAATTATCCGCTCTTCCGCAACTACCGCCATGAGCTCGCAGTTACTCAATGCGAAGAATATGATCTTCTCCGTGCCGAGTAATTTGACGGCACTTTCCCATACCGATGACAAGAGCAGCGCCGAGGCGCCTCCCACTCCCCCGCTCAGCCTACCGATCTCCAACATAGCGAGCTGCCCCGTTGTGCCGGTGAAGCCGATCCGTATATCCGATTTGAGGTTGCGGGATGCATATTCGAACAGCTTCCCTCTCGGCAAGTCGAATGTATCGAGATTGTCATACGTCACGATTGCGGCCGCGTAGCCGTCCGTTTCGGATTCACCCTCGACGACGTAGGTGACAAGCAGATCGAGATAGCGATCGTAGATGATCCCCAGCTCGTCATAGCCGTCAGCCTTCCAGACCGGCGACAGCACCGGATAGATCCTGTACAGTATGACTTCTTTAGCAGGGACCTTATATACCCCGTATTTCATATCAAGGTCGCATATCGACTGACCCACATCGAACGCATCAACCATTTCATTTCCCATCCGATCTCCTATCGGATGGAAGCGGCGATACCCACCGCGCCACATCCTTCCCATATTCAATTCCTCCTGTAATGCTTTGTGTAATAGTACTATAACATCAAAAAAGCGTATTGATACAGCCGACTACATTTACGATGGCTTTCGGTACATTTCGATGAGATCCTTTCCGATACTTTCTATAGTCGCTTGAAACAGGGAGGTACGACGAACGCTAAAAAAGGGGCAAAAAGCCCCTTTCATTACCGTTCTCTTTCAGTTCTTGAAACTGAGTCATTCATCCGCGGTATCTGCAAAACCTTATTTCGCTTGACACGCAATGGTTCCTTTTGCCCGACTGCCAACTTTTCAATATGCCGTTGAACACCGCCGATGTTTCGCTCGATGCGACTTTCGATAACATCAAGTCGAGCCTGGATACCATCATTCCCATGGGACAAGATCTCCTTTGCCTCAAGAGGGAAACCGACAAGCTTGCCCCTATCGAACCAGCTGTAATCTCTGAAAAGGCTGAGCTGCTTGTCCGGAGCCATACCTTTCGGTCCAAACGGTTTCGCGATATAGCTATCTTCCGCGAGAATGTTGTAGGCGTGACACCAAAGGCTTGTCCCATTATCGAAAATCGGCGCAAACCTTGTAAATTCAAGTGTTTCAACATTTCGGATTACCCCGAAGTTACGCCAGTGCCGGTCTTGATTGGCAAGGATGTAATCACAGGTGAACATTTTTGCCAGACCTTCCTCTACATTGTTGAGACCAAGGCTCTTGTAGGTGTCCACCAGAAAGTCATAGTCACTCATAGAATCAGGTTTCTTTCGTGTTGAAAGTACGTCATATGCGGTGACTAGCTCCTCATCCTGTCCGAGCATGTTCTCACATGCGGAATAGATTCGTCCCTTCTCCTCAAATAGGAAGTAGGGGATGTAATCGTTTCTGCTTAGCAGGCGGTCATATAGCGCCGTCGCCACAACTTCGTTCAGAACCTCCTGCCGTGTCGACCCAGTCCCGCCTTTCACGAGGAATCGCTTGCCATTGACGATCTTCCATTTTTTATTGAGATCGCCACCAAGCGTCGAGTTCGGCGACATCAGGTTCGGATTGCCGGACGATTCCTGTCCAAGAGTCAACATTCCAAGATCGTCTGTAAAGTCATTGTCGAAGAAATTGACATCCTCCCATTTCAAAGGATTCTTACTGTCGTTGATCCAGTAACGATCAGACAGTGAAAGTCCAAAATTCTCCTCCGCCAGTTCCAACGTGCTATTGAGATTCAAAGAATCGAGAAGTTGCTGAATCTGATGTCGGGACGCCGGAATCGCACGCCGCCGCCACCAGTCGTTGAGCGCACGCCTGGTCACGATACCTTTTGAATCAGCGAGAGCCACGGGTGCATATCTGAGATCATGAACATCAACAACCTTCACCACTGCGTGAATATCGCGGTCATATCTGAAGGAAACAACGGGGTGGTTCTTGTTCATCAATGTGTATTCAGCCATTTTCATGATTTCCCCTTTCGATATACTAATACAATAATACCATTACCGGCACGACGATTCAATCTCGAGCGCTCGACTTGATTCTAGACATTCGAGCAGCGCGAATCAGATGCCACCCGAATGCCCCGAAGGGGCTCCGCCCCTTTATCGAGGGCGGATACCTGAAAGGCGGTACTCGCCGTCTGCGAGGCGCATCGGATAGATACTGTCCGTGAGGCGTTCCTCCGGCGCGACTTCCGTCTCATTGATTTCATGGACCATTGCGAGAAGCATTTCCGGTTCACCGGCTGTCTGCGGTACAGCAATGACCTCTGAAATGCTCGATGGAAGGAAGACGAGGCTGTCGGTCCCGAACATCTTGGCAAGTCTCCTGCGAACCGACGGGAGCAACATCGCCGCGGCCCCACCGAACTGCTTATCTTTCCTGGCCACCGCAACCATCTTGAAGCCGGATGCGTCATCACGCAGCGTCATGAAATCGACAATCCCTTCAAGGTTGGCAAATGCAGCCTCTCGGATCTTCTGACGGGAAATTCCGAAAGTCTCAAGATGGCTGTCCTGAAGTCGAATCGTTCCGATTCCATCATTCATCTGCATCAGTTCGATGCGATATGTAATCAGCATGTCGAGATATCGATCGAATGTGATACCGGCCTCCGTAAAGTTTTCCGTATTGTTTTCGGATACGACAACTGGATAGATTTTCTCGAACAGCTCGCCGCTCTTAAAAAGGGCATTCAGTCTCTCCCCGATCGTCTCCTGGTCTTCCGTCACACAGTATCTTCCATCGAGATCGTTCAGGGTATCGAAAAGCTCCTCGTCTGACATCTGCGCCCAGCTCTCGTTCTGGTAAACGTTTACAGACACCCTTGTTCCGGCATCCAAGGTGTACCCACGCTCGATACCATTGTTCACCGTCTTCTCAGCGTAGCGAAGTCTGAATTTGGCATCCCTCTGTTCCGCGATATGATTCAGTGCCGGCAATCTCATCTCCAGTTCCTCCCTGGTCATCATTCTCTGTCCATTCATTTCTCTTCTTTCTTCCATTTGGTTTTCCTCCTTGTTTTTCAACCTACTGTTTTCTTTGGTGCCCTTGCAGGTTCGGCACTCAACATCCGCTCTTCCGTCGGCGCTTCCGAACCCTGTTCAGTTTTCAATGTGCTGGCGATTTCCCGTCGCCGGTATCCGTTCAAGACCACGATGGGACTGAAACGACAAGGGACAAGTGAAACGATGCGCCGTAGGGCAGCCCTTGCGTTTCCGGACCTCGGTGGGCTAGGAAACCCGCGAGCGACGGGGACCGCTCACATGGAACTAACAGGGTCCGGTCGTAAAGATGGACAGATGTCGCGGCTTTGACGAAATCAGCAAGCGTTTGCCAAAATACGGTTCAGCAAAAACATGGAGAGAAACGTGATGGTCGGATGAGAATGAGTGGTAGAATCTTACAAAACAGGGAAGGAGGCAAGTGTTTGAGGGAAATCATCGTCGACAGGGAAAATGGAGCCAAGGCATTCGTCCTATTCGAGCTCACCAAAGGCAACATCGCGGAAATCAAGGACCGATACATTCTGGAGCAACTGCGTTCCGCGATCGATAGCCCATGGAGCACTGCCCTTCCCGACGGAATTCGCTCAGCTCTGACACGTTCGGTTTCAGAAGAGATGGAAGACAGATTCCTTCTCGAGAACATGGACAAAGATACCGATATGAGCGTCAAGAGCGCTATCAGGAGTGCCGCGATAAAGGTCAAAGACCAGCAAGGAGTCAAAAACGGACCCTGGACCGATGCATACGGCGATGCCGATGTCCTCGATTATGCCTACCAGGAGATTTTCACGCGATTCAGCGATGGTCCGGGCGTCCTGCTCGATGAAATCGAAATTCCCGAAGGATACCGAATTATCTCAGGTGAGAAATGGGCAAGCGACCTCTCGGGAATCGGACGGGAATGGATCGACGACATCAAGCCCTTCCTCCTGCTGGTGGATAAGACCGGGGAACTCATGATTTGCGACATCATGTCGAAGCAGACCGTGCCAGTCGTCGCCGTCAGAAGCGATTTCGCAGAGCGGTTTGACAGGCTTGCCGACGAAGACGGCATGATCGGCGATAAGTTCTGGACATATGCCTGCATCGCAGAGGCCAGGGGCCGCAATATGACTTTCGATTTCCGCGGTGCGGTATCGAGGGCATTCGAATTGAAGGGGCGAGTCGAAAAAAGCGATTCGCCAGGGCGAGACGATGGAAAGTTGACCGTGAAGGGCGAGATCGCACGAGCAGGCGCCGATAAACTCGCCGAAGAGGCCAAAAAGAAGGGAGAATTGTTACTTGACGAGTGATGCAAAAAATCGATTCGATTTGCCGGACGAATGGCAACTCGAATGGGCGATGCGTACCGCGACCCGCATTCCATGCGGTGCCTGGCGGCACCTATGATCCGCTCGCCAAAGCTCGCTCGATGGATAGATTTTCAGGATCAAAACGACTAGAAGGAGACGACAAATGACAATGACTAAATTCTCCCGCATCAACAAGCAGCGCGAAGAAATCACCATGCGTGTTCTGGAGGACATGGAGAAAGGCGGTAACGAGTGGAAGAAACCGTGGGTAGAGGCCTCCCCTCTCCCACCGCATAACCCGGTCTCCGGTACCCAATACAGCGGACGCAACTTCCTCTACACATATGTCTACGGCATGATGCGAGGATATGCCGACCCGCGGTGGGCTACCGAGAAGCAGATCAAGGAAATGGGCTGGAAAATCCCAGAGAACCTGCAGAACGGACGCGGTGGCATCAATGACGAACTCGGCGTAGGCATCGAGCACTGGGGCATGTACGCCTACATTCCGCGCGTCAAGAAAGACGGAACGCCGCTTACCGACAAAGGGGGCACGCAGAAGTTCACCAGGGTCCGCGCCGTCAAAGAGAACGGCGTCTGGGGACGCTACCGTAAAGGCGATAACGGAAAATATGAATTCGAGCAGCTGCCGAGTGGCGTCCATCCGCACCCCGAATGCGACCGCTACTTCAAGGTATTCAACCTCTCACTTATCGAGGGCGTCCCGCCGCTTCCCGTTCCCGACCTCGCGCCGAATGACGATATCGAAGTCGGGCTCCTTGCCGACGACGTGATCGCGTCGAGTAGGTGCGAGGTGTTCGAGGGGAGCACCGACGGCGCCTACTACAACTTCGTCAATGACAAGATTTCGGTTCCGTCCCGCGAGGCGTTCAACAGCAATTCCTCGTTTCTCGCCTCACTGCTCCATGAGATGGGCCATTCTACAGCGCCCGCACTTGACCGTCAGATGACGGGTGACATGCGCAGCAAGGAATATGCACACGAGGAGATCGTCGCCGAGCTAAGCAGCATCTTCAGCTCCGTCGACCTTGCCGTCAAGGCAGAGACCGACCCCGAGGCCGCCGGTTATGGCGAGCATGTCGCTTACCTCGAGTTCTGGAAGGGGCGTCTCGACAGCGTGGTCGGTACGGACGAATATGAGGCGACCAAGGAAGAACTCTGTGACGATTTCTTTGCCGCCGCTTCCCAGGCATCGCAGGCGACCGACTTCATCATCGACCGCTACGAGCAGGAAGTCGGACATCCGGCAGCCGGCAAGGAGATCGTGCAGAAGCTCGATATGCCCGAAAAGACGGAACAGGAAGACCGCGCCGACCGCAGTCTCTCGCACAAGAATGAAACGGCTCGCGACGCGTCTGCCCACATGCAGGGCGACCGCGCAGACCTTGTGAACATGCGCGATGAAAATGCCATCGGAGCGTAAGCAAAGGGGAATGGGCAATGGCTAAGTTTGATTTCAATAAACCCGTCGCCAGTTTCAGCTGGTATCTGCAGAACGGCAGCGCCGATGACAAAAGGGGTAACCGTCTCCACGTCGGTACCGGACAGAAAGCCCAGATCTATTTCGACCCGGAGAGCGGTGAGTTCATCGGCAAACTCAAATATGTCGACGACTATATCGACCTCGCGGACGGCGCAAAGCAGCATTTCGAGCTGCCCCGCACAGCCCGCGAGTATAAACCGAGCGATTTCAGTCCGAAATTCCCGATCTCTAACGTCAAATTTGAAGTAGATGAGTCCGTGAAGGATTTTATCCACGTCCTGCCGCGCGGTCTCTTCTTCTACCAGAATGAATTCTACGATGCCGTCTTCGGGGACAAGACGGACTACCCGGAATCACTTAAGGATTTTCTCTTCACCCGCACGGGCGACATCGAGGCCGCCGGTGAATTCTATGGAGCAATCGAAAAGTGGCCGCAGAGCGTCTACTGCACCCTCGTGGAAAAGTGCAATGTCGAAAACCGTCCCATTCCGGAATATGAGAACGATCGGGCTCTGCCGCTCGACTACCATAAAGAGCTGCTGGCGTCCCTTAAAGATTATTTCGGATGCGGAGAGAGCAATTACAGGACGCCAGGCGACCTGATCGCTGCCAGGAGCTACGGCTCATATCTCTCCGGTATCTCGCTTAAGTTCAATCCTCAAGACGTTATCGCGGCTGTAGAACATGCTACCGAGACTGTTCAGGCCGAGCTGGTCCCCTATCTCTCAGACAGCTTCGGACCCGATAGATATCTTCCCTGCGGCTGCCAAGTCGATATTCCCATGAATGATTCCATGGTCGCCGCATCTCAGCTCCTTAGAAACCTGCAGAATGCCGGAGTGGATATCGGCAAACTGCCGAACCTCAGCTGCGACGAATGCAGCCAGCTCGCCGCCAAAGTCATCCCATATGCGGAGAATAAAGCGCAACCGGCACCTGACCGCACCCTGGGACATAAACATGAAGTGAACCGCGATGTGGCGCAGCGGATGCAAACTGAACGAACGACAGTCAACCAGATCCGTGAAGAAGACACCGTAGGCGAATAGTTAAAAGGAGCGAATCGCAATGTCCGATTACATCAAATATATGTACCGCGAATACCTTGAAGGCCGCACCCGTATCAAAAAAGTCAATGAGGACCAGCCATTATTTCCAAACACCGGCGCCGGCCTATTGATCCAAAAAAACAAGCTTACCGACGATTGGACCGCGCTGAACGTCTCCGACGGGCATTATGAGGAGGAGTCTTTCAATCATGAAGCCCTTGCCGCGGCCTTTCTTCAGGGCGCGAATATGGGACAGCTTCGTATGTTAAACGAGATACTTGACCGCGCCCGGCTGAACGGACCATATTGCCTGGAAAACGTCGCCGACGCATTGCTGTCTTTTGCACCGGCGTGCAAGGCCGAATCGCTCATAGAAAAAACCTTCCTGCATTTCATCGAACTTTCCAAGTCCTTCTCCAAGAACGGCGGCATCTACGATCCCGTCCACGGTATCTATATCGAATCCAAAGTCAATGGGATGGGCGATGTCCCACATTTCACGTTATATGATGTGTCGGTCGCAGACATCGAGGAATGTATGGCCTGGGGTATAAAGCACCTCGATGAGGTTCCCAGACAGATCCATGTCGTGAACGGTTCCCCCCACATCGCGACAATCTACGTTACGGGTCCAGATGACCGTCGAATCTATGACCTTATCTACACACTTTGCGAAGACGGTCGCTGGTGCGATGTCTCGGAACTCAATGCGGAAACGCTCGCCCGTTTCAATGAAGTCATTGCAAAGGCGAACCGCATCGAAACGGGTATCGTAAAAGATGACGAGTGGCGCGACGGGATGGTCGAGCAGGTGTCGGGGTTCATGGATAAAATCAAGGATATGGATGCAGAGGAGGCGGAAGGTGCCGATACGGTGCTCGCCGAGACATTCAATTCGATTGACGCCCTCTCAACCGATGCTGCGATTGATTTGCTGCGCGTCTATTCGAATTGCGATGCATCCGGACGCGATGCCGTCGCCAAGACGTTCTATGCGTTGTCCGGTGAATCATTCGACTCCTATCTCATGACGGCATCGGAAGTATGCAAGAAAACGCTCGGTATGCTTGAGCCCGAACCGCCGCAGCCTGCAAAAACTAAGAACCTATCCCAGAAAACAATGTCGTCGCGTGAGGCATCGAATCGACTGTCTGATGAGATCGGCGTGAAGCCCTGCACACGCGATGAAGGCACCGTCGGCGACAGCTGATCAGCGAACGGAGGTCTAGGGTTATGACGCAGGTGGTATATGGACAAAAAGGCTACTTAGGCTCCTCAATGAGCGTACGTGCAGCCGAGGCGTATGAACAAGGCGAGATGCCGATCAGCAGATGGACCAAGACTGCAATTATCCAGGCGGTCAAGGACTACTGTTTCGATTTCGACCTGGCTTACGATCCGGATATCGAAAACAATACGAAAGCAGAGCTCGTTAAGGAATTTCTCGAGTACAAATCTTGGCATCATTCCAGCCGTACTGCCCGCGAGGTCGAGTTTTTCGGTCTCAATGAAGATGCCGTCTGCCGGAGCTTCGAACCGATGAGCCAAGAGCAGGTTATCGAACGCGATAGGCAGATGGCGGCCGAGCAGGCTGCACAGAAAGCACGACTTCAATTCATGAATGCTCGCGAAAAAGAATTCGAGCAGAAATTTGGATGTAACCCATCGAGCGTTCTGGCCTATGAGGCCGTTCATCCCGAGATGTGCACGCGGTTCATCGCACGACGCAAGAAAACCGAGATGATTTCTTACCGATTGCCAGCTGAAGCAGTCAAGGCCGGTATGAAAGAAGAACAGGTCTGCCCTCTCGCATATGCCGGGCATAGCCGCGTCGGCTATTTCGACGTATTTATGCAGGGAACAGGGAAGAAACGGCATTGGGAGGATGTTGACTTCGAGGCTCTGACTGAAAAATTCGATAAGGCTGCCGAGAAGGGGAAGCGTGCGAAAATGCAACCAAAGGCGAGACTCGATGCAAAAAAGACTTGCGTCGATGAAGCGATGAGGGTGATGCGGGAACAAACCGACATTTCAGGCGACAAAGCAAAGTGCGCGCGCATTACTGATATCTCGCTTGACACTCCCCGTAGTTGAAACCAGGGGATTCTCAGTTCTGCGAGGTCTGCCGTCGAGGACCGATATAGTCCTCTAGGGTCTTACGTCCTCTCCCCGAGCGTTTAGGCGGTTGTAGCCGCCACGGTTCCCGCGTGCCCCGCGGTACCTTCCGTGTTGGAGAGGATGCGTTTCCCCTCCGTCAGTATGTTTCTCGCCGCGTTGACGTCGCGGTCGTGGTGCGCACCGCACGCAGGACAGTCCCACGACCGCACCGACAGCGGTAGGGCGTCGAGCCTGTGCCCGCAGGCCGAGCAGGTCTTGCTCGACGGGTAGAAGCGGCCGATCTTGACAAGGGAGCGCCCACGCTCGGCGCACTTGTACTCAAGCAGCCGTGCGAACTCGCCGAACGAGGCGTCCGTCACGGCTTTCGCCAGATGATGGTTCTTCATCATGCCCTTGGCATTCAGGTCCTCCATGCACAGGACTTGGTTCTCGTCCGCGAGCATGGTCGTGACCTTGTGAAGGGCATCGGTTCTGGCATCGGCGATCTTCGCGTGAATCCTGGCGACCCTCTTCCGCTGCTTCAGGTACCGCCTCGACTGTTTCTCGCTCTTGCGAGCACCCTTCCTGCGGGAGAGCCTGCGCTGTTCCCGCGCGAGCTTCCGTTCGTACCGTTCAAGGCCTCGCGGATTCTCGATTTTCGTGCCGTCGGAGAGAGTCGCAAGCGTTTTGACGCCGAGGTCGATTCCGACCTCCCGGTCGGTCGCGGGCGCGTCCTTGGACGGCACGTCGGTGCAGAGAAAGGTGGCGAAATAACGGCCGGCCGCGTCCAGGGAGACCGTGACCGACATGAAACGCCCCTGGAGCGGTCGGGATACCTTAGCCCGGACATTCCCGAGCTTCGGCAGCGCGATATGGTTGCGGTCGAGGACCTTGCCGCCGTTGGTGCGGTAGGACTGTCGGGCGTGCCGGAGCGACTTGAACTTGGGGAAGCCCGGCTTCCCGCCCTCGCGCACGCGTCGGAAGAAGTTCTTGTAGGCGCGGTCGAGGTCGCGGATGGACTGCTGGAGCGCCATGGAGTCCACTTGCGCGAGCCAGGAGGTATCGGGGTCGCGCTTCCACGCAGGGATCATCTTGATCAGATCATTGGTGGCGATACTCTTCCCGGTCTCGCTGTAGGCGGTCTTCTTGACATCGAGGGCGCGGTTGTAAACGAAGCGGCAGCAACCGAACGTCCGCGCGATCTGGTCGCGCTGTGACTCATTCGGGTAAATTCGGTATTTGAACCCGCGTTCCATCGGCTAGACCTCCTTCTGTCTCTCTATGTATTTCCTCACCTGCGCGAGCGGTGCACCTCCCACGGTCGACACGAAGTAGCTGTTCGTCCAGAGCGTGGGGATGCGGCTCTTGAGCCACGGGAACTCCTCGCGCAGGTCGTGGCTTGACCTCCCCTTGATGCGCTTGATCGCCCGGTGGATGCTCAGCTGGGGATCGATTGACAGGAGTAGGTGGACGTGGTCGGGCATGACCTCCATCTCGGCGATCTCGAAACCGAGCTCGCCGGCGACTTCCTGCGCGATCTCCTTGAAGCGCTCGTCGACTCCGTCCACGAGGACGGGCCGACGGTACTTCGGGCAGAAGACCACATGGTAGTTGCAGGAGAAAACTATGTTGCGGTTACTCTTGTACTTCATGGTATAGATATTATACAGTATTGAGCTGCATAATATCTACCGTCTTATATCCCCATAGATAAATCCAGGGGCTTTACGACGGTCTCGGTAAGTAGAGGGAAGTCAGATTGGGGGTCTGGCTTCCCTCTTTTTGCGTTCGTTGTAACTGACATGAATACATGGTATAATAGTACTAGCTACAAAACATAGGGAGGAACGCAAATGAACAAGTTGGAACTTGAGCTGGATGAGAAAAAAGTGCTTGCTGATGGTGAGTATAACCTTGATGAGCTTTACGGATATATCGACTGCATCGCCGTGACCGAGAAGGGGCTTCGTAAGGAAGGAAACTTCTACATCGAGGATGATCCGGTTGACGACGGTTTTGGAATGATTGCTGCTGTCGAGCTGATTCTTCTCCGGAACGATTGGTTCCGGAAATACGTGAAGACACTCAACTGCTACTGGTGGAATGAGGAAACAAACAGTTTCGATGTTGAGGATGGGATTGAGGAAGCCGTGAGAAATTGGGGTTCATTTCATTCGGGCACCTATTCCTTCCCCACCGGCATCCGGAAAGATGCGATTCCGATGCACAAGCTGGAACTCATCTTGGATGAGCAGAGAATCATCGACGACGGGCTTATCAGGATCGATGATGTGAACAATTACCTCGCCAAGCTGATCGTCGAGACAAATGGTCTTCGCAGGGAGGGAAACTTCTATATCGAGGAGAATCCTGAAGACGGTCTGGGTGCAATCACCCATATCGCCCTCTGTCTCTCGAAGCAGAACTGGTTCAGGAACTACGTGAAGGTCCTGAAGTGCTATCGTTGGAATGCCGATACGCAAGATTTCGATATCGAGGATGCGATTCAGGATATGATTTTTGCCGATTTTCCAGTCAGCTAATATTTTGGAGTGCCCATGGGAAAGACGTTAAAGAAATATCTACTTTTTGATCTTGACACCACCGCTCTTAAAGAAGAGTTCGGACCAAAGAGATATACAGTTGCCTATTCCATGATCAGACAATTCCTAGAAAACTGTGGCTTCGAACACAAACAAGGGTCTGGATATCTTTCCACTGAATCGATCTCTCTCAACCAAACAATCGCTATCTACCAAGCCATGACAGAAGAAATGCCATGGCTTGATTCGTGTTCCAAGACAATGGACGTCGGAAATGTCAGGGGATTTTACAACCTAAAGACGTTGTCGCAAAACCTCGTCGCCGACAATGCCGTCGATAACTCACAACTTGAGCTTGCTGACTTTGATAGAGTTTTTCCGACGGTCGGTATCTCTCACGATGAAAGCATGTCACGACGATATCTGATGTTCGACCTAGACTCCGCTAGCCTTAAGAAGGAGTTCGGGCCAATACGATACGCTTTGGCATATTCCGACCTAAGAGAAGCACTTGAAAATCGCGGTTTCGAGCATAGACAAGGCTCTGGATACCTCTCAAAAGCTCCTATTTCTAAAAACAAATTGATCGTGCTCTACGATTCGCTTGTTGAAGAACTTCCTTGGCTTAACACTTGCTCTACAGCTATGCATTTTGCAGATATCGGCAAAACCTTCAATTTGAAAACCCTTGCAAGAAACAGTAGCACCTCAATCTCGGATGTTGAATTTTTTAGAAATCAAGGTACACAAAAAAGAACATCGCGTGCGAGCGCTGAATCAAAAACCCAATCAGCTCGTGCCACCGGAAAAGACAACATCATTCAATTTGCGCCTCGTCAAAATGGCAAAGATATTCCCTCCTCGAAAGGAACTTCTCTTGCCTCTAAATCGCAGAAATACGTTGCTATGGCAAATGCCCTCAATGCTGCTTCGAAAAGCTACGTGTATCGTAACGAAGTTGCACGGTAGCTGATAGAATTAGCGTAATGAAGAAGCTGCGCATGTGGATCGTGTACAGTATGAACAATCGGAAGGTTTAGATAATGGATATTTACTCTACCCTGCTCGGTGCGTCTTTCGTTACGCTGATCGTGTTGTTCGGCATCGCGATCGTGACGCTTGTCGGCAAGTGGAAGGTGTATGCCAAGCTCGGCATGCCCGGCTGGTACTCCCTCATCCCCGTCTTCTCCGACTACAAGCTCTGCGAGCGAGTCCGTGGTGGCGAGGAGAACAAGACATTCCTCATGGCGTATCTCATTGTGCTGATCTGCTCGTGGGTGCTCTGTTGGGCGCCGGCGGTCAACTGGATTCTCATCATTGCACAGTTCGTGATGAACATCATCGTCCTCAACGATCTTGCCCACACTTTCGGTAAGGAGTCCGCCTATACGATCGGCCTCGTACTGCTCGGTATCGTGTTCTGGCCGATGCTCGGGTTCGGCGAAAGCGTGCCTGTAGACACTGAGGATGATAGCGATACGAGCTACGAGGTGCTTTAGCTGAAATTCGCAAGCGTTTGCGAATTTCACTGAATCGTATGCTGGATATGCACCTAACTGTTTCTGGATCAAAAGGAGCTACCGTCAGTACGGCGATAGCTCCTTTTGCTGTATTCAGCTAATTATCCAGCATGACGCTCTATCCTGTAAAACATCTCGCTTAAGGAGTTACCCTATGAGAAAAATAGTTCCAATACTTTGCATTTTGGCGTTGTCGCTATCGGGATGCAGTTCAACAACCTTGCTCAGAAATGGAGTAGATGAATTAAGGGATTATATCGCATCGGAAAATGCTAAGACAAAAAAGAAGCTGGATGATCGGCTCAACAAAAAGATTTCTACTCTAAATAGAGCAATTTCCGAGAAAAATGAAGAAATCATATTTGAACTCATGGCTGATGATCTGAGAGAAGATGGAGACAAACTTAAATCACAGCTAAAGGATTTTGTGAATTTTATTCCCGGTAAAATTGTAGAGACGAGTAACCGTAGCTGGGGAACTTTAATCCACGCGGAAAACTATAAGGATGCCCCAGATAACGTTATCGAAAGAAAGATCTGGCCTCATGACGATGAAGGCAATTATTATTGTAGCGTTCGGGTATACCGGTTATCTTATCTTGCAATAGATGATCAGGGTACAGAATACGAAATTACCATGGAATATATCAAAAGCAATGAGGCAAATCCGGAGGAGATTGGATTAAATTACGTAAGTATTTTCAAAACGGATCCAGATAGCGATGAAATAATTAGAGCGGGAAGAACGTGGGAATAAACAAGAAGAGATTCTTTGGCGGCGTCTCTTTTCTAGTGAAGCCGTATGAAGTAAATTGCCGTGCGGCAATGATGTCTGAAAGGAAAATCTGATGCACTCCTATTCTGCCCTGTTCGGTGCGTTTTTCTTTACGCTGCTCTTGCTGTTAGGCATCGCAATCGTGACCCTTGTCAGTAAGTGGAAGGTGTATGCAAAGCTCGGCATGCCTGGCTGGTACTCTCTCATTCCCATCTATTCCGACTGCAAGCTTTATGAGTATGTTCGTGGCAACGAGGAGAACAAGACGCTTGTCATGGCGTATCTCATCATTTCGCTCCTCACCATCGCACAGCTCGCGACGATCATCATCTTCCTTAACAACCTCGTCCAGATATTCGTCTAGATGAAATTCGCAAGCGCTTGCGAATTTAGCTGAATGAAACGCTTCCAGCCCCGCCATAAAAGGCGGGGCTTTTTCTGTTTGCAACTCCTCAGGTTGAAACGTGGTTGTTTGACAAGAGGTATGCGATTATTGAAACGGCACGTGAAGCGGGCTATTTGCAAAGGCATTGCAATGCGGAAATTGGTAAAATATCAAATCGATCCTCTTGAATACGCTGCAAGAGTTGCAGCCGGAAAAGGAAAGGAATGATGCAAGACATGAACGAAACAGACAACAAGCAAAAGAAAGGAGGAGGCATGTTCAGCAAGATCAAGGCCGTCGGTCGCCGCGCTGCGACCGTTGCCGCCGGTACCGTGCTCGTTTTGTCGCAATGCCTGGGCAGCTTCGGTGCCGCATTCGCGCCGAGTACGGCCTATGCAGATACTTCAACTAAGACGGCAACCGTCACCCTCGCCGATACCGAGAACGGCAGCCTGTCGTTTGCCGGCAGGGACGACGACACCAAGACCATTACGGTGAATGTCGGCGAGACGGTCGCAATCAAGGCCTCTCCCGCCGACGGGTATTTCGCCGACAGCCTCTCCGTCTTCAATAACTCCGATAACGATGCCTCCGCCGTCTCGCTCAAGGACGGGATCGGCACCTTCAAGGTGACCGGCAGCGCCACCGTTTCCACCATGTTCTATGAGAACGGTTCGAACGGCTCCTCCATCCTCAAGGCCGTGAAGGTCAAGGAGGGTAAGGCCAACAAGGCTATCGACGAGAAGACCTATATCAAGGGAAACGCCGATTCCAAGTACGTCGGGCTCGGCGACAAGCTGGAGAAGAAGGATGTACTCACCGTGACCACCACGGTCGTCGACTCCAATATCCTCCCGAACGCCTCTCTCGATAACCTCTGGGCAGACGATGACGGCGATGGCATGTCGGACCATGCAGACGCGCTGCGAGCAAACGCAGTGAGCCATGCAATCCTCTATGACCTCAACGAGGATTCCGACTACTATGTCGGCTACGCCGGCTCCCGCATCTCCGGTGCCACCCTTGCCGATTGGGGTGCGTCCGAGAACAACGCCGACGCCAAGATGCGCGACGGATTCGTGTTCGACGATGCCACCGGTCTCATCTATGTGCCGAAGAAGTATACCGAGAAGAACAAGAAGGGCGAGCTCAAGGTCGCTTCCTCTCGTATCCAACTGCTCTATGCAACTGCAGACAAGGGCGCAGAGAACAGCATCAGCGTCAAGATCTCCGAGGACGGCGTGGACGGGGATGTCGCCGAGAACGGAACCGCCAAGGTCGATATCCTCGCCACCGATACGAAGATCGTTCTCGCCAAGGACAAGGCCGCCCGCGAGTCGCTGAAAGACAGCTCGATCGATTCCGTCATCGCGAACGGCATCGAGTACACCCGCGATATGGACATGTGGTCCTACGATGAGGGCACCGGTACGCTCGATCTCAAGCTCGCTCCGGCCGGCGTCCGTACCGTCAAGGTCAAGCTGACGAACGATACCGGCAAGACTGTCGGCAACTTCCTCACCTCTATCGCCACCAAGGCATTCGCCGGTAACGTGAACAACATCGGCACCTGGAAGTTCAATACGGCACCATATGTCGGCATGACCTTCCACACCAACGGCCACAACAAGTACACCGGTACCCCGACCGGCGGCTATACCATGCCGGCAGTCGAGAATCCGTCCGGCGGCCGCTACGAGACGAAGACCATCTACCAGGCGCTCGGCACCCAGGGCGTGGACGTCTCCGCCCTGCAGTCCGGCAACTACTCCATCGAGCGCACCTGCACAATCAACGCGCAGACCACGTCCTCCGGCGTGGAGATCCCCAACGCCGCAAACCTCAACCTGACTTGCGGCCATGTCGGCGTCAACCCGTCCGGCCAGCTCCAGAATGGCTACAACCAGCCGAAGTACACCGATGACGATTACGGTCAGACCGTCCGTGTCGCCGCCGTATACGGCAACGAGGCCGTCGTGGGCGTCACTGTCCCGACCACCTTCACGCAGGCAGGTGCCGGCTTCTTCAAGGTCAACTGGCAGCTCAACAAGGTCAATGTGACCTTCAGCAAGATTTCCGCCGATGCCAAGGTGACGAACGGCAACAGCGAGTACTCCTATGCGGGCGCCGAGTTCGATATCTACCGCACCCGCGACAACACGCTGGTCGCCCATATCACCATGGACGGTAACGGCCATGCCAACTACCAGCTCGACCCGAACGAGAACTATTACGCCGTCGAGACCAAGGCCCCGCAGGGTTTCCAGAAGTACGAGGGACGCATCGAGTTCTCGACCGGTAACAGCGCTGGGGAACAGCAGTTCAAGGACGACCCTGGTGTCGTGAAGATCACCGTCGCAAAGAAGGATTCCGCGACAAGCGGTACCGCCCAGACAAGCCTTTCGCTTGAAGGCGCCGAGTACAAGATCACTTCGCTTTCAACTCCTGGCTGGGAAGCGACCGGAAAGACAAATGCCAAGGGCGTTCTGTACTTTGATCGCGTTCCGTTTGGTGATATTCAAATCGTAGAAATCAAGGCACCCGCCGGTTATAAGCTTGATACAACTGTGCATACCTATACGGTTAATGCCAATCAAGGCACCGACACCGGCGTTTTTGAGCTTGAGCCGGAAGACGATTTCGCCGAGAACCCGCAGGCGTTCGATGTCGAGATCGCCAAGACCAAAGGCGGCGAGGACGACAGCTGGGAGTCCGACAACGGCCATGGCAAGCCCGCTGTCGGCGTGCAGTTCCAGATCATCTCGAACTCCACCGGCAAGGTCGTCGGCACGCTGACCACCAACGAGAGCGGATTCGCCTCCACCAAGGATTCCGATACCTGTGACGAGACCTCCATCTCCGAGGACAAGACGGATGATGCAACCCGTCCGTGGTTCGGCGAGGGCAAGCGTAATGCCGGCATCGACGGCGCGCTGCCGATCGATCAGAAGGGCTACACGATCCACGAGGTGGATTCCACGGTGCCCGAGGGTTACGACCATGTCGATGACTGGACTATCTCGGCAGATGAAGAGGTCAACCAGAGCACGAAGTACTACTCCGTGATTGACAAGACGTTGACGAGCCGACTCCAGATCGTTAAATGCGACGCGGAGACGGGCAACACGGTTCTGCTCTCCGGCTTCAAGTTCCAGATCCTCGATGCTGACGGCAAGGTCGTATCGTTTGACGACCCGTATGACGTGAACGCCAAGGTTGACACGTTCACCACCGACGCGAACGGTCAAGTTTCCATGCCCGGAAAGCTGAAGTCCGGCAAGTACGCCGTCAAGGAAATCGCCACCTCCGCCCCGTATCTGCTCAACAGCGAGACGGTCGGTTTCGAGGTCTCCAAGGACTACAAAGACGCCTCTCCCATCACCGTCGTAAAGGTCTTCGACAGGCAGGTCATGGGGCAGGCGACCATCACCAAGTCCTGCGCCGATGACGGCAAGAATCTCAAAGATGCAGAGTACGATGTCGTCGCGCAGGAGAATGTCGTCTCCCCCGATGGCACCGTGCGTGCGTCCAAGGGACAGGTCGTCGACCATGTGACCACCGGTGACGATGGAACCGCCACCACCAAGAAACTTTATCTCGGTTCCGGTTCCGCAACCTATGCCTTCATCGAGACCAAGGCTCCGAAGGGCCATGTGCTCGATACGACCCCGGTCGAGTTCACCCTTTCCTATAAGGACGACAAGACCGATCTCGTGACCGCTTCCGTAGAGCAGAAGGACAAGCCGACCAAGGTAAAGGTCAACAAGACCATTCTCGGTACCGATGATGTCCTCGCCGGCGCCAAGTTCGACATTTGGAACATCGATGACCAGGAGACCTTCCAGACCGGAACTTCCGTCGCAATCCGCGCCGATGAGGGCAAAGAGGTCTCCGTCAAGCAGAATGTCTCCTCTTCCACCGTCACGGTCAATTCGAATGAATATTCGATTGTCCTGAAGGACAAGGACGGCAAGGAGATCGAGGTCGGAAGCGACACGGCTGTCGAGGCTGGTGACTACACCGTCGTGGCTAAGAAGGACGACGATGAGGTGAAGCTTTCCGACGCCACGATTTCCGTAGAAAAGGGTAAGTCCTATACCGTCGCCATCAAGAATCATATCTTCGGAACTTCCGCAGAACTCAGCGAGACCGGTGACTCGGTGCCGAGCGTGAAACTGGCGTGGGATGCCGCCCGCATGGCATACACCACCGACAAGGCCCTTGCCTCCGGCAAATACACCGTCTCCGTCGATGGTGTCGCGGTGGGAAAGATTTCCGTCAAGAGCGGCGAGATCGCCTACGCATCCATCTCCAATGACACGGTCAAGCGCGAGCCCGTCCTCCTCAAAGACGGCAAGAAGTTCACCGAGCGCACCACAGATGTAAAGGGTGAGATCGGCGTGAAGCACCTCACCACCGGTTCCTACCGCATGGTCGAGACCGAGGCTCCAGCCGGCTACATCGAGAACCCGAACGTTTTCGCCTTCACAGTCGATTCCGACGGCATGACCGAGGGCGTGATCGAGTACACGATCGATGTCACGGACGACTACACCAAGCTCCATGTCTCCAAGCGCGATATCACGAATGAGGCCGAAATCGAAGGCGCGAAGCTCACGCTCAAGGATTCCGATGGCAAGGTCATCGATTCGTGGACTTCCACCACGGAGGACCATGTGATCAATGCCCTCGCGCCCAGCAAGTACACGCTCACCGAAGAGCGCACGCCGCACACTTATGATGTAGCGGAGTCCATCGATTTCACCGTGGAGAAGACCGGCGAGATCCAGACCGCCGTCATGTACGACAAGCCGATCTCCATCAAGGGCGAGATCGACAAGCGCCAGGAGATCGCTGACCCCACGCATCCGTATACGGAGGCTAACGGGGACGGCGAGAACAACGCCGATACCAGCACGTCAGATGACGGAAGCTATGATTACACCCTCGATTTCCGCTCCACCTCTAACACCTGGACGGATGAGTTCACCGTCGAGGACGACCTTTACGGAGTCATGACCGGTAAGGCCACCCTCGATTCGATCACGACCCCGCAGGCGTACAAGGACTTCGATGGCAAGATGAACGTCTGGTACAAGACCGATCAGACACCATCCGATTACTCCGACGAATCCGGTGCCAACCAGACCCTTTCCGACGGACACGGCAACCCGTGGCTCACCGACGAGTCCAATTCCGAAACCCTTGGCGAAGACGGCCGCAAGATTGATTACACCGGCTGGAAGCTTTGGAAAGCCGACGTGTCCACCACCGAGGCCGAGGACCTTAAGGTATCCGACCTCGAGCTTGCCGAGGGCGAGCACGTCACTGCAATCCGTTTCGAGTACGGGCGCGTCGAATCCGGCTTCACCACGCGTGAGGACGATTGGGACCGTGACGGCATCAAGGACTCCCATGATGACGTGAACGACGCAACCGAGACCGCCAAGGGCAACGGTTCGTACTCCGATGGGGTCTCCATCCTCGTCGATCTCGATGGCTCCGGCAAGTTCACGGCATTCGGCAATAACGGTCTCGGCGGTAAGATCAAGCAGAAGGATGGCACCTATACCTGTAAGGACGGGGATACCGTCTATTCCCTCACCCTGAACAAGGACGGGTCCGCCTCCGCGAAGATGACCGATAAGGACGGCAAGGAGACCAAGGTCGACCTCGCCGCCGGTCAATTCAAGATCAGCGAGGGCGTTTCCGGTGACTATGCACCGGCTATCGTCCATATGAAGGTCACCGACGATTACCGCGCTGGCGACTCCTTGGAGAATTACGCCAAGGTCGACCTCTACCGCAACGGCGGTGGCGAGGACCAGCTCGAGGACCATGACGATGACAAGGTAAAGCAGACCCCGAAGTCCGATTCCGCCATCATCGGCACCACGCTCACCGGCGAAGACGGCAAGCACACCGTCAAGGTCGGCGAGAAGGTCGAGCTCACCGATACCGTCTCCTACACGAATATCGAGGCAGGTGTCGAGCATACCGTCACCGGTACGCTTATGGATAAGACCACCGGCGCTCCCCTCTCCGATGGGGACGGTAACCCACTCAGCTCGAGCGTCACCTTCACTCCGGAGGAGAAGGACGGCACCGTTGAGGTCAAGTTCACCGTCGATACGACACATCTGGACGGCCACGATCTCGTGGCATTCGAGACGCTGACCACCAAGGAAACGGAAACCGACAGGGAGACCGGCGAGAAGACAACCGTCGACAAGACCGTTGCCGAGCACAAGGACATCGACGATGCGAACCAGACCGTCACCGTCACCAGCGACAAGTCCTCGATGGCTCAAACCGGCCGCAACATCCTGATCGGCGCCGCAATCGCGGCTGCCGTCGCCGCCGGTGCGGGCGGTACGTATATCTACCGCAAGCGCCATCAAATCGATGACGCCGACGATATGATGGAGTAACCTTTAAGAGGGGCTTCCATCGCCTACTGAAGGGGCTATTCGGGGTAACCCGATGGCCCCTTTTTCACTAAAAAGGAAAGGAACTGAACATGACGAAAAGGAAAAGGATAAGCAAGATCGTTAACGGGATACTGCTCTGCATCTGCATCCTATCCGCGGCCGCAGCCCTCCTGCTGGGAGGAGAGACGGTTAAAGAGGGATGGGAATACGATAACCTCGCCAAGGATGCCGAGACCCAGACCGCAGACGGAATCGACTGGGCTATGCTCCGCAGCCGTAATCAGGATATCGCGGCATGGCTCAGGGTCGAGGGAACAGCTATCGACCTTCCCGTCGTAAACACGCGCAAGGGAGACCCCGCGGACTTCTATCTGAGCCACGATTTCTACCGCAACCCGTCGTTCGCGGGTTGCCCATACCTGGATGCAAGAAGCACAGCAGAAGGTGCGCACGCACTCGTATACGGACACCACATGGGGTTTACCGGTCAGATCTTCTCCCCTATTTTCGCGACCTACAGGCAAGCGGAATTCGACAAGATCGGCGAGATGTATTGGTTCACCCCCGATAAAGGACGGCAGGTTCTCAAACCTGTCATGGCGATGTCTGTCGATAAGAAATACCAGCCAATCCAGACGTTCGATTTCACTTCCGCAGAGGAAGTACGGTCGTGGCTTTCGGATATGAAAAAAGACGCGACCGCCGTCAGCGATGACTGCGACGCCACGATTGCAAACGCAACCCGCGCAATCACACTCGTCACCTGCTCTTCGATGAATACGGGCGGTCGAGCTAGAACGCTTCTTATTTTTGTTCAGTAAGGGCGTAGTACACTTGTACCATAATACAGATATGGTATAATGATATTATACTTTTAGAAAGGAGCAAAAGAATGATCAAAAAAAACGATCGCCCAAAGTTTGTTGCAGAAGCTATATATACGAACACCTTGGAAGGTAAAAGAGTTTCTGATTTCTTTCTTGAAGAAGCAAGCAGGTATTGCAACGATGAAATCGACCTTGCTGAATTTGATCGCCGCCTTTGCAAGCACTACGGCATTTCACCGTCTCAGCTAGAAAGGTAGCCACCTATGTCCTTTGTCGACCCATATATTGATACTGAAACAGGACTTCTCATCAATTCGATAGGTGCAAAAACTCAATCAGAACTCGATCAAATAGAAGCGGACTTCGTTTCTATTGGGCTTTTGAAGTTATATGACGAAAAATTTAGAGTCAGCTATTCGCTTGAAGACCTGCAATATATCCATGCTTCTTTATTTGGCAAAGTATATCCGTGGGCTGGACAAATCAGAACTGTTGAAATACACAAAGTTGGAGATCCAGACAATTCTAATTTTGCGCCTTCGGCCCTAATCGAACCAGCTTTCTATAATTCGATGCAAGAACTTGGTGAAGACCATAATCTCCAAGGTTTAAATCAATTATCGTTTGCCGATCGTCTTGCATACCATTTTTCAAATGTGAACTATATTCATCCTTTTAGAGAAGGTAACGGGAGGACTCAAAGAGTGTTTTAGTCACTATGCGCAATGGAAGCAGGATATGACTTAGATTGGACTTCTGTTAGCAGTCGAGACATGGACAGTGCGTCTAAAATTGCCAGGCTCAATGACGACTTGACTGCCTTAAAAGCAATTTTCAAGGAAATTGCCATACCGTTTAATAAAAACAGCAGTCTACCTATAGACGCTGTTTACAAAAGACTTCTTCGAGTAAGAAACCATTTGTCCTTGCAAGCAGACAGAACATATGATTTAACTGAAAAGTATATTAGATAACTCCAAAAATAGCGTTAAAAACAGCGCTATTGTGGTATAAGAACTGTAGATATAGGTACGGGTTCAGTTTTAGAAGGCGATACAATGGACAGCGATATTCCACCGATGCTTGGAATCTCACAAGTCAAACGGGATTTCTCCCGCATCGCAAAAGACGTGGCGACGACTGGAAAGCCGGTCGTCGTCCTGAAGGGAAGCAAGCCGATCGTCCAGATCGTACCGCTCCCGAATTCATCCATCCAGGATGAAGCACCAAAGACAGCATAAGGAGGAAATGCAAATGGATGATATGAACATGAACAACGAGCCGCCCGTTTACGACAGCGGCGATATGAAACCGACAGATCCCATCCCCACCGAGGGTGAGAACGATGCCGGGCTCACCGAGGAACTTCCGATGTATGAGGATACGTCGACCGGTGACCGAGGCGGGCGCAAGAAGATCATCGCGATCGCCGCAGGCGTCGTGCTCATCGCCGGTCTCGGTATCGGCGCATTCGCGTTGAGTTCCCATAAGACAGCGAACACTCAGCCGGCCGAGCAGGAGCAAACCGTCACACCGGTCAAGGACAACTCTGAGGAAAAGACGGACAATCTGTCGACTTCTGATATCGCCAAGCTATGCCCGACGCTCAAGCTGGACGATGCCGATCTGTCGATCGCTTCTGACCAGGTACGGGTCGATGCCAAAAGCGGCCGCGTCCTCGTGACCCAGGTTTCCGAGGACGATGCAGCCAAGATGGTCGATTCGACTGCCCGACGTTCCGCCGCCCTCGCTGCCTTACTCAACGGAAAGAAAATCAAGGGCGTCAGTGCCGTCGATGTGACGTGGGTTGCCACTGACAAGGACGGCAACATCAAGGTCGCCGTCGCATACGATGTCACAAAGGCGCCGACCGGAGGATCAACAGTCGACATCATCAACGGATCCGGCGGACATGTGATCGCCGATGACATCTGGTCCACCGATGGTGTGCATGACCAGGGCTATGACCAGAATGCCGGCACCGTGAAGAAACCGGATGGGACCTCTATCTCGACTGGAGCCAAGACCGAGGAGAAGAAAGAATCCGACGGCAAGGACCAGAAGTCCGATGACTCCAAGAAAGAGGATAACAAGTCTTCCGACTCGTCGAAGTCTGACAGCAAGGGAAACTCCTCCGACTCCAAGCAGAATTCCAGCAATTCGCAGAGTTCCGGCAGCAACAATTCCTCTTCCAACGGCGGTAGCCAGAAGAAGTGGGTTGCCGAGCAGGGACACTGGGAGACAGATTACAGCCAGGTCTGGGTGCCGAATGTAGTGTATACGCGCCATCCTCGTTTCTGGGTCAACCATGGTGGTACTATGGTAGGGCCCTTCGATTCCGAAGATGCCGCCTATTCGTGGGTTCATAATGATATGGACAACGGCGGCATCGGAGGATCTGTCGTAAACGATTCGTATACCACATCTGAGGACCAGGGACATTATGAACAGCAGGCTACGGGACAGCATTGGGTTGTCGACGTCGCCGGTCACTGGGAGTAATGTACATCGTTCCTCTCCTCTTACATTCGGTAAATATATTATACCATAGTACTATGGCATTAGCCGTGAGAATTTACCGGTAAAAAGAAAGACCTCGGAGTTTAATCCGGGGTCTTTTTTGCAGGACGAAATGATACCTGATAAAATCAGCAAAGGCGCGGGGTGCGCTGAAGCACTACCCGAGTTTTCGGGGAGGTGGTCATATGGACATGCTACGTCTTTTAGTCGTTGCTCTCCTGCTTACGACCGTGCAGATCATTCTGGGTCGTTAAATTCGACCTATTAAATGACTGAAGCCGCCCCTGCAAGGACGACTTCAGTGACGAGGTGAAAGCCTCAAAACCTGTTTCTATCCACGTAGGGCGCCGGTTCTGCAAAACCGTTAAGCGCACCCTCGCGTCATCTTTAGTATAGCTGCTACCAATATTTCTACCGGTTAGTTTTGAAAATTCCTAAAAATTTTCCTGCAAAACCAATCATTGTCTTCCGTGATAACCCAGAAACGGTATCTGCAGTCTCAATTCCTATGCCAATCCTTTTCTACGGCGTTGAGCCATTCGGCATGCTTGCGAGCAGACATCATTCAAGGATCCGATTCCATTTTGAAGGAACGGTGCCCCGCAATTCCGACAAATACCGATGTTCAAAGAGTCCCTGTAGACAATCCGATATAGCAATTCTGCGAACAGGGAATTGCGCTTCACGCTCGGCACCGGGCGATCGGAAAATCGTGCAGACGTGTCGGTTTCCCACCCTAGGCTTATCTGACCGTATGAAACAGCAAGGTTCGAAACGGAGCCGATCAACGCATTTATGATATTTTCCGCATCGCTTCGTTGCGAACAGCCAACTTGCGTACAAAGCAGATAGTTCCTTTCTGCTTTGTCGTTCCACCCATCGAATAGGCTGATATATTTTTCGGAAGAAATTGGAGCCGTAAGAATAAAAGCCGCTCCGCTCTCATCAAAAGAGGCAGATCCGAATACCTCGGCATAGATATCTTCAGTTCCAAAATCACCGATCTTTTCCCGATGAGTCAAAATCCCGACTAGCTGCTGATAGGAACGATAATCCGTCAACTTATCCGCTAACAGCCTGCAGCCTCTTTTCCCCGATGAAAAAAAGGGATTAAATGCAAATGGAATGCACCAGAGCGTTTTATCAAGACACTCAACATAGCAGCGAGCGAAACCCGTGTCCTCCATCGGTGCATCGGAACCGGCAGCAAGAAAACTGAGCAGCTTGGCAACCAAGAAGATGACAGAACGCGCCATGCTCCAATCGGCAAGAGTCTCCACCGCGACCATAGTAGAATCTGGATCCGCGTTACCGAGTACGTCCGTGAGCCATTGACCATTGCAGGGGATTTGCTTGGCTGCATGACGTGCCGAAGCTATGCTTGATTTTAAGACTGTGTTCGCGCTCAACTCGGTCTCATATCTGAGCAATTCAGGGACAGGCGGCCCAAAGTGTATGCCACATGAACCGGACATTATTTCTTCGATACTGTATAACCGCATGCCAGTTATGGGATCAGCCGATGGAGGCAATAGTGGTGGAAGCGCGGAAATAGCGTCAGCGAGAGCTATCGGCCTTCGTGCCGTCAAGAGTGAGTTGATCCTTTGGGTTTCTATCCCAACGGTCTCGTCTTTCGAGAGAAGGGCTTTAGAAATAGGCCTGATGACAATATGCATCCCAAGATCATTGGTACCGATCGCCGCTTTTTCCATTTTGCACTACCTTTCCTTTTTGCCATAGCAATAGGGACAGCCTTTCCCTGCCGCCCTTGAATATATGGCAGCCTCCCACTCATGCCCGCACTTTCCCAGCCACCACGCCTTCTTATTGGATTTTCCGGCAATCTGCATCGGGCGAAGCCTACCGTTCTTCGTGGGATGCCATTCGGCGGCCAGACTTGGATTCACCGTGACGAGGTCGTTAACGCCTTCGACGACATGTCTCTTTGAACAATGGGGACATCCAATTCCCCTGCTCCTATTTCCGATTACCGCCTCCCACTCATGCCCGCATGTTCCTTTCCACCAGACCTTTCGGTTAGATCCGGCAGTCACCTGCGTCGGTCGAAGGCAGTTATTCTTCGTCGGATGCCACTCCGCTGCCAAATCCGGATTGACTGTCGCCAGGTCATTTTGACCGACGATTAGCTTTGCCATTTAGTTGACCTTCCCCTTTAACCAGTCTACAGCTCATCGGTTATCGAGCTTAAAAAAGAGTCGCCCGGAAGAGACGACTCTTTAGACCTATCAGCTTGAGATCGCACTACTTCTCTTCTGCTTTGCGAGGTACACGAGTCATCCATTTAGCCATGACAGGCTGTTTGACCGGTTCGCCATCGAGATTCACACCGCTGACAAAAAGCCAACGTTTGGTATACGGTCCGAGAACAGTCCATGCACGCCCGTCCTCACCATACAGAATGTCGCCGAACATAATCGGCTTCCCGTCCGCATCGACAATCTCCCTACGCGCCATCGCGTGGCAGAGCCTACGGAAATTTTTGAAGCGGCGGGATATCTTTTTATATTCGCCTTCAAGCGTGTTGAACTCGTGGCGCAGAGAGTCCAGATCGTTTTGGAGCTTCCCGGTCTCTTCGGCCTGTTCAACCAAAGAATGTAAAGCTTGCTTAGCAGCTTCTCCCGATGCACCGGGAAACACGCTATCAATTGCGAATTCAATCGAACGGATGTCTTTATCGGTCACTTTCCTTTTGCCCATAGCCACTCCTATCAGCCAGGTTTTATTTATCGTCGAAAGCAATTGTATCACAATACTACGACACCATAATTAGACACTTGAAATTAGCGCGAACGTTCCAACATGTATTCAGTCAGCCAACGTCGAAAAGCATTGAGAAACGGTTGGCTATTCTGCGTGTCGGCCCATCCACAGAAGCCGATGAAACCGTCAGAGTTAAAGCTTATCGCCTCGCGACCGTTCCACTGGTCAAGACAGTCGATCTTGATATATGCCTTCTCAAGACCGCCTTCCGGCTTCATTTTGCAGCACAGACTGTCAGACTTCCGACGTGGCGTCATGAAGTGCGGGGTCATCCCGGCGCGGTGAGACCTGGCGCACTCGATGGCGATATAGCCCTGGAGGGCATCGAGATCGCAGTGGCGTATATCGTCGTAAGCGAAACCGAGTGACGTGAAAAGCTCGCGGCAGAACGCGGAAGTTAGAACTTGCATGATGGAGTCTTTCTATTTGAGGTGGTTGGATGATACTATGATAGCATAATAGGTAATGCGATATCGCATAATTGCGTTGTCACACTTACAACGTCAGCCTTTTAATAAGGTTTGTAATGAAAGGAAGTCCGCATTGAGTCGAGATAAGATTGCCGTCATCATTCCCTGCTATAACGAGGCTCTTACCATCGGCAAGGTAATCGATGACTTCCGCCGCGAGCTACCCGAGGCGTCTGTCTACGTTTACGACAACAACTCGACCGACGGCACCGCCGCCATCGCCCGCTCGCGAGGCGCTGTCGTCAGACTCGAACCCCGCCAAGGCAAGGGAAACGTCTGCAGACAGATGTTTCGCGATATCGATGCCGACTGCTATCTCATGGTTGATGGCGACGATACCTACCCAGCGGAATCGGCGTGGGCACTTTGTGCCCCCGTTCTCGCGGGCGAGGCCGATATGGTCGTGGGCGACCGCCTATCGAACGGAACCTATGCGAAGCAGAACGGACGTACCTTCCACGGTTTCGGCAACGACCTCGTTCGTGCCATGATCAAATGGATATACGGTTACGGTTTCGAGGATGTCATGACCGGTTACCGTGCCATGTCCAGGCCATTCGTCAAGACCTTCCCTGTCCTGTCCGAGGGTTTCCAGATTGAGACCGAATTATCGATCCATGCCGTCGACCGGCGCTGGCGTATCGTGAATATCCCCGTGAAATACCGTGATCGCCCCAATGGCTCGGTCTCCAAATTGAATACCGTAAGGGATGGGCTGAAAGTAATTGCCATGATCGGCACGCTGTTCAAGGACTACCGCCCGTTAAAGTTCTTCTCGCTGGTCGCTTTGGCATTCTGCATTGGAGGCCTATGTGCCGGCATGCCGGTAGTAAGTGAGTACCTTGCCACCGGCCTCGTGCCCAGGCTCCCGACAGCCATCTTAGCCGTGGCGCTCATGTTTATTGCTACCCTCTCTCTGGCTACTGGATTCATTCTGGATGCCGTGGCAAAAGTCGAGCGCAAACAATGGGAGCTGCGCGTATACCGCCAAGCTGAGAACGAGTGATATTTCTCGTAGGGGCAACCGTTCTCCTTGTTTCTCCTGGCGGAGATGCCTTTAACTCATGAACGCAATAATTCGGCTGTTATGCTTGTTGATATCATTTTCCTGTCTCCTATCGTTCAGAACATCCAATGCTCAGTTATCATATTCGCTGGCATATTTCCAATGAAAGCCGGCGCTTTTTGTACCCTCCCTACATGCAGCCGAAATAGCCCCTCCTGTTCTAGACACCTCTGCTGCCGCAGCTTCAGCAGATGGATAGGTCTTTCCAGTCTCCAGGCAAATAACAGGCTTTCTGCTTGCCTCGCCCTTACGGGTTGGACAATAAGGGCAATGCTGCAAGTTTCTCGTTCGCGTTGCGGTCCTGGTATTGACCGATTTTAAGAAGCTTCCGCCGCAAACCGGGCAAACCCACCACACTTTCCGTTCCGACCCGTAAGTAAAATCCTCTGGCGATAGGGCGCCATTCCGCTTATCGTTCCATTCTTCTGCAATCTCCGGATAAGCTGTCGCCAAGTCATTAAATCCAGGCAACACGCGCTTGTTAGAACAAAACGGACAGCCATTTCCCGCTGTTCTCGAACAGATAGTTGCCTCCCACTCGTGACCGCACTTACCAAGCCACCATACCTTCTTGTTGGAATTAGCGGTAATCTGCGTGGGCAGCAAAGTGCCGTTCTTCGTAGGACTCCACTCGGCAGCCAAATCGGGATTTACCGTAGCAAGATCATTTTCACCCTGTTGGCATCTTCGACCGCTGCATATGGGACAGGACGACTTCTTTCTTAGAAAGGAGTTTATCGGCTGATCCCAGACATGGCCTTCGGGACAATGCCACCACACCTTGTCTTTAGAACCAGGCATGACAGCCGTTGGTAAAATTCCCAGCATGTTATTTTTTGAATAATCCCACCAGTTGAGACAATCCGGCGTCCTTGACGCCAAATCGTTGAACCCGGCAAGAACCTTGATATTGGAGCAATAGGGACATCCATGTCCCTTCACCCTTGAATATATGGCAGCCTCCCACTCATGCCCGCACTTTCCCAGCCACCATACCTTCTTGTTGGATCCGGCAGTTATCTGCGACGGCAAAAGCGAGCCGTTTTTGGATGGATGCCACTCTACCGCGAGATTGGGATTCACTGTAGCCAGATCATTTTGACCGACGATTAACTTTGCCATTTAGAGAATCCTTCTTTTCGGTTCTCGTAGTGCTGCTTAATTTGCTAAATTCGTTCCTCATGTGAATCATGCTCTACTACATTGCGTTGATTAGCCAGCGATTCACACGAGTCTCTTGTTTCAAGCGCTTTGTTGGTTAATGACCTCGCCCTATCGATGCTCTCCATTTCTTTTAGCTTGTAAATGCATTGAGGCTGATGTATAATACAATTAGGGTCAAGGCTTGAGTAGTTCCCGAACAATTGGCGTTCGGCCAGACGCTCAAGTTTTTGGCCCTGTTTTTTGTCTATGTACACAATCTTGTCTGGCGTCAATGCCCCTTGGAAATAATTCATGTAGTTATCTTTGCCAAAAACGGTAAGGACAAGATTGGTTTCAACAGTATCCATTTCATAATGCCCCTTGCCATCGGGCTTTATGCTCGCAATTAACGGAAGTTTGTCGCCATCAACCGCACAAAGCACTACCAACAGTGCATCATTGCGAGATGGATTATCAGCCAAGATTACTGGAGCCTTAAATAGCTCAGGCCAGCGCTTGATTTCAGAAATCGAAAAGCCATGGCGATGAGGATGATTTTTCGATTTTGGTTTCAACGCTTCGCGCAGATGATTCTGAGTGTACAGCATTGGCTTCTGTTTAAACCCAGCGTTCAAAAGAACCTGCGGGGTATCACAAATTTTCAGATAGGAAAATCGATCCAGTCCACCTGAAGATGCAAGATCAATATCATCTCCAAAGCGCAAATATTCTTGGCACTCTTTGGCATATTTTGAATATGATTCTGCATTTTCGTCCCCAGCTTTTAAATGAATGGTTTTACCAACAAGTGTGGTCAGCCGTTCATCCTCAGGCATCACAACCGAGTCTTCATATGCATGGATAGAAAGAATGATTTCTTTCTCTCGATCACTGATAGTTTTCATCTCTGCCCTTTTGCTATTTTTAAACAGAGAACTAATCGCCTTAATGCGATTTCCAAGCGAATCATTCAGTAACCCCATAATGCTTATCCTCTCATCCACGGTTTGGTTGCAATTTATGATGCTCTGAATAGTTCTACAGCATCTATTTTAGGTTCCCTACTCCTCGCATCCGTTACCTTTTCTAACGCCTCGCAAATGCCACTATTTTCCAAACGGGAAGTGCAAACGCAGATAATCAACCCGAAAGACACGGCATAAAACTGTCTTGCCACGAAATAAGCGCGGGTCGTAGGTGAGATATGCTTCCATCTCGCGTTCGATATCCTCATAACGGGTATAGAACTTATCGTTTTTCGCCGAGCGTGCAGCATTAAGGCTGGCGTTGTATGCCATACGTCTCCAAGATAGATAGTTTCAAATCGTAGCTGACATGACATTACTCTTCATATTTATTGCCCTTGCCGCAGTTGCAGTCCTCGCATAGGGTCTGGAGGTTGGACATCACCGACTTACCACCACGCGAGACAGGAACAATGTGATCGACGTGCAGTTTGACACCGTCCTCCTTTCCCCTGCCGCAGCGGACGCAGTGAAAATTGTCGCGACGGAGTACGTCGTAACGCATGGCTCTTGTGACCTTAGCGTGCTCGGCATCATTTGCTAAACGGCGATCCTGATATTCCAAGCGGCGCTTCTCACGTGCCTGCTTTCGCTTCGCCTTCTTGTGATCTTTGATAAGCATCGTGATGATAGTCTCAGCGCCCCAGAGAACAGCAGCGAAAATCAGGATAGGCTTAAAGGCATCTATGATAGGGGAAAGGTAATTGCCCTGCATGTTAGTCACCTGAACATTCGCTGATCGCTGTAATCGGACAGTTCGCCGCCACCTGTTAACTTTTCGAGTGTGTCGTACGTATCATCCTTATAGCGGTACATGTAGATTCTCCTTGGTTTGATCTGATATTTCCTAAAGCTTTGAGAGTGCAGCGATGAGTTCGGCACGCTGGGCTTCAGTGAGCTTGTCAATGTTACGGACGATAAAGCGGACGGCCGCGTCCATCTCCTGCTCATCAGAGGTCCCTATGATATCCGAGGGTTTCACCCCAAGGACATCTGCCAGAGCGACAACCGTGAGAGCCCTCGGCTCCCGTTCGCCGTTGACATACCTGCTAACCGACGCCGGTGTGAGACATGCTGCCTCCGCCAGCTCCTTTTGGCTCATGCCCCGCTCCTTGAGCAAGCCGCCAAGTTTATTTCCAGTCAATGTTGCCATTCTGTACCCTTTCTCGGTTGTATGTGGCAAAAAAACTACCGGATATCGGTAATTATAGACAACGCACTAGGCCGTGTCCGCGGAGTTACCCCCTTGTTTTTATCGAAACCGTCGTAAACTCCTGGTTTCAAAATAGGCGATAAACTGTGAAACAATTTCGGATCTATCGTCTCAGCTCATATGCCGCCGTGATTATACTTGTACTCGCTTAACCTGATTTGTTAAACAAAATGCGCAAATCTTGTTAAATGAAAACTGTAAATTCGGTTAAACGTGCTGGTAAAACAGTCGATCTTTGCTTAAAGGCAATTGCATTAAATGTTCCTGAAGTCCATCACGCAATTTTCGATAAACTCAGCACTCTGGATAGGCTAAAATGGTGCCGACGGCAGCCCAAGTTGTAGAGAGCTGGGCAGAGCCGTTGCTTAATGAAGTTGGGTCATCGTCTTAGCGACGGTGGCCTTTCTTTTTGGGCTTCGAACCCTGCTTGAGTGCCTTGGAAAGGCCGACAAGGGCTGTAAGAAGCATCATTCAATCTGTTGTTATAATTAAGTCCCACTCACGATATGCTTGATGAAGGCCCAAGGATGAACTCGCATGAGAACCCAAGCGTACGGTGGTTTTATCCGCCTAAAGAGGATAAAATGAAAGCAGAAAACGATGCATCCCGTGTAAGCATCAAGGAGCGTGGGCGGCCTAGTTTTCTGGTTTAGTTAAATGCCCGGGCTCCACCCCGGGCATTCTTATTTGCGCTTGTGGCGCAAATGCCGTCCACCGTCCGCTCCGCGCGTACGCCTACGGACCTTTATCCGAACCTCATACGAGTTCAAAAACGCGATGATGAACGTGCAGACCGTCGCGAGAGCGGCCAGCGCGTTAAGGAATTTCAGCATATGGTGACCTCCGATCAAATCGTCGGCCGCCCGCGCACGGAATGCGCCGTGGCATCAATTTTACCCGAACCTGCGACTGCCCCAGTTAATTGGTACACCTCTGTTATTGTTCATATTCAACGTCTCAAAACGTATAGGCATCGCACCTAGCGCAACGCCTCTCCCCTTTCAATGATTTATTTCTCGGTTACCGCTTCACCAGCCGAGGCTGAATCCCCTTTTCGAGGGCAAGGTAAGCCCACCGCAGCTCTACGGCGCAAGCGTGTCAACTGGAGCAACGATGACGCCCTCTGTCATCTTGTGCGCCGGCATACCGAACCCGATGACGATGAGCTTGGCCGCGGGCGGCTTCTTACCGCGCTTAACCAACTTTCGCTCCAGCCGAAGCAGGTTTGCAGATGCCTCGGGAATCTGGGGGCTTCCGAGTTTTACTTCCACGGCAATCCAAGTTCCATCACGCTTGTGAATCACGGCATCGACTTCGAGATCGTCGGCGTCATGATAATGGGATACCGACGAGTCATTTGCGGCGGCATAGACCTTGAGATCGTGCAGAACAAGGGATTCGAAAAGCAGCCCCAATGTCTTCGGGTCGGATATCAATGAATCCGGATTTGCTCCGAGCAGTGCAACGGCAAGCGAAGGGTCGGCAAGGTGCCTTTTCGCACCCTGCCGCAACTTTACCGGCGATCTGAGCGCCGGATGCCAAGCGGGGATATCATCAACGATATTTATCCTACGCAAGGCATCCGCATAGCGGCGCAGCGTGCTCCTCGACACACTATCACCGAGATCTTTCTCAAGAGACTTCTCGCCGGCAAGAGTGGATTCGTAACGCGCAAGCGAAGACAGAAAGGCTCTTACTTTCACCGAATCACGTTTCACCCCGTCAACCTTCGAAACATCCGATTCGCAGACGCCGTCGATGTAGGCGGCAGATATTCGCATCGCATCGGCAGTTGTCTTACCAACAGCCTGTGGCCAGCCGCCGCGGCACAGCAAGTCGGCGATGCCAGCAGTGCCGTTGATGGACCCAAGTGCCGTATTGACGGAACATCCGTTGAACAGTGTTTCGAGTGAGACCGACCCCGAAGAGACTCCGAGCTCGAACAAGGTCATCGTTTCCATGCGCAAGCGGGATATACGTCCGATGCCGCTGTGCATCGGACGGTCGGCATCGTTCGGCGTCGCTGATCCCGTAAGCAGAAACTGCCCAGGTTCACCTGTTCTGCGGTCGCACTCGAAACGTATTGCGTCCCATAGTTTCGGCTCTTCCTGCCATTCGTCGACGAGTCGCGGCGTTGCGCCGATTAACGCTTGGGCTGGATCAAGTCTGGCAAGCTGCAATGCGGCAAAGTCTCCGGCTGGGTCAGAGAGAGACAGCAATGATTCGGCGAATCGCTGGGCCGTAGTTGTCTTCCCGCACCACTTCGGTCCCTGAATGAGCACAGCTCCAAAAATGCCAAGGTCACGTTCAATCAAGCGATCGATACATCTATCCATATATCTGTTCATAGAACTTCCTGTCGTTCATAGAAACGTCTCGTTTTATAGCATTTTACCAGCGCGGAAACATTTTGACGACAATCTGTGACACAATTCGACGGTAATCCGTGAAACAAATTGCGGAACTATCCCTCCAACGGACACTGGCGTCGCTCAACGCGAGCGGTCAGTTTGGCACCGAAAACGGCTACTCGGCTTTCACCGCCATACGAATGACGTTATCCATCGGGAAGGCACGCCGGGGCTATGCCGACCTGAGTATCCTCTCGGCTTTCTCGATCGCGGCCGAGCGCAGGAACTCCGACTTCCGCATCCCGCACGCGGCGGCCGCCCTCTCGA
>UMLB01030205.1_pt1 | contig 49095 bp, 30 predicted proteins | sample 1966481 | NCBI WGS metagenome assembly UMLB01 (sample SAMEA4836192, study PRJEB28245) | human gut metagenome | biome: gut microbiome; material: fecal sample | place: Denmark | collected 2008 | reverse complement strand
CCGCCGCAGCAGCGCAAGCGTCATCGCGATGGCATGATCGGATACCACTTCGGTCGCGTAACCAGGCACATTGCATACCGCCACGCCAAATTCGCTTGCTGCTGCAAGATCGACCGTATCGTAGCCAACGCCCGATCGCGAAACCACCTCAAGTTTCGGCAACGCCGCAAACACCTCGCGCGGAAACTCGCCATAAGCTGTGATGATCCCTTCAGCATCAGCGCAATTCTTGACGATGCCCGCAGCGCTCTTGTCTTGGAAGCGTGCGAATTCAATGCCTGCATCCTCGATCATCTTCTGCTCGATATCGGATACTGCGAAATCACTGTCTGCGATCACGATCTTTGCCATGATGCCCTCCTTGCGCCCAACGGTTCGCTTGATCAAACGTTATCGTCAGTTCAAAATTACTGCTTGTTTTCAGTTCGACCGCTTCACGTTTCTATCCTAGCCTGCGTGTTAGGATTGGCACGCACAAGCGCGAAGTCGTATCGAATCTGTAATAGGGCAGTGTCGTGTACCACCGAATGCTGCGTCCCCCACCGCTTGCAAGCGCTCGCCTCGCATCCTCAGAAAGAAGGCATCATGGAAAACACCAACCAAACCACTAAGAAGTTCAATCCGGCTCACGCACAGGCGATCATGGAGCTTCTGGCCAAGAGCCCTTTCTATGACTTGATCGACATGGATATGGTTGCAATCGAGCCAGGGTATGCGCGCGTCGATCTTGAGGTTACGAAGCGCCATCATAACCCGTTCGGGCAGATTCACGGTGGCGTGTTCGCCTCGCTCTTCGACGTGACCACCTACTGGGCCCAGTATGCCGATGCACCGCTCGATGAAGGTTATGTCACGCTCGACCTGCTGGTGAACGACCTGCACACCACGCATCTGGGCAAGGTCATCTGCGAAGCGCACGCGGTCAATGAGAGCCATCACGTCTTCCTGAGCGAGGGAACCATCAAGACCGAAGACGGCACGCTCTTGGCGACCGGCATCTCGAAGCTCTACTGCTCAGCAGGAATCTCGCCCGTCGAAGATGCCCTTAAGAAACTCGATCCCACCATCGTCCTCCCACCGAAATACCTCGAAGCTTAGAGCCTATTTCTGCTCTCGACAAGAAAGCTCTTTCTGGGTTGTTTTTGCTATAGGGGTGGGCGGAGGCTGGCATTAGCTGGTAGCTATTGTTTTTCGCACACTAAACAGATAACCTAGTTCCCATGGCATTTACCAGGGATTATGCGGCATGTTTCATACCATGCAGCGCATCCCGATGAAAGCGATGAGAAAGAGGTTCACATGTCGAATACCCCAGCAAACCCCAATCAGGCTCCAGCTCAAGCAGCGCCACCAACGAAAGCTCCGAAATCGATAGCCGCTATCGTGGGGCTCATCCTAGGCATCATTGCGCTCGTGCTTTCAGCGATGCCCATCATCAACAACTTCGCTTTCATCTTGGGTGTCGTTGGGCTCATCTTCGGCATTGTGGGTGTTGTGGGCACGCGCGACAAGAAGAAATCGGGCAAGGGCATCGCGATCGCTTCGGTTATCGTAGCTGCTCTGGCTTGTGTTATCGTCCTTGCATCTCAAGCGGTCTATTCGGCTGCGCTCGATGAAGCAGGCGCCCAGCTCGACAAGGCCACTGGCGATGCTACCGAAGAGATCCTTGGCAGTGAAGTCGACGTAACGCTCGGCGATCTGACCATGAAGAAGGGTAGTTACGGCATAGTCGAAAGCTCTATGCCCATCACTGTGAAGAACCTGACCGACGAATCGCACTCCTATCAGATCCAAGTCGAAGCAGTCAATGCTTCGGGCGATCGCATTACGCAAGACTACGCCTACGTTACCGATCTGGGCGCAGGTCAAAGCCAGACCGTCAAGACGTTCACCTATATCTCTTCCGATGAATACGATGCCATGAAGAAATCAACCATCAAGCTCGTGAGCGTCTCCCAGTACTAAAAGGCGACAAACCCCCGGTCGTTTGTCGCCTTTGGCGACACAGAATAGGGATAACGTCATCAAGGCAGTACTAGTTATCCTCGCAAGTTCACTCGCCTATAATCGAAGGGTGGCTTGAGCCAATGAGTCAAAGGTGCCGTTGTTCGTTCAGCCGCCCTTTCTTTTGAGACAGCGCCCTCGTGCTTATCGTGAAAGCGCGTGAGCGCTCATCGTAAAGGAAGATCATGAAAGAGATTCTCACCGAAGACCTGCTCGCCGAGCTGTTGCTTTCGCGCGATCCGCAGGAATTCATCGAAAAATACGACATCACTTCGCGCAGTCTTTCCGAATACCTTCAGGCACTTCTTGAAGAGAAAGGCCTGCGTCGCATCGATGTGATTCGCAGCGCCGACCTCAACGAGACCTTTGGCTATCAGATCTTCATGGGTCAGCGAAAGCCCTCGCGCAACAAGATCCTTCAGATCGCCTTTGCCATGGGTTGTACGCTGAAGGAAACGAATCGCCTGCTCCAGATAGGGGAGGCGAACGCGCTCTACTGCAAAGATCGCCGCGATGCCATCATCGTGTTCTGCGTTGAGAAGCACTATCCGCTCCAGAAAGCGAACGAAGAGCTCTATCGTTTTGGAGAAGACACTATCTGCTAATATGCTCTTCATGGAAACTGATGAGCTGCAAGAATACCTTAATGCGTTAGGTCGAAGCGACAACTACCGTGTCGATGCAGTGTTGAGCGACGCGCCCCACGAACGCACCGAGCGCGTATTCTATGTGGGCAATAATGGTTCTGAACTCGGACCGTTCATCCGCAAGACCATCGCGACCGATTCTGGCCAAGGACGCACCTACGAAAAGATATTCCGTGCGCAGCACGAAGGTAAACGCTTCGTCCATATGCCGCGCATTTTCGAATGCTACGTGGCTGATTCGTCGCTTGTGGTGTTGCTCGAATACGTCGAAGGCGAGACGCTGCAAGACTATGTGGGGGAGCGCGGTGCGTCTTATGAACTGGCGTTGCGCATCTTTCCGCCTATTTGCGACGCGGTCAGCGAACTGCACAAAGCCTTCGATCCGCCGCTCATCCATCGCGATCTCACCCCGGCGAACATCGTTGTTTCGCCTGGTGGCATCACGATCATCGACCTTTCTATCGCGCGCACATTCCAACCCGATGCTACGAAGGACACGACCTATTTCGGTACGCGCGCCTATGCGCCACCCGAGCAGTTCGGCTTCGGCCAGACCGATGTGCGTAGCGATGTCTACACGCTTGGCAAAGTACTCGCGTTCTGCGCGGGAGCGAACGGCGATGAAGGGAGATCCGTACCTGATTCGTGCATCGCACGCGTGGTGCAAAGAGCAACGGAACTCGATCCTGAGAAACGATTCCAGAGCGTCGAAGCACTCAAAGCCGCGTTCTTGGATGCGCTTGCTTCTGCGCGACCAGCCGAACAGCCACCGAGCATCGCGCCAAAGCCAGCCGCGTGCTCTGCGTCGGAAGCGCTACCTGCTCTGCAACCCGTGTTTCAGCCTATTCCGCAACCTGCGCCTCAGCCCGCGCCACAACCTGGAGCAGCTCCAATATCCGTGTCTCAACAACAGGGTGGAGCTCGAGTAACGAAACAAGCCCTTGCCTCGCAAGTAAAATCGACCGCTCAAAAGAAGCCGATTAGAGCAAAAGGGTTTTTCAGCCGTATTCCGCTGGGAGTGGGAGTTGCATGGGATGTGATCTTGCTTCTTGTGTGGCTACTTTTCTTTGCTGCTTCAAACGCGGTGATCGTAAGCCCAACCGGCGAAGTAGCGCAGCATCCTCTGTGGTTCCTCATCGTTGAATACTATGGCGTCATCGTTTTACCCATTACGGTACTTGTGTACTATCTGTTCGATTTGCGCCCTTTGCGGAAGCTCTTCCCAAAAGCGAAATTCCTTCCGCGTCGCAAAACATGGCCTTTTGCGATCCTTATCGTCTTTGTGCTCATTGTTGCAACGATCGCTATTGGAACCTTGTCAGGCGTTGTTGCCTCTCCTTCTTGATCTTTGCGGATGATAAATTGCCCACTGCTTCCCTCTCTTTTATCAATCCCTGAAGATGGGCAACGAAAGTTGAATCATCTATACTGTAAGTTGCATCTAGCAAGGGGAAAAGAAAGTTCGATTGATGTTGCAGCTGAACGACATAGCCGAAGTCACGAAGTCGATCGCTTCCGATTTTGATATAGAACGTATCTATCTGTTTGGTTCGTACGCGCGCAATGAGGCAACCGAAGCAAGCGATATCGATTTATGTCTTGAAACAGGCAGCACATTTTCACTTTTTAACGCTGGAGCTTTCGTATCAGCCCTTGAAGATAGTCTGAACATTCCGATCGATATGGTCTCGCAAGATGGGTTGTACGAATTTGCCTACAAGGGATACCTGAGAGACAGGGTGCTGCTCTATGAACGAGGCAGATAAGCTGATAATCAAGCAGCTGCTCGATTATTGCCATGCGGTTGAGCAGCGCATTGCAGATTATGGTATAGATGAAAACAAGTTCATTAATGATTCTGCTCTGTTCGACATGCTTTTAATGCCGGTTTTTCAAATTGGCGAACTTTCTGGGGCGTTGAGCGCGGAGTACACCGAATCCCATCGAGATATTCCCTGGCCTGCGATTAGAGGATTTCGCAATATCATCGCGCATGATTATGGTGTTGTAGATCCGCTTTGGGCTTGGAATACCATTCAGTTCGACATTCCTAAATTACAGGAGTTCCTTGAAAAAGAGCTTTCCGCTTAATCTGATGTCATCTTTTGGTCAGCGAAGAAAGTCTCCTTCGTGTCTTATCCTCCCTGCTTGATCGAGCCAAGACGCTCCTGGTCGAGCAAGCAGCTGAGCAGCGCGACTTAGCGTGTTCGTGGGCAAGATGCTATAGTTTTCACGAACAACGAAAGGGAAGCGATGTCACTTACTTCAGAACAAAAGGCGCTCCTCAAAGAGCTCGGCCTGCCTACGAACTTCAAGAACCTCTCGACCGACGATCGCCTCGCGATCGATGATGCCATCGGCGAAGAGCTCATCGAAAACGGCATCGACGAAGCTACCGATACGCCGAACGCGCGCGGTCGTCTGTGTGAATCCATCCTCGAAGCGCTCGAAGACTAGGTGGCTCACCATGGTGAAGACCCAAGATTCTGCCACCATCAAGCGCACGCTCTACTTCTTCTGGCAGATCACAAAGAAGCGCCCGTGGCCCTTCGCACTCGGAGTCATTGCCACCATCGGCTTCATCGGCATGCTCACCTATGCGAACACTTACGTCATGTCGCTCATTGTCGATCGCATCCAGCTCGGTCCGGTCGGCCCCGACCAGGTCTGGGAAGTCTTCGGCCCTTACATCATCGCGCTCATCCTGGTGAACGTGGTCGGCCAAGTCTGCTCGAAGCTCCAGGACTACGCCATCTTCAAGACCGAGATCAACGGCAACTACAACCTCGCGCGCCTCTGTTTCGACACGCTCTCCAACCAGTCCATGACCTTCCACACCAACCGCTTCGGCGGCTCACTCGTCAGCCAAACCACGAAGTTCATGACCTCCTACTCGCTGCTCGTGGAAACCACGCTGCTCTCGCTGCTGCCCACCGTTATCGCCATTGTTTGCACCATCGGCATCCTCGCGCCCATTGTGCCCTCATACGTGGCGGTCCTCACGGTCATGCTCGTGATCTACATCGCTGTGGCCTATATCATGTTTCGCAAGATCACCCCGCTCTCCGCTGCGGCCGCCACTGCGCAAAACCGCTTGTCAGGCGTACTTTCCGACTCTGTTACGAACATCCTCGCCGTGAAAACCTACGGCCGCGAAGACTACGAGCGCTCCCTCTTCACCGATGCCTCCCTCGAAGCCATGCGCGCCGATTCCCGCAGCATGCGCGCTACCATCAAGCGCGGCATCATGACCTCGTCGCTCATCGTGGTCATCATGTCCATCGTCTCGATCTTCACCGCGGGCGGCAACGCGTGGTTCGGCATCAGCGCCGGCACGCTCGTGATGATGTTCACTTACACCTACAACCTCACCATGCGCTTCAACATGATCAATTCCATGCTCGCGCGCCTGAACAAGGTCTTCGGCGACGCCTCCGAAATGACCCGCATCCTCGACGAACCGCGTCTCGTCTCCGACGTGCCGAACGCACCTGCGCTCCAGGTCGAAGCCGGCAACATCGACTTCGAGCACATCGGTTTCACCTACGAAGATTCCGCGAACGCCACGCCTGTGTTCACCGATTTGAACCTCCACATTCCTGGCGGCCAGCGCGTTGGTCTGGTGGGTCAATCGGGCTCGGGCAAGACCACGCTCACGAAGCTCCTGCTGCGCCTTTCCGATGTTCAGCAAGGCGAAGTGCTTGTGGATGGCCAGGATATCTCGAAGTGTTCGCAGCAAAGCCTGCGCCGTCAGATCGCTTACGTGCCGCAGGAGGCGCTGCTCTTTCACCGCAGCATTCTTGAGAACATCTCCTACGGCAAACCCGATGCAACCCGCGAAGAGATCGTTGCTGCTGCGGAAAAGGCGAACGCAATCGAATTCATCGAGCAGCTGCCCAACGGCTTCGACACGATGGTGGGGGAGCGCGGCATCAAACTCTCCGGTGGCCAGCGCCAACGTATTGCGATCGCGCGCGCCATTCTGGCCGACGCACCTATCCTTGTACTGGACGAAGCTACCAGCGCGCTCGACTCCGAAAGCGAGGCGCTCGTGCAGGATGCACTGGCGAACCTCATGCAAGGGCGCACGTCCATCGTGGTGGCGCACCGTCTTTCCACGGTGGCCTCGCTCGACCGCATCGTGGTGCTGGACAACGGCAAGATCGTCGAAGACGGCACGCACGCAAGCCTGATCGATGCTGGCGGCGAATACGCGCATCTCTGGGATCGCCAGACCGGCGCCTTCCTCGGATGACAAACTGCCCATTCGTTCGTGTTAGGGGTCGTGTAATTCGACACATTTTAAATGTGTCGAATTACACGACCCCTAACATATAGTTTGTCGCCCGAGGCGCTATAATAAGGCTACCAAACTCAAAGAGAAAGGTGCCATCATGGCTGATGATTGCCTGTTTTGCAAGATCGTAGCGGGCGAGATCCCGTCGAAGAAGGTCTACGAGGATGAAGTCTGCTATGCCTTTGACGACATCGAGCCCGAAGCCCCAGTTCACACGCTTGTCGTGCCCAAGAAGCACTACGAAAACCTCAACGACAACCCCGATCCCGAGTTGCTCGGTCATCTGCTTTCCGTGGTGCCCGAGATCGCCAAGATCAAAGGCGTGTATGATTCCGGCTACCGCGTAAACATCAACACAGGTGAAGATTCCGCTTCCACCGTTCCGCACCTGCACCTGCACATCATGGGCGGCATCAAGATGGGCCGCGCAACCTTCGAAGAATCCTTCCGTCTCGAAGAGAACGCCGAATAATAGGTATCTGGTAGTTTGCTATCTTTAGCGAAAGGGGACACTATGACCGTTGTCGGAAAATGCGTCCATCGCTGTACGCATGTGCTCGATCTGGAAAAGACACTTGCATTCTACGAGAAAGCGCTCGGTATAACTGAAACGCGCAGAAAAGAGCCTGAAGATGGTTCATGGATCATCGTTTTTGCGTCTAACGAGAAAAGCCCGTTTGAGTTGGAGTTTACTTGGAACAAGGGCGTAACCGAACCCTACAACAATGGCGGCAAGGACACCCACATCGCCTTCCGCGTGCCCGACATGGAAGAAGCTCGCAAGCTCCACGACGAAATGGGGTGCGTGGTGCACGATAACCCCGCCATGGGCCTCTACTTCATCGAGGATCCTGACGGCTGCTGGATCGAGATTCTGCCAGAGAAAGAGTCGTAAGTGTTTTGGCTGCGATTCTTACAGCACATAGCGAATTGGTAGAACTGCCGCTCGGAATAGGGCGGCAGTTTTGATTTGTGTGCATCTCGTTACAGAACGGTAAACAGAAAGCCGCGAAAAACAAACAGTCACTTCGTCCCACGCATGTGCAACACAGGCGAGCGTAGTATCGACCTCAGACTACACACACTTCCAGCAATAATGCTGCCAAACGCTTAAGTGCGCACAACGTGAAAGAAAGTGATACTCATGGCTGCCCAAATAGTGGACGCACAATTCGTTAGATCACATATCGGAAAGCTTCCCATCATCGATGTTAGGCCTGCGGAACTCTACGATGAAGGCCACATCCCCACGGCTATAAACGTATGTGTCGCGGATTTCGATCGTTACGGTGCCGAAGAGGCCGACGAATTCTCAAAGGAATGTCGCCGCCACGCCTTCACCGAAGAATGTCCCATCATCGTGTATTGTCAGGTCGGCCGCCATGCCAAACAGGCGTGCGATCTGCTCGAAGCCGAAGGTTACCAGCATCTCTACCTTTATTTGGGCAGCTTCGACGATTGGGCGAGCGATCCAGAAAACCCCATCGAGAAATAGGTTGCCTCTATATTTCTGTTTCACCTGCGAGAGGGGAGTGCTTTCGCTACAATAGATGAAACGGAAAGGACTGAAACGGTGAGCACAGCGCAACCGCCACATCATGAAGAAGACTCTCTTCAAGCGCCTCATGCCGATAGTCAGCAAGCTGACTTGATCAGGTCGCGCGATCGGGTGTCGGGCGAAAAGAAAGCTTGGGCTAAAAAGGCGCGCCGCCGTCATTCTGTTACTACTGCAAAATTCACAAGCCACGATACGGGCAAAGCGGATACAACTAGCGTTACTCAAACGCTTGAAGTTGAAACGCATGATGTTCAGTTAGACCTTCTTGCCGATAAGCAGACAGAAGAGGTACTCGACGCACTAACGAGCGAAGAGGCTGCAGCTGACAATACCGCACCTGAAGAAGAGATCGTTGAAGAGCTTGAGGTTGTTGAAGAGCAACCAGAAGAGGATTCCAATGAAGAGGCCGATCAAGAGTTGGTCGACAGGGGAGAGGAACCTGAAAGCGATACCGCTGAAGAGGACGTTGAAGATCTTGGCGAGTATGTTGATGAACTCTCGCAAGAACTCGATGCTATCGAAGGATCCGAGGTTGTTGAAGAAGAGCCTGAAAACGAGCCTCCTGCTGAGCCTCTGCTTGTAGACGATTCTCCCGAAAACGAACAGGCAGGAGAGATTGTCGAAGAGCTCGAGATCAAGCGCGAACGCATCTCGCATAGACAAGCCGATTTGCAAGCGCGATCATGGGATGCGCCTTTCAAGCACGAAGCGCCTACGCGTCAAAAACCGACGAAGCGCGTGAAGCCCACACCAGTTTCCGCGCCAGCCCCTGCACCCGAGCCTGTCGAGCGCCCAAGGCCGACTAAGCGCGAAAAACCCAAGCCCGCGCTTGAACCCAAGCCCGCGCCCACTTCTGCGCCTGCAGCTGCCGCGCGTCCGAAACCAACGAAGCGTAAGAAACCCGCGCCTCGCTATCGCTACATCAAGAGCCTGTCGCTCGAGCAGGCTTTCCGTAACTTGCTGCGTCTTGATGCTGGTGAGGCCTGGCGTGCAACGCGCATCCCGCTCGTGGCATTCTTCTTGTGCTTTGCGCTGCTCGCGCTTGCCGTCGTCGATCAGGCGCCGGCAATCGATTCGTTCAACGCCACGATCAACGCGCTCGTCCAAGGCGCACGTGGTGCACTCGATAGCTTCTTCGTTACTATCACCATGTTGGGCGATCTGCTGCCTATGACGGCGCTTTGTCTGGTCGTATGCGCCATACTCGCCATCGCGCGAAAGTGGGACAGCCTTGCCTTTTTCGCCACGAATGTCCTCCTGGCTGTAGTGTGCGTGCAAGCGCTGAAGTTTATCTTCGCCGTTCCGCGTCCTGGTGCCGAAACGCTCGTGCCTATCCCTGGGTCGTTCTCGTTCCCTTCGGCGCACAGCTTTTGTTCGCTCATCGTGTTTGGCATGATTGGCCTGCTCATCTTCCGCGCGCTTAACCGCAAGGGGGTTCCCTACAACGTGGCCATCGTGCCCGGCATCATCCTCGTTATTTTCGCGATACTCATTGGCATTTCGCGCATCTACGTGGGCGTTCATTGGCCCAGTGACGTTCTTGGCGGCTGGCTCCTTGCAGGCATGTGGCTGCCTTTCGCAAGCGCGCTTTATACGGTTGGCGCGCGCAAAGTGGTGTTATCAAAAGCGGCCGAAGAGCAGCCCGAACAATAACAAGCGAAGTTGTCTCTCCGGAATATATCAGCGGGGTTTCACGACAGAAACAAAATAGATGCCTCTGCACGCGCTGCGAACGTCCTTGCTATGCTCGAAGGGTGAATTGAACAAACGGATGAAAAAGGCGCAAATTCCCTGCGTCAAAACGAACGAGCAAGGGTGGGGATCATGAAGTTCATCAGTGAATTCAAAGAGTTCATCAGCCGCGGAAGCGTGATGGACATGGCGGTCGGCATCATCATCGGCGCAGCATTTACGGCTATCGTCACGTCGTTCGTCAGTGACATTGTCCAGCCCTTCATCGTGCTCATTACGGGTGGCGGCACGGGCGTATCTGGCTTGGTCATCCCAGTGGCGGGCACGCCAAATGGCATCGACTTCGGCGCTTTCATCAGTGCGATCATCAACTTCCTTATCATCGCGCTGGTGGTGTTCCTGCTCATCAAAGGCATCAACAAGCTACATAATGCAGGCGGCGCCATCGCGAAGAAGGTCAACAAGCGCGGCGAAGAGGTCATCACCAAAGAGCCTATGTGTCCCTTCTGCCTCGAAGAGGTGAACGAGGGCGCAACGCGTTGTCCCCATTGCGCAGCGGAATTGCCCGAACCCGCAAAGGTCACCGAAGAAGTTGTAGGGTAGCGAAGCGGGTCGCCCTTGTGCCTTACCCTCTCCACTGGTGCAGATAAGCGAACAGCGAAAGCGGGTAATAACAAGTGCCCCATAGGCGTGCTGCTTGCCCGGCAAGACCCTCGAAAATGCTGCTCGATCAAATGTGGTGGTCGTGTGAGTGCGCCCCCGTTCACAGGGCAAAACCAACCGTTCCATTTCATCGAGCATGCTTGTACGTTCACCTCGCACGCCCCACAACATCTTGCGCTTTCTGGGTAATACGCGCGCGAATGCGATCGAGTTGTGGAGTTCCTGCAAAGATAGCGTGAAGATTGCGCGTAATTCGCGCGCACAAAACGTGAAGAAAAAACGCCTTTTCTTGCGCCATCAACGCAAGACTCGTAGGCTTTACTACGCAGGCGTCGCCCTGATAGCAAATCGAATAGTTTAGCAGCTACGCGATGGTAGAGATACCATCGCGTTTTGATGTAATCATCCTGTTACGAAACACACCACACAACCGAACCATTTCGTAGCGAGTTGCTTAAGCTCTCTCTTTTTGCGTGTATCGTCCGAGCGGTCTTCTTGGACGCAGCGCCTGTACCTGTGGAGGTGGCCTCCGGTGCGAAGTGCACGAGCAAATGCGCAGCGCGCCAGCACCATCGCAGCCAACTGAATCGTTCGCAAGACCCGCTTGCCGCGAACCCGTTAAAAGGATGTTATTTGCTAGTACAAAAGTTGCGCGCAACCGCACTGCCGACCCTGCTCGGTCTTGCAGTCGCCCTGTTGATCATGATGCCTTCTGTCGCTTTCGCAGACAACGAAGCATCAACCACTGAATCAAGCACGGAAGTTTCTGAATTCCACGCAGCAGTTCAGCCGGAAATCTCCAACGCGATCCTCGATGCGAGCTCATCGCTCGTTCAGCAAGCGAAGGTTTCCAATCTTCTTGACACGGCACTTTCGCTCGAAGGGAGCCCCTATTCCTACGGCGGCACCACTCCTCGCGGATTCGACTGCTCTGGATTCACCCGCTATTGCTTCGATAAGGCGCTCGGAATGGAACTCCCGCGCACCGCTGCCGGCCAGGCAGCTCTTGGTGAATCGGTTTCGATGGATGAATTGCAGCCCGGCGACTTGCTCTTTTGGGGTTCCGGATCGGGTGTGTATCATGTAGGTATCTATGTTGAAGATGGCACCTATATTCATGCAGCCGGAAGCGGCAAGGGCGTGCGTGTCCAGTCGATGGAATACTTCCATCCTTCGTTCGCAAAGCGCGTTTGCTAAGTAATCGCACAGCGTTCGATCAATACAAAGAAAGACCCTGGTAATGGATGTATTCCAAACCAGGGTCTTTTTATTTGCGTGTCTTGAGCTGAATTGTCTAGTAGTTCGTGGCGCGGATCTCGAAGTGGCTCTGCGGATGTGCACACACCGGGCATTTCTTGGGCGCTTCCTTGCCAATATGCAAGTGCCCGCAAACGGTGCAATACCAAACCTGCGCCTCTTCACGACGGAACACTTCGTCGTTCTTGATGCGCTCAGTCAGCACGTTGTAGCGCTCTTCGTGCGTTGCTTCGATGGCCGCTAAGTTGTCGAAGAATTCGCCTAGCTCGTCGAAGCCTTCTTCGCGTGCCACTTTCGCGAACGCAGGATACTGATCGTCGGCTTCGAAATGCTCGGAGCCAGCCGCGGCCTTCAGTCCGTCGAGCACGTGCGGTATCTCGCCATCATGCAAGCGCTTGAACAGCAGCTTCGCATGAGCCAGTTCATTGCCAGCAGTCTCATTGAAGATATCGGAGATCTGCACATAACCATCTTTGCGCGCCTGCTGCCCAAAGAAGGTGTACGTTACATAAGCTAACGCCTCGGCGTTCAGCGCGGTTTCCATATTCTTCCAGGATTGTGAATCTTTGAGTTCCATCAAAACCCCTCCCTCATCAAGGTGGCGAACGACTGAGTAGTTTGTCACCTTTTCTTAGCGTGTTCCACTCATTATAGGAAGGGGGCAGCCCCGAACCTCAGCACTCGAGGGCTCTGTCAACAATCTGTTGAAGCGCGGTTGCGAGGATGACACAGCTTTCTCAAGCCGATAAGCAGCTGCGCCCAACGAGGATAGTCTTGTGCGTTATCTGCATCAGCGGAGAGGGTGAGGCAGCGAGGTGACTCTTCGCCGACTAAATTCGATTTAATAAAACCCGAGCGAAGCAGCGACGCATGAGCGAAGCAGCATATGCTGGTTCGCGAACAGGGAAGCGGGGAATCTCGTGCCTCGCCCTCTCCGCTGATGCAAGTAACCCAGCTGGTTCACCGGCTATTTCAACTGCTGATGCAGCGTCGTGAGCAAAACAGTGAAATCGAGTGGCTTGGCAAAGTGCCCGTTCATGCCCGCTTCTTTGGTCTTGCGCACGTCGTCCACGAACGCATTAGCGGTCATGGCAAAGATCGGCAGTGCATCATAGTCCGTGTCCTCACGCGGCAGATCGCGAATCGCGCGCGTGGCATCGAGTCCGTTCATCACGGGCATTTGCATGTCCATGAACACACAATCGTAATAGCCCGGCTCGTGATCGCGCACCATTTCAAAGGCTTCCTGGCCATTCAGCGCGCGTTCAAGTTCAAAACCAGCTGCTTCCAAGAAAGCGGCTGCCACCTCAGCATTCAGATCGTTGTCCTCTGCCAGCAACCCGCGCTTGCCGCTAAGATCGACCTCGCTCACATCGAGTTTTTCCTCAATATCTTTCTGTGCCGGCTCGGCCCCCAACAGCTCAACGAACAGCTGCTTCAAGCGCGACTTGAACAGCGGTTTGCTCACGAAGAAGCTCGCGCCTGCCTGGCGCGCTTCCTTCTCGATCTCGGTCCAATCGTAAGCCGAGATCACGATGATCGGCACGTCCCCGTTCGTTCTCTTGCGAATCTCGCGGATCGTTTGTACGCCATCCATGCCTGGCATGATCCAGTCGATGATCACGGCGAAGAACTGCTCGCCTGCAGCCTCGGCATCCACGAGCCTGTCTACCGCTTCGCGCCCAGACAGCACATATTCCGGCTTCATGCCCAAATCCCTGAGCATGATATGCGTCGATTCGCATACTACTTCGTCGTCATCTACGATGAGCACGGGCAAGTCGATGAACTCCTCGTACACGCTCTCGTCCAGCTCGGCGATCTTCAGGAACACTGTGGCGGTGAACGTGGAGCCTTTGCCCAGCTCACTCTCCACCTCGATATCGCCATTCATCATGCGTGCCGCCGAAAGCGCGATCGGCATGCCAAGCCCCGTGCCCTGCTGCTCCGCGACCTCCTTACGCTCAGCGCGCGAGAACGCGTCGAACACATGTGGCAGGTACTCTTTGCTCATGCCGATGCCGTTGTCCTTTACGGTGAAGTCGTACTGCGCGATTTTCGCACTGCCAGCGTTCTTCTCTTCCAGTGTGATATCGATCGTGCCACCTTCAGGCGTGTATTTGATCGCGTTGCTCACTGCCGCTTCGCGTCGGCTTGCGGCCGGTTGATGTCAACCAGATCCTTCAGCATCACGGAAAGATCGAACGGTTCCTCGGAAAGCTCAATGCGCCCCGATTCGATCTTCGACACATCCAATATCTCGTTGATCAGGGACAACAGGTGCTTGCCCGAAGAGGAGATCTTCGCCAAGCAATCCTTCACACGGTTCGTGTCGTTTATGTTTGCACCCGCAATAGCGGTCATGCCGATGATCGCATTGAGCGGCGTGCGAATGTCGTGGCTCATGTTCGAAAGGAAGCTCGTCTTGGCGGCGCTCGCGTTGTCGGCCGCATCAAGCGCGGTCTGGAGCGCCTCGCGCGCAGCAGCCTGGTGCTTGTTGAAGAGGTTCACCTGCCTGCGATAACGCAGGAACACGATCACGATCGCGGCAATGATCACCAGGCCGATCACCAAAAGCGGCAGCGCGTAATGCCGAATCACCTCGACCAGCGAAAAGGGTGCACGCGCCTCGGAGTAGCGGATCATCGCGTTCGTGATCAGTGTGTCGTCGATCTGCTGCGTGGCCTCTTGCATGATCACCGCAAGGGTAGGGTCGTCGCGGCTCACGGCGAACGAAAAACCTTCGCTGGCCTCGAGGTATGCGGTGTTGAACGAATCGTATTCGGGGTGCTCGGCAATGAAGAGCTGCATGATGCTCGCGTTGCCGATAACGCTGTCAACCTCTCCGCGTGACATGGCCCTGAACGCCTCATCGCGCGAAGGGTAGTTTACCAGCTCCGCACTCGGGTCGTATTGCTCCAAGAACTCCTGCTGTCCAATGGCCGCTTCGGTAGAAGCCACGCGCTTGAGCACATCATCGTCGTAGTCGCCGGTGTAAGCGACCATGATGCGGTCCTCAACGAGCGGCGTGGTCTGGTAGAGGTCTTCTTTCTCGCGCGACCACGCATCGTCATACACGGGGAAGATCACGTCGACCTCGTTGTTCTTGATGGCCTCGCGCATCGCATAGCGGCTATCGAACGCCTTCGTTTTGATGGGAATGCCCAGATACTCCTCCATGATGGGAAGCGCCGAACCCAGCACGCCGGTCGGTTTTCCCTGGTCATCGTGGCCAGAGATGGGCAGGTTGCCGGAGAGATAGCCGAGCGTGATTGACCCCTTCTCCTCGAGCCAGGCGTGTTCTTCCTTGGTAAGAGCGGTGGTCATGCCGCTGTTGGCATAGTATTTCTTCCGGTTATCCGCCAAGAAGTTCGGGTCGTTCGTCAGCAGATCCTCCTGCGCCTGATCGAGCTCGGCCAGCAGATCACCGCGGTTCTTGTTCACCGCGAAGTAGAGCGGATTGCCATCGAGTCCCATGTCCGCAGAAGAAAAGAGGAATTCCTTTTCGAGCTGGGGCGTTTTATTGATGCCAGCAACAATGTCCACTTCGCCGTTTCGCAGCGCTTCGATGGCTTCGCTGCGCGTGAGGTAGCGGTAGGTGTAATCCCATCCGGCATAGGGCGCAAGGCGCTGATAGTATTCGTAGGCGTACCCCGATTTGCGCTCGTCGTCGCCAAAGCCGTCTTGGAAGGCCGTATCGCCGTAGTAATAGCCGATGCGCACCTCTTTGCTGTTGTCTTCGGAGGAAGATTGAGCAGGCTCGGCAAAAGCTTTTTCTGCGAAAATCTCGGAATTACCTGAAGCTGTCGAAGTAGCCGAAGCTTCTGAATCTCCTGAAGTCGACAAAGCCCCCGAAACTCCTGGTATCGCGCCAAGCAACGTCCCGCCGAATATAAGCGCGCAGATAACGAGCGCCGCGAACATCACACGACGAACAGAGATGACGCGCGTAGCGTCACGTTTTTGGGCATCCGTTGAACGCACGAGGTAGACTCTTTCATTTTTTTGATTTCCCCTATAAGTAAGTCTAGCCTTACTGTCGCTAAAAAGTAAGCAAGATGAAAGATTTTTCGAAATTCGCCTACGGTATACTTACTAATGTAATAAGGAAGTTTCTTACTAATTAATAGGGCAGTTGAATCATTGCCAATGGTATTGCCAACCGCGCGGTGAACAGGCGCGCGTTGGCCCTCCGATGAACAGGAGAAATATGAACGCACAGAACAAGCAGCAGCTCCAAACCCTCCATGCGCTCTATCCAACGCGTGAAGAGGCAGCCGCCGAAGTAGCGCGCCTTTCCGCGGCCGCGCATCTTCCCAAAGAAACGGAATTCTTCATCTCTGATATTCATGGCGAATTCGCCGCGTTTTCGCACATCTTGCGCAACGCTTCCGGCGGCATTCGCGAGCTCATCGATTTCGTGTTCGAGGACGGCCTTTCCGAAGACAAGAAGCGCACGCTCGCTTCGCTCGTCTATTATCCCGAAGAGCGCGTGGCTATTGATGCCGAAGCCGCGATTGACGAATCGGCCTATTATTTCGGTGCCATCGTTGAACTGGTCGCGCTCGCGCACCCGCTCGTGCTGCGTCATACGGCCGAGCGCGTGAACGATCTGCTCCCGAAGGAATACGCTGCGCTCATCCATGCGCTGCTCGTGCATTGCCACTACGCGCACAAGCCCGAAGGCACGCCCGAGATCGCAAAGTCCTACGAGCCCGATCTCTACGCGAATTCCCTGATTAACAGTGCTATTGAGACCGGCATCGCACCCGACATCATCGTGGCATTGGCAGAGCTCATTCAGCACCTGGCGGTCGACCACCTGCACATGGTGGGCGATGTCTATGACCGCGGCCCGTACCCCGATCTCATCATGGAAGAGCTTATGCGCTTTCCGTCCATCGATATTCAGTGGGGCAACCACGATGCGGTGTGGATGGGCGCGGCGCTGGGCCAGTGGGGCTGCATCGCACACGTGGTGCGCAACTGCGCGCGCTATGGCAACCTCTCCATTCTGGAAGATTCCTACGGCATCAACCTGCGTCCGCTCGCAACTTTCGCGCAAACTGCCTACGCCGAAGACCCCTGCGTGGGTTACGCCCTGAAGGGCGATCCGGGCCTTACGCCTGAAGAGCATCGCCTGAACGTGCAGATTCAGAAGGCCATGGCCATTTTGCAGTTCAAGGTGGAAGCCCAGCTCATCGATGAGTATCCTTCGTTCGACCTCGAGGATCGTAAGCAGCTTCACACCATCAAGTTCAGCTCCGAAACCGATTCGTTCGGCAATCCCACTGGAGGCACCGTCGAAGTGAGCGGCGTTGAATATGAGATCACCGACCCCGTGTTCCCTACGGTGGATTGGTCCGACCCCTACAAGCTCACATCCGAAGAAGAGGCGGTCATGACCTCGCTTGCGCAAGCCTTTATCGGTTGCGAGAAGCTCCAGCGCCACATGCAGTTCATGCTTGATGTGGGCAGCCTTTACACTATTTATAATGGCAACTTGCTCTTCCATGCCTGTGTGCCGCTGAACCCAGATGGTTCGCTCAAAGAGGTAGACGTGTTCGGCACTATCTACAAGGGCCGCGCGCTCTTCGATATATTCGACCAGTACGTGCGCGATGCGTTCTACAGCCCCGACCCTGAACTGCGCAAACGCGGCAAAGATCTTATCTGGTACATGTGGCTCGGCGCAGGTTCGCCGCTCTTCGCAAAGAGCAAAATGGCCACGTTCGAGATTTATCTGGTGGCCGATAAGGCCGCGCGCAAAGAGGTGAAGAACCCCTTCTATACGCTCTTCGACGAAGAGGCAGTCTTCGATGGCATCTTCGAAGACTTCGGGCTCGATCCAAAAACGGCGCACATCGTATGCGGTCACGTGCCCGTGAAGGTGAAGGATGGAGAAGACCCCGTGAAGTGCAACGGCAAGGTGTTTACGATTGACGGTGGCTTTTCAAGCGCCTATCAGGGAACAACGGGTATTGCGGGCTTCACACTTATTTATAGCTCGCAGGGGTATTTCCTCGATGCGCATAAGCCGCTGCCTTCCACGCAGGAAGCGATCGATGAGCGCCTTGATATCTTCTCGGAGCGTCTCGATGTCCAGCTTGCGTCTGAGCCCATCTTGGTCGCGCAAACCGATCTGGGATCTGCCATCGAAGAGGAGATCGATGCCCTCACTATGCTCCTTTAGACACTAGGATATGTTGGGGGTCGGGTAATTCGGCATATCGCAGATGTGTCGAATTACCCGACCCCTATCACCTCTATCACGGCAACGACCCCCTAGCATACAACCCCTAGCGCTCTTGAAAACGCATGCCTGACGTGCGGTTTCTTAAGTCAAGACTTGTTTGTAAACGCATAAACGGCTATACTATAAATGCGTTTAGGAGTGTGATCCAAATGGCAACGAAAACATTCTCAAGCAGGGCAGACGCAGAGAAACTTGCGTATGCGGATGCGCTTGCAAAAAAGGAATATGGCATGTCGTTCGGCCAGTATTGCGGCACGGTGTTGCTCAATGGTATCGAGCAAACCGGCGAATTGCCTCGTTATAAAAATGAAGACGAGTTCGAACGGAAAAAACGAGCAATAGAATTCATGAAGAATTTCTCTTCCTATCCGCACGATGAGCGTATCGGCAGAATGACAGACGAAGAGCTTAAAGATCTTATAGCGAGTCGTTATGAATAGAAAACTACTGGTAGATACTAATATCTTTTTGGATGTTGCGATCGATGCGCGCGAAGAGCATGTTCCAGGAGTCCTTCTTTGGGACGAATTTCTCTATGGTGAAATAGAGGGATATGTAGCAGCAACATCGCTCAAAGATGTTTATTACATTCTCAGCAAATATGAAGGCGAGTCTCGTTCGCGTGGTTTTATCGAGGCTATACTAAAAATCTTTCAGGTGGTACCTGTTGATGCTCTTATTTGCAATACTGCGATCAGATCCAACGAGCCAGATTTTGAAGACGGTATCGTGCGTGAATGCGGGGAGAGCATTCCGGTAGACTTTATCATTTCTCGAGATAAAAATGCTTTTGGACGCTCGTATATCAAAAGCCTTGCAGCTCAAGAATATCTCGATTTCTTTTGCGACATCGAAGAGACTGAACTCCCAAAATAGAAGACGAACCACCCGGTCGTCCGTCACTTTCGAGAACTAAAACGCACGTCTGACGTGCGTTTTCTTATGTCAAGACTCAATCATTTCAGATTTATAGCTTTGTTGCTAATGAGAGCGCAACTACGTGCGGCATGGCAGTGGTGTCACAGATCTTGAGCTGGTAGGTTGTCTCTAAATTAAGCTAAAACAGAATTCAACCCCTATTAAAGTGTGGTGAGCGCTTCGAGGGGCTGGACAGCCTCGATCTCGGCACGATGAAGTTCTAAAGAATTCCAAATATCTACTTTAGCCTGCATATTCATCCAGAATTGTGGGGTAGTTCCAAACAAGCGACCAAGCTTCAGACACATTTCTGGGCTAAGGTTTCTGCGCTCGCGCACGATATCGTTCACGGTCTGTCGAGTAACGCCAAGCTTTTCGGCAAGTTTTGCCACGCTCAGATCGAGCTCAGGCATATAGTCTTCGCGCAAAAATTCCCCAGGATGAATAGGCTTCCGGGAAACAACGATCATATCTTTGCTCATAAAAGGCTCCTTTAGCTAAGACGACGAATTATCAGGTAGATTGTCGTCTTTAGTTCGATCTGGTTTTCGCTTGAAATAATCGATTGCGCAAGTGTCTAGATTAGGGTGCAGTAGCTTTTCGATATAAGGATTGGATTTGGCATCCGTGAAATCATATTCAGCTTTCATGATGAACCTCCAATGACAAACTACCCGGTAGGCCGTCATTTAATGGTAGTCGCAAATTTCGACATCGTAGACACCTTCTGTCTCAAAGCGAAAACAGATGCACCATTGGTCATTAATAGATATGGCGAACTGCCCTTTCCTGTCGCCCTTTAAGGCATGCAGTCTGTTTCCAGGAGGCAGCCTTAAATCAAGTATGTCTTCAGCGTTATCAATATATTCAAGTTTTCGAAGAGCCCTTCTGATCAGATTTGCAGGCAGCTTTTTGCTTTCCCCATCTTCAAATAAGAGGCGAGTGTCGCTATCTGCAAACGTTTTGATCATAAGAACCTTTCGACCTATGAATTGTAATATGTAGCGTGACACGTTACAAGAACGTCACATGAATGTGAACAGAACACCATTTTTATATTTTCCGGGATTAGATGAAAAACTACTAAGCACATCGTTGTCTTCTGCTGGTGGTTTTTGTCCTCTCCGAGCGCTCATTATGACGCTTGATGCGATCGTTACTCGATCCGGCAATCGCACTTGAGCCGTGTTGTCTCTTTAAAACTGGATGCGATCTAGTTTTAAACACTCGATTCTCAAGACTCAAGCAAATTCAAATTTTCTGATTTCGATCTTAGCTAGATTTCTACGCTTTGGTAAAAACTTCTCTTTTTGTTAAATAATCGGAAGTAATTTATGTAAACAATCGAAAAATTGTAATTAAACGGTTGCAAAATAAAAAATTTCTCTATAATAAAAAAAGTTCAGAAATAAAGCTTGTATAATTTCTGAATATGCTATAATAACGGAAGAGGAAACAGCGGTTAGTGCATGAACAAAGATTCGCAACATAAATCGACTGAGGCTCAGCAGTGGCCACCGATTTCTTTCGAGAAACACGTGTGGCAGCAAGACGGCAACCAAGATGCGACCGAGCGTATCGAGGAAGACGTTGTGAAAGGTGAGAGCAAAGGCCCCTTCGCTAAGGCTGTTGAAGGTTCTGGAGATAGTGGATCAAGTTCACTCGGCTTGAATCGCAGCACTGAAATGGAATACCAGGCTGCACTTCCGCTGTTGATCGCCGAGCGAAGCGTGGCGGTTCCGGACGATCTGTCAGCTCGCATCAGCGCACTGCTCGTAGAGATGGCGCGCTTCGATGTGGAGTTGGGGCAGCGTGCGGATAACGTACCGACCATGCTCTTGCGGAGTGAAAGCTCAGCAAGCTCTCAGATCGATCGACTCACTTCGACCGCTCAGAGCGTTGCGCTTGCAGAGCTTTATCCCAAGGCATCCAGCGATGCGCGCCTGGTTGTGGCAAACATGATCGCTACTCAAAGAGCGCTCGAATTGCCAGCCGGGTTATCGCTCGAGGGAATCGTGGAAATCCACGATCTGCTGCTCGACAACTCGCATCTTGAAAACCAAACCAATTCGGCATTTGAAAAGCTACGCCAGAAACCGGTCTGGCTGGGGGGCACTTCATTCACTCCTCATACCGCACTATTTGTGCCCCCTGCTTTTCAACATGTACCTGAATACATGGCGGATCTGATCGAATTCGGCACTCGATCTGATCTGAACCCAGTAGTGAAGGCAGCCATTCTTTACGCACAGTTTCAAACCGTGCATCCGTTCCTCACCGCGAATGGCCAAACCGGCAGAGCTCTGATTCATCACATTTTCAGAGCAGAAGGAGTTCTTTCTTCAACTCTGATTCCAGTCTCTGTCGGTTTCCTTCACAACATCGATTCACTTATCAATGCGTTGCAGTCTTATCGCGAAGGCGATCCGCTCGTCATTATCGAAGAGCTCGTCTCGGCACTCGAGCTTGCATTGTTCGTAAGCCGCGTTACTGAGACTTCGATCGAATCGCTTTTGGAAGATTGGGATAGCCTTGTTGGCCATCGCAAGGGATCGAAGATTCGACAGCTTCCCAAAACGTTGGTGAAACAGCCAGTGGTGAATTCCGCCTATCTTGCAGACAGTTTGGGAGTAACCCAGCGCACAGCAACCACGCTCATCCTTCGCGCTTGTGAATACGGAATGCTCCGACATATGGGTAAGCGCCAACGCGGCGACTTTTATCAGTCGGACGCCATCATCAACGTTCTCGACGAGATCAACGAAGCCAGCACATTCCGCAACATCCGAATCGCATAGGTTTCAACCTACGAAGACTTCGATCGGGGCCAAATTTCCCTGAGTTACTAGTCATAAAAAATTTTTGCGGGCCTTAGAACGGCTCTCAGAGCCTCGTTTTTTTGAGGCGATTTTCAAAAATTGATTGATTTTGTTGCCAGGGGAGCTTGAAGTCAGATGGTTCGACGAATCTCGAAGATTCTGAAGGTGATGAACTACTCACTCGTTCATCACCGTAGAGAGACGAAATATGAGGCACACACAAAGTCTCTTTGATTTTTCAAAGTTTGGTTGCTTTGTCCGCAGAGAGCTTCTGAGCGTTTGAGCCGAGTCCGTTTTTTGCTTCAGGTTGATATGAGGGTTCAAAATCAGAGTTCATTTGGAGCTCACTGAGCTTATTGCGAAGCTTCATTTTTGTGGGTTTGGGCGCAGAGAATCGCACCAGAAGCCACCAGATGCTTTCTAAGACAAGCCGCGAATTCTAATCAAAAAAATGGCAAAAAATGGGGTTTTCCACACAGAAAACGCCTGATAGCATGCTGTATATCATCTGTATAGCTATCTGCTAGAAAACTGCTAGAAATGGGCTTGAAAGACAGCTAAAAACGGGGAAGGCTGCTCAAATTCAGCAATAGAATTACGTCCAGTTGAAACAAGAAAAATAGCACATGCAAGACGATAAAAATGCTGCAAAAATGAGAGCGAATCGTGTGCGCACTGAATCGTATAGCTAAATGTATATCTCAAAAGGTTTGGTAAAAAAGGTTTTCCACAAAGAAAATGCCTTCTTCGTGCGTTCTATGCTCCTGAGCTCTTTTCCTTCTTCGTGAACTTCTATAAAGACTGTGTTGCGAAAGACAATCTGGTTACTTCGGTCGAGTACGAAGCACAGCCCTTTGGCAGTGTAGTGGACCTGCTGGCAGAGGATATGAATAAGTACTGCCCCGAAGGCTACACGGCGCTCACGGAAGACACGTCGTTCACCGTGGGGGTAAGCCCAGCAGAGAACGTGCTTAACCTGGTGTTCAAGCCGCTCGCAAGCGTGTTACCGAACGATCCTACAGAGCCAGCAGAGCCCATAGAACCGAGCACTCCTGCTCAGCCGAGTACACCTTCAACTCTTTCCCAGAAGCCTGCTCAGTCAAGCTCTCCTGCTTCGAGCGCCGCAGTGAAGACTGCTCCTGCTGCACCGCGTGCGTGGGTGAACCCGGTTATTGCAGTACCAGAACCCGCCTACAACGCAGAGCCTGAGCAGGTTGCAAGCAGCGAGATCATCCCTGAAGACTCCCGTCCGCTTGCAGCTAATCCGTTCGCGAAACGCGCTCAGGGCTCTTCTACCGGGGTAATAGGAGGTCTCTTCCTACTTCTGGCTGCAGCAGCCACGGCAGCAACGCTGGCGCTCATGCGCCTGCGCAAGCAGAGCATTCAAACGGCACAAGGCCTCAAAGGCTCTGCTTTAACGCTCGAACAGGCACGAACACAGCGTCTCACGCGCTATGCCATCCTTGCGGCAGCTCCCGCACTCATCTTCTACACCCTTTGGGTCCTCTTCCTCATCTAACCCCTCAAATCCAAAATATTATCCCCTTTCCTCAAAAGCGGCTTGCTGTAATCCTGTCTATCGCTCGATATTGATTGCGCATGAGCAAATACTCACCCTAATACAAACCATAGCCTTAGAACTGCTCTCAGCGCTTCAAATCGCAAAAAGGCGCAATTATTTGTCTTTTTGCCAGAGATGTCGCACGGAATAAGCCCTTCTTCACCTTAATGTGTTTATGTTCATTAAGACGAAGAAGCACAACCGTAAAAATCGTGATAAGTCGGTAGGTAATGCTTGGTTAGCAGCCGTGCAGATCGGTGGAGAGGGCGCGGCAGCAAAGCAAGCAGCTGAGCCCATGGGGTACTTAAATTACTCTGAGTCCGCAAACTTAAATAGTAATAGGCTGTCCGAAGGAGCGAAGCGCATGAGCTTGCCGGTTTACACGGCAAGCGAACAGCGAAAGCGGGTAATTACAAGTGCCCCATAGGCGTGCTGCTTGCGTGTAGTGGCGGGGGAGCTCTGTGTTGCGCGCTCGGCGCAAATCTGCACGGCATCAAGAGCACTTTATAAGGACAATAATATTTTTTAAACACATTTCTTGCACTCCACCACGTATTATGTTAGTAACACGCTTGAACTAATCGGCCCAAAACCATAAAGAGTGATCCGTAAGGGTGGGAGACTGTCAGCGATATAGCAGTGAAATATACAGCTAGCAGCTGCTATAACCCCAGGTCAGCAGAAATCAAACGACCCCGATTTTGCCCCCATTTTGGATCAGTTTTAAGGGGTAAAAAGGGGTCAAAAACACCCCTCAAACCCATGGGCTAGACCCCTCAAAATACCCTTGGTTCGGTGTCATCAACCCGAAATATATGCCGCTAAAACGATGCTTAAATGTGGAGGAATTGTGAAGAAATGGGGTATTTTGGCCTCATTTCTGACATTGCTTCGTCACTTTTCTGCTCCAGCTTGCCCCAGAAACCGCCCCTCGGATGCAGGCGATCCGATGCAGGAGGGAAGCGCGCAAAATGCCGCGCTTCCATTTCTCCTGTTCGGTAGGGGAAAGAGAGGGAAGCCCTTCGAGGCAAGCGCGAAATGCCGCGCTTGAAAAACCCAAGGTCGCGGGATGCCGCGCTTGTGGCGCGGAAAAGCGCGGCTTTTGGGCAAATCGCCAAAATCGAGAAATCACGACCTGGGGAAACGCAGCGAAAAATCGTCCGAAAAATGCCGCGTTTATTCACGCCGAACTGGACAAGCGCGGCATTTCGGCATAGACTGTCAAGCACTTCGCTTAAGGGGTGGGCTGTCTACGCCCTAAGCGAAAGTCCATAAGGGCGCCTCAAGTTCGAGGGAAGGATCTCGAACCGGGGCCACGTGTTAGAAACAGGAAGACGATGCAAGACTGCATGAACAGAGAACAGATGGAGCTGGCTAGCGCTAGCACCTCTGCTGCTGTGTCCGCAGCTACGCGGCGTGGTCCTGTTGCAGCTCTTATAGCCGCTGTTATCGTAGCGGCAGCGTTATTGTTCGCAATGCCTTCTCTTGCGTACGCTTCGAATGAAGCTTCAGGTGGCTCGCAAGGCACCGAATCGCAAGAAATCCTGCTATCAAGGTCTGATAGCAGCACGTCGGTGAACAAAACGCCGGACGAACCCAAAGCGCCTCCGGCGTATACAGCACAAGATGCGTATAAATCGACCCCGCAGTCTACTGGCTCCGGGGTCGACGTCGTTAATGGGGCGGGTGATAGCAGCGATAAGAGCCATACACCGGGTGACGATAAGTCCTCTATAAACGATAAAGACAGCGATTCTGACTCCGATAGTGCTAGCAACTCTAGTACGAACGGAACTGAAGATACGGATGATAGCACCTCGAACGAGGGGGCAAGACCCATCCGAACCTAAAGACAATGATGATAGCACCGACAAGAACAACGGTGCTATTTCTGATTCCACCGACGAGATAGCTACTGATAAAAATCAGAGTGCCCATCCAACTGGTGATGATAGCAAGGCTGACGACGTGATTGCTACCCCTGGTGATAAGGGGAGTGCAGATCAGAATGCCGGCGCCACCTCGGTAAAGACCGAGGAGGTGAAGCAGCAGTCAGTCACGAATAGCATTACGCCTCAAGCATCGGGTGATACAGTTACTATTCACTTTAATCAAGGTTTTACTAACAACGCAACTCATGCATTAGGCGCTAGCGTTTCTCCTGATGTTAATTATGGAGATCCAAATGACCCAATTTTCAAAATGTCTGGAACGACAGGGTCCTTCTTCCACTTTGGCAAAGATACAATTACGCTTACTAGAAGCCAGTTGACTTCAGAGAATGCTAACTATAACTCTTTAGGTAGAGTTGGTTATAATTTCAATAAATGGGTAATGACGTGCTTTAATAGCAGGACAAATGCATACCAGCTCATTAGCGGAGCAAAAGACATTAGTGGTTTTGCTACACAAATGAACGCTCCTACTTTATCGCAATTCAATATTTGGGCTATCTGGGGCGATGCTGCTTTCATTACTGTAACTTTTAAAGATACCCACGATGCAGATTATGGTGCGCCATACACTGGTCAAAAGTTCTTTAATACAGTATTAACAGAACCAACGCATCGTGATACTTCTATCAGCACATCTTTCTATGCCGTCTCAGGATCCAAAAAGGCAGATACGCCATTTGTTAGCGGTAAAACTGTTGGAGATGTCCTTGATCAAATTTTTAAATTCCGCAATTCAACCACTGTAACCTATAGCGCAAATTATTGGGCTGGCTTCGATATTATTGAAGAAGAAAGTGCGGATCCAAATAAAGTTACGATCACTTATGATGGCAACAAGCCTGCTGCTGCAACCGGAACAGTTTCTGGCGTGCCGGCAAATGGCAGTGGTTCCAAGGATGGCAACACTCCTTTTACGGTTAGCTCTGATGTCCCCACTTTGGCAGGCTATAAATTCAATGGTTGGAATACTCAAGCTAATGGTGGCGGTACCTCGTACGCTGCAGGAGCAACGATCCCTGGAGCCTCCATTACAGGCGACATCACCTTATATGCTCAGTGGATCCAACAACTCTCCATTACCTTTAATGCAAACGGCACAGGTGTTACCGGGTTGCCTTCAACCATCACGGTTGACTACAACGCGGCAACAGCCATTCCTTCTTCTGCTCCTACCAGGACTAACTTCACCTTTAAGGGATGGAATACCGCGGCCAATGGCTCGGGTACTTCCTACACTGCTGGTCAGAGCATTGCTCACTTAACAACGAACTTGCCTCTCTACGCTCAGTGGGAGGCGTATCCGGTGGTCACCTATAACGCGAACAGCGGTACGGGTGCACCTTCGGCCGATACGGTTGCTCCAGGTGTGTACAACATCAAGACGGGTACCCCAACGCGTACAGGTTACGTGTTTGGTGGTTGGACCCCCACCCAGAACAGCACCGCAAACGGTCTTTATTCTTACAATGCAACCATCTCAGGATCGCAGCGCTCCATGAACGTGACCTCCAACGTTACGCTCTATGCTCTGTGGAATCCTGTTGTTACCTACTCTACGGGTACGCTCCCAGCTGGTGCGAAGGACACCATTGCCAATATGCCTTCCACCACTACCTATACCGTTGCTTATAACGACACTCACACCGTTCTTACGACTCCGACCCCCACCCTTTCGGGTTACACCTTCGGTGGCTGGGCGCGCAGCACTGCGGCCACCACGGCGGTTTCTTCGCTTACTAATGTAACGGCACCGGTTACGCTCGTTCCTGTCTGGACGGAGAAGAGCATCTATGCTGTTCAATTCTTCGACCAGGCAACGGCTACGACCGATGGCACCGCCTACAATACGCAGAATAACCTCAAGTGGACGGGCGCGGTCACTGTTCCGGCAGCCCCCACCAAGGTTGGTTACACCTTCGGCGGTTGGTATCTGCAGAAGGACAATCAGGGCAGCGGTACTGGCACGGTCTTCGCCAGCGCTTCGGGCGTCATTGCAACGGGCTTGGGTACCTTCAATGGCATCTGGGCTGCTGAAGCTGCTGGAAACCGCGCAGACACCTTGAAGATCTACGCTAAGTGGACCATAAAGGATAAGGTCTCTGTTACTTTGAACCCGAACGGTGGTTCCTATGGCACCGCTGGTACGGGCGTTACCACGATCGGGAACATTCTGAATGGCGCAACCTACACCATTCCTACTAATGTTGATAATCCAACCCGCCCGGGTTATAACTTCAAAGAGTGGAATACCAATTCTTCTGGTACGGGCACTGCATACCATGCAGGCAATACCACTCCTGCTCTTACTTCGAGCTTAACGCTCTATGCCATCTGGACGGGCGCACCGGTTACCTTCACATTCGAGCCGGGTGCAACCACGGGCATTACCTACAAGAAGGGCAGTGCTTCTAATCCTTATACGGCAACTGCCAACTATGGCGCAAAGCTCACCGCCGATGCAGGCGATACGGTTTACACGCGCACGGGCTACACCTTCAAGAACTGGTCTTACACCAATGCAGCGGGTGGAACGAGCACGGTTGCTACCGCTACCGCTTCGGGTCAGGCTGATGTTTCTAACTTCACCATCTCTTGGTCGGGCAATTCCTTCGACGGAACCCTGAAGGGCACCGCAACTCTCACGGCAATGTGGGACCCCTTCACCTTCAGGATTTCTTGGGACAAGAATGGTGGTAACCCGACCACCACCACCTCTGGCCATAAGTCAACTGATATGGTCAGCATTCCTACGGCAACCTCTGCCATCCCCACGCGTCCGGGTTATACCTTCACAGGTTGGAACACCGCAGCGAATGGTAGTGGCAAGGTAGTGGATAACTCCAAGACCATCGAGAACACCTGGACCCTTACTGGTCTTACCAACAATGCAACGCTCACTGCATATGCTCAGTGGAAAGAGAATATTGTTGAGCTGACCTTTGTTGGTCATAAGGATAAGAATAACGCCATTACGGCGAATGTGGCATACAACGACAACAATGGTGCCGTTCCTACCACCATCTATGTGGGTGCAGCAACGGGTGCCATTTATTCCAGCAGCACGGCAACCACCCCTACGGCATTCAACATTTCCCGTAAGGTTAAGCCGAGCATCGTTAACACGAACTTTGATTTCTTGAAGTGGCAGAAGGACGGCACCGATCTTGCTGCTGCGAACTACACCTCTGCAGGCGTTCTTACCGTTCCTACCAATGCGCAGGGTCTCTATGAAACGGCAACCTACAACCTGATCATGGGTCCGAAGCAGTATGGTTACACGGTTGAGTACTACCTGCAGGATGTAACCGGTTCTGGTTACACCAAGGATGCAACCCTTACGGTTACCAGCGGCACGGCTCCGTTCGGTTACCGCGTTGAATCGGGTACCTCTGCCAGCGTGAACGATACTTCTTCGCTGGTTACCTTCGTGCGCAAGACCCTAACCGGCTTCACGTACAACTCAGGCGTAACGGGCACCAATGGCTTCATCGTAAGCATTGGTTCCAATCCGAGCGCAAATCTTATTAAGTTGTATTATTCGCGTAATTCTGCAAACCTGAACATCGCGTATGCAGGTGCGGTTCCTCCGGGAGTAACCTATACCCCTGCAACGCAGAGCGTTCGTTACAACACGCAGGTTACGCTCACCACCCCCACTGCACCTACGGGTTATAGGTTCACCGGTTGGACCGTTGCTTCTGGTTCGCTGCAGTCGGGCGAGAACCTGAACATCCCCACGGGCGGCAACGCATCGTTCCATATGCCTGACAATGCGCTCACCATTCGTGGCAACTGGGAAAAAGAACGCTACACCGCCGTGTTCAAGCTCTCCAATGCTGCAGATGGCAGTGTGGTGGGCAACATGTCGGGCACCAGCACCTTCACGGTAAGCTATGGCGACACCATCGCCACGGCTCCTACCGCAGCCCCCAACGATTCGAAGAAGTATTACTTCATCGGTTGGAACGTTTACACAGGCTGCACGGGCAGCAACGAGAACACGGGCACGCTGGTTGGCACGAAGCAGAATTCCGAGATCAACGGCACCTTCCCGATCAACTCCAACACGGTATTCGTGGGCCGCTTCGGCGAACTGATCGCCGTTTCCTACCTGCCAGGCGCTAATGGTGCCTTCACCGAGGTCAATGGCAACATGGCAGGCGGCACCGTTACCAACGCAGGTACCGTGTATGAGAACCTGCAGCAGACCTGGAACTTGCCAGGCTTTGCTCATGGCGACGGTTACACCAATACCTCTTCGTTCGAGAATCCCAACACAGGCCGCAACACGGGCAATCCTGCTGCGCAGCCTGGTTGGAAGTTCGTCGGCTGGAGCTGGGTCGATGGTGCTGGCGTTGCGCGCCAGAACACCGGCCACTATGTGAATTATGTATTCGTGAAGGACTCCGGCAACGACATGCCGACCCTCTGCGACACCTCGTATAAGTTCACCGCACTGTGGGAGAAGACCTGGCAACAGGTTCACTTCAGCGATCAGTGCGCCAACATCGCGGGTCTTACGGGCACGGGTGCGACCGATCTGAAACAGCAGATCGGCGATCGTGTGGCTTTGCCGATGACCTACCACGATGTCGACAACAAGGGTGCCTATACCTTCTTGGGTTGGACCACGGTTGGCACGGGGTATGTTGCTGGCACGAGCCCGCTCTACACCAACGCAGCAGGCCACGCCTTCACCATGACGGCTGGCACGCAAAATGATGCGATCTACAAAGACTTTGCCGAGGTTATTGCCGATGGCCACTATGGCGTAACGCTCTACCCGGTCTTCCGCGAGAACACGGCAACCATCAATTACACCTTCGCCACGGGCTGCGGCTCCATGGGCACGGTTACCCCGGGCTCCGAGACCATCTCGATGGCAACGGGCACCGCTGCAGGTGCAACGGCAACGGCAGCAACTGGCCACGTGTTCCGTGGTTGGTTCAAGGATGCTGCTGGCACCCAGGCCGTTGATTCTTCGTGGCTTTCGGGCGCCAACAGCAATGTGATCAAGCCGCTCAAGGTTGATGGCATCTATGCTGCTGGTCCTGTTACCTACTACGCACTCTTCGAGGTTGAGGAGTACACGGTTCAGTTCAATATCGGCGACACCACCATGGGTGGTTGGGCTGATGGCTCTTCGAACGTGACCAAGCAGACCGCGAACCCCATTCCTTACAACACTGCACTTGGCGCTGCCAATGTTCCGGCTGTTAAGGGCAAGACGGGCTATGGCTTCGTTGCTTGGAACACCAAGGCTGATGGCACGGGTACTTCTTACACCGATCTTTCTACCTATAAGGTTATGGGTCCCGATGTGATCTTCTACGCACAGTGGGAACCGCGCGATGGTTACACCATCCACTACAACCCCAATGGCGGTAGCCTTACCACGGTCACTCAGACCACGGTTTCTGGCGGCGCAAAGCTGAAGTGGACCGACGTGGTGAATAACGTCATGCTCTCCGATGCGAAGAACATGAAGAAGCTGGGTTACACCTTTGCTGGTTGGTTCACCGCAGCAGACTTCTCGGGCACGCGCATTGATGTGGCTGGTTCCACCACCACCTTCGGTCAGGCCGTTATGGCTCAGCAGCCCGGCATCACCGAAGACGATGTCCCGACGCTCGAGCTCTATGCGAAATGGGTCGAAAAAGACTACACCGTTACTTACAACGCACAGCTTCCTACGGGCAGCATCACCATTGGCAACAAGACCCCAGTTCACTGGGATTCCACGAACCTGCGTCCTGCTGGCAACGAAACGCTGACCGCCGATGGTTATGACTTCCTCGGTTGGAACACCAAGGCAAATGGTTCTGGCATGACCATTACCGATGCCACGGTATTCAGCGCTGCATACCAGAATGTGAACGGCACCACAGCCGACACGGTTATGACGCTCACGCTCTATGGCATTTGGAAAGAGAAGACCTTCACCGTGGTCTTCCGCGACGGTGCCAACGAGCTCTCCAAGCGCGAGAATCTGAAATGGGCAGACACCATTGCCTACTATAATCCGGTAACCCCGAATGGTCCGAAGCGCCTGGTTGGCTGGGATTACACCCCGCAGGGCGGCACCAAGACCACCTGGACGGGCGCTCCGAATCCGATCGCTCTGGCAACCATCGCTGGCAATGCAGCGGTGGCAGCAGGCTCTACCTTCTACCTGGATGCAGTGTATGAGGACAATGCGACCTGGACCATCAATTACAACAAAGTGAATGTTGATGCTGCCGGCAATCCGATCTCCACTTCCGTGACCAAGGTTGGCACCGAAGATGGTTACATCGAGCCGGGCAACGCCATCGACATCCATAGCTTCAATGGCAAGAACTACATCAAGACCTTCAACGATGCGAACGCAGCAACCACCCTGAAGGGTTATGCGCTCGGCGATGAGTCTGTGCTCGATGCGAAGTTCACCGCAACGGTTGTTGAGGTTGCTTCGGGTGCGAACATCGTATTCAACGTCTACTGGGTCGAGAAGATCTTCAACTTCGAATATGATCTGGGTGTTGATGGCCAGGGTAATCCTGCTCCGAGCAGCCTTACTCCGCCGGCTCCTCGCCAGGCAGGCTGGACCAATGCGGTTCCGCAGCCCACCTGGCCGGGCGAGATCCCAACCTGGGATGGTCACAAGAATCCGAAGTGGCAGTATAAGAGCGGCTCCAACTGGGTCGATGTTCCTGCTGGCGCAACGGTTTCTTCCATCGCAGCAACCGACGATAACACGAACCCCATCGTTCTGCGCCTTTTGTGGGCAACCGATACGGCACGCATCACCTATGCTGCTCAGGAAGGCGGTTCTGCAGCGGGCGGTGCTCTGACTGTTCCTGCAAAGGGCTCTGCCTCTGAAGACATCAATGCAGTTTCGGGTACTCCGACTGCCATGACCGCAACCGCAGCTTCTGGTTACAAGTTTGACGGTTGGTACAACGGCGGTACGCTTGTTACTAATAATGCAACCCTCACGGTTACCAAGAACCCCACCAGTGGTTTGTTCGAGACGGCAACCTATACTGCTCACTTCTCGAAGCTGGGCGACATTGCCTATGCCATCGAGCATTACTTCGAGCAGGCTAATGGCTCCTATGCCATCAACAATGGCCTGACCGGCTCTGGCTCTGGCCAGGAAGGTTCACGCGTCGACAAGACCTCCGCAATGGAGCAGGACGTGAAGGGTTATTCATACAAGGCAGGCATCACGGGCGAGAAGCTGTTCATTGCTTCGCTCCAGCCCGGCAGTGCTGATAATGTGCTGCGCCTCTACTACACGCTCAACGAGAATGCTGTTGACGTTGCTGGTTCGGCACCAGGTGCAGATGCTCCGGCTTCTGTTCCGGTCCCCACCTATCCTTCAACGGGCATCACGGGCGCACACACGAATCATAAGTACGGCACCACGCTGGTTCTTCCCGATATGCCGAATGTGAGCGGTTGGGACTTCAGCTGGACCATCACCTCTACCGATCCTGATTTCGTCACCCGTACGGGTGTTGCGAATGGCGCAACCTTCACTATGCCTGATGGTGCTGTGAGTATCGTCGGCGTATGGAAGCGTGCACTGCACGAAGTTCAGTTCGTGGCTGGTGCCGATCCGCACGGTACGGTTTCTGTCAAGGCTCCTGCAACGCTTCCGTTCTATGTTGAGCACGGCAAGAAGATGACCGAGCCGGGCAGCACGGGTCACTATGGCCTGATCGAATTCACTGAGGATACCGGTTGGGCACTTGCTGGCTGGCGTTACCTTGATCCGACCGATGGCCAGACCAAGGACACCACCGATCCGAACAATGTTGTTATCAATGCGAACACCGTATTCACCGCGATCTGGGCTCAGACCTTCTACGTGGCCTACGATCCGGGTTCGGGTCCGAATAACCATGGCGGCACCGGCTTCACCACGCTTCAGCGCGGTGGCACCGACATCGGTCTGGGCGTTAACGTGAGCACGCTTCCGCTGATCATTGGCGGCGCTGATCGCACGCAGAACGCACCTGCTGCTGATGGCTACAAGTTCATCGGTTGGACCTGGAAGAACGGTGGCGATTTCTACTGGCTCACCGCTGATGCAACGGCGGCTGGTTATGACACCACGGGTCTGGGCACCGCAGCTCAGATGAACTTCACGGTGGAGCGCAACATCACCTTCACCGCCATCTGGGAGGCTATTGAGCAGACTCTTACCTACAAGATCGACGGCGACAATTCGCCTGCATCCAACTGGACCAACATGGGCGTACCGGGTCAAGCTGGTCTGACCACCGAAGATTATGTGGTTAACCCCAAGCCGCGCACCGATGACGTGGTTACCTTGCTCACTGGTGGCGATGTCGAGCGCACGGGTTACACGCTGGCTGGTTGGCAGTACACCGATAAGGATGGCATCACGCACACTATTAATGGTTCGTTCACGATGCCGGCTTATGCGGTTACCCTCACTCCGGTTTGGGATTTCGCAGGCCTCAAGATCTACTTCGATTATGCAAATGGTTGCGATAACACCTACGGCGGCCTGGATAAGTTCTCCGTGAACATCGATGCAGGCAATGCATCTGCAATGCACATCGATGGCGCTACCGCATCCGCCTACACTGGTTACAAGTTCATGGGTTGGTACGAAGATGCCGACCATACGATCAAGGTTGATGGTTATGCAGTGGATGGCAATCACTTCATCGGTGATGGCACCAACGGCTGGACTCCTAAGACCTACTACGCATGGTTCGATGTATCCGAGACCACCTATGTGATCGAGTTCAACCTGCAGACCACGACCGGCTTCAACACCTTCGAGCGCACCTTCACGGGTGTGACCACGGGCAGCACCGTCGATGTTGAGGCTGCGGGCAACAAGGCTTATACCGATCGCCTCTCCGTTGAAGCGGAAAGCGCGCTCGCAAACTATGTATTCGATCCGACGCATGCGAATTCGGAACTGGTCAAGGTCGTTATGGCTGATGGCACCACGAAGCTTATTCTCTTCTACAATATGCTTCCGTTCGACATCACCTACGACAAGGATCTTCCGGATGCAGCTTACACCTGGGATTGGGTGAGCGAGGCTGGTCCTAATAAGGGTACTGCTGAGAAGACCATCACCATCCCGAGCGCAAAGCGCGACGGTTACCAGTTCGCTGGCTGGATCATCACCTACGTTGATCCTGTTTCAGGCGACACGGTGACCACCGACCTGGCTGGCAATACCTTCATCATGCCGATGGCTCCTGTTCTGGTTACGGCCAAGTGGGCACAGTACATGGATGTGGTGATCGAATACTTCAAGCGCGGCGACGTTGACCCGCTGGGCACCGAGACTGATCGCGCTATCGAGGGCACCACCTACACCGTGTCGCTCGACCAGATCGCAGCCTTCAAGGCAGCTCATATGAGCGAGCTGAATGGTTATCGTTACATCGATGATGGCAAGCGCAGTGTCGTGATCACCTCTGATCCGCGCCACAACGTGATCCAGATCTTCTTCGACTTGATCAACGACTTCGGTGTTCAGTTCGATAAGAACTACGGCGACAACCGCATCATCGGCAAGGTCGAGGGCATGAGCCTGGCTGACATGCCGTATGGTTCTCGCCCGGCAGACCCGAAGCGCGCTGGTTGGGTGCTCGATGCCGATAAGACTTGGAACACCAAGGCTGATGGCACGGGTCTTCAGCTGAAGATCACCACCACGCTCGACGAGCTGTTGAAGGCAGTCTATGGCGATGATTACAACGCAGATGATTTCCTGAAAGCGGGCGGCATCCTTACGCTCTACGCGATCTGGAACCAGAACGATCAGTTCGAGGTCATCTACGACATGAACAATATGAAAGAGAAGAATCCGAACATCCTGAACGACATGCCTGAATGGCGTGAGGATATGGCGGCTGAAGACAAGAAGGGTGCTCTGTGGGATCAGGCAGGCTTCAACTTCAAGCCGATCGACAAGGAACTCTCTGCACCTCATGGTTATGAGTTCGTGGGTTGGAACACCAAGGCCGATGGCACTGGTCACACCATCACCGACGCGACCAAGTACTTTGAGATGTCCAACTGGATCAATCCTGACGTTGAGCAGATGAGCATCACGCTCTATGCGATGTGGAAAGAGATCGAGCTCGATATCGAATACCTCGCCACCGTTGGTGGTACGGTTGACCGCGTGCTCGACCGCATCAGCGCAGTAACTGGTCAGCATGTCCAGACTGGTTCTTCGCCGATCAACCCGACCGAGCGTTTGCATTCCGTTGCAACCGCAGAAGCTGGTTACCACTTCGTACGTTGGGAACTCTACGATGAGAACAAGCACGCGGGTCTGCTCCGTGCAATGGCCGATGGCGACAGCATGACCAACATCCTGCGCTTCCTGCGCAACGATGATGAAGAGATCGTTGTCGATCCGAACGAAGGCCGTTACTACGGTGCACGTTACATCGCGATCTTCGAGAAGAACGCAGATGCGACCCTCGTTTACGACATCAACGGCGGCACGCTGGGCGAGATCGATTCTGTTACCATCTCGCACGGCCTGACCACCAAGCTTCACAACGGTGTGTATGTGGCGAGCACCGGTAAGGGTTACAAGCGCCCCTACTACACGCTGGTTGGTTGGAGCACTAAGCCTGGCGAGGACAACCAAGTCGAGTACAGGCTCGGTCAAGACTACGTAATGCCTGAAGGCGGCCTCACGCTCTACGCAGTGTGGCAGATCAACTCCTTCCCGGTTGACGTTGATCATCGTGATGACGATCTGGGCAAGGTAGACGGCGGTCATGCTGATGTGGTTTACGGCGAGAAGCTGAGCCCTGAGTTCATCCAGAGCATCTCTCAGCAGCCGAAGAACAACAGCACCTTCAAGGGTTGGCATGTGACCATGACCGACTCCGAGACGGGCGAGATCGTCTTCGATCAGTGGGTCACCGATCTGAGCACTTTGCCCGACCTGCTTGGTCCGGTTGTTGGTCCGGTCTCCATCGCGGCTGACTACGAGGCAGTGCCGGTTGAAGATCTGGTTACGGAAGGCACCACGCTTCCTAAGACCGGTGACAACGGCGTACTCGGCTGGATCATCGCCCTGGTTGCTGGTTTCGCTCTGGCGCTGATCGTGCTCTTCGCACGTCGCCGTCAGGATGATGACGACGATGATGACGAACTCCGTGCACGTCGCGCTTCTGCTCCGGCTTATGCTGAAGTGTTCGCTAATGCTGCAGCTGCTCTTCGCGAGAGCCCAGTTCGCATCGTGCGAGATACACAGAGCGCAGTCCCAACAATGCTTACTCTTCGTAAGAGGAACGGTCGTACCCGCAATACCACCCATGCCGACGGTATTGCGGGTACCGCAATTTCTCCTGCGACCTCTTTCGCGGATTCCTCTTCGGATTCCCGCAATTCTTCTTTTGGCTGTGTTCGATCGGACACGTTACTGGCAGATGCGCGCCCCGTTGCCTTCGTGCGCGGGGCGGCACTGTCCCTCGTGACGGTCGTGCTGGGATGCGCGGTGGCATTTGCCCCCGGCATAGCGCTTGCCACAACAGGGGATCCTGGAACAGGATCCACCTCAACCGCAAGCTCTCATATCCAAACGAACCACTCAAACACAGACCCCGCCACATCACAGACGGGGTCTTTTCAATCGAAGAGCACCAAAGCCGCTTCCGTGAGCGCATCGAGCGCAAAATCGAGCTCCGCGGCGGCAAAATCGAGCGCGAACTCGACTTCCGCGCCATCTTCTAGTGCGAGCGCGGGATGCCGCGCTTCTAAAAACACAAGCGCGGCCCCCTCAAAAGCGACCGTTTCGGGCTCTGGCAGCACGCTAGCAGCCTCCAGCGCGTCCTCTGCGGGCGGATCGAGCGCCACGGCGGCCTCGAGCGGAGCAGCTTCCGAGAGCTATTCCACGCGCATCGCGACTTCCGATAACATCAAGCGTCTGGCGTATCTTAATGCGCTCGCTAATAGGACGAGCACCTACCGTTCTGCTGCTCCTGCAGCTGCCGCTTTAAGCGCAAGCGCTAGCACGGGTGCCATTACGCGCACCGTAGGTGTTTCGAGTGTTTCCAGCTCTTCAGCGGCCAGCTCTGCTGCTTTGGTGAGCATCGAAAGCGCTGGTGATGAAAGCGCTGGCGCATCTAGTGCAGTTCCTGGCAGTCTTCCTGCAGCATCTGACGATTCTCTTGCCGCTCTGGGCAGCGTGCTGTCCCTGAAATCTTCTACTGACGATTCTTTCGCACATACTGCTGCGATGTTTACACTCCGTTCGACCGACCAAACGCAAAATGATCCGAATCCAAATGACGGTTCAGGTTCAGGTGCGGCAACGGGGGACGCCTTTGACGTTCCGCGCTCTCGTGCTTCGGCCACCGATTCGGATGATGCCGTGATCAACGACCCAGGAGAACCCCCAGGTAAAACGGATGATAGCACCATAATCTATCCCGATGATCCCGATCCACAGCCGGGAGATGAACCTGGAGACGACAAAGTAGGCGATTCCGGCACGGATACTCCTGTGCCCGATGACCCAGCTGATCCTGGTGATCCTATCAGCCCGACCGACCCAGCTGATCCTGGCGATCCTGCAGATCCTGATCCTGCTGAGCCTGCTGATCCTGTAGATCCTGATCCTGCTGAGCCAACGGATCCAGCTGATACTCCCACAACGGGCGATGTTTCCGATACGGCAGTGAAGATCTCCTATAGAGCAGGGCAGGGCGGCAGCGTTTCCTACGCTTTTGACAAGATCTGCTCCTCAACAGGCACGAAGCTTGATGAGAACGGCAAACCCACCGATAAAGAGCTCGTAGGCCCTCTTGCTGCTCCTAAAGTGGGCTACCACTTCGTCGGCTGGGCGATCGACGATCCGAGCGCCGACTCCACTGATGATCTGGTCATAGTAACGAATGATGCTTCGCTTGATGCAAGAACCGTGAAGGACTGTGCGTTCTCCGATAAAGCGAACTGTTATAAGGCAGCCAGCTTCATCGCACTCTTCAAATGCAACGATTACCTGTTTAACTATGATGCCAATGGTGGGCAGCTGAGCACCACGGGTACGCAGATCGAGCCTACGCAAGCCACGTTCGGTTCCAATGCGCTCTTTTCAACGGCTGCTTCGCCTGCGCGCGATGGCTACAAATTCCTTTGCTGGAATACCGCTGCATCTGGTCTAGGCGCTGCCATCAGGGAGGGCGATGCCTTAAGCGCAGAGAAGATGCGCGGCATGGTGATCGAAGCTCCCGTTGAGGATGAGAATGGGGCAGCCATCCAGCTCTATGCGCAGTGGACCCCTGTTCCTGCTGAGCCGACCCCTATCGATCCAAGTGAACTCGAGCGACCCAGCCAGCCTGTGAAGCCTGCAGTGCCAACAACACCGGTTTCGCCAGGTGCCAACAGCAATACGAGCACTGGTTCGAATATGGATACTAACGCGAATGCAGGTGCGAGTGCTGGTGTAAGCCAGCCAAGTCGCCTGGTGAACGCTGCGACGGCAGACGAGAGCGCTTCTGAGGAAGCTCTTGCCGAAGCGCCTCTGCTAGTGGAAGACGAAGCGCTTGCGGCGCTCTTCGCGGGTATCGGGGCAATAGGTGATGCGGTGGTCGTGCCACCGGCGCTTGAAGTGTTGCCTGCTGCCACGGAAGAGTTCGTTACGAGAAGCGCTGAGGCCATCTCAGGCGTGCCTGGGGTCAGCAATGGGCAAGAAGACTCTGCGGCCACAATGCAGGCGGTAGGAGTCGCTACAGCGGCTGCTGGCGCGATTGCGATCGTGCTGGGCGTGGCCAGTGCAGTGTCTTCGACGATCGCGCGTCGCCGCGTGGTGCGCGCGCTGGGTGCCGAGACTGCTGGTGGGCCGGGCGTTGAACCGAGTGAACCTGCAGGAAAAGCCGATTAACGAGACCCTGTGATCGCATCGTCCGTAGCGACGGCGCGTGCAGGGTTGTTGTGATTATAGGGCCTCACGGTCAGTTACGTGCTCTTCACGCTCTTTGAGGGCGATCGCATGAGTGGAACACGTGTGTAATACGTCTGTTCGCTGTACTCTAGTAGAGAGGAAGGCAAACAGATGGATAGCGATAGGCAAAGGTAGGATGGGGCTGCAAACTCCGCAACATACGCATGCGCAGACGTTCTTGCAAGGTCTGCTGAAAGGACGAAAGTATCACGCTGTGCGCTTGGTGCTTTTCGTGCTGGCATGCCTGCTCATCTCTGTTGCCATCTTCTTGCTCTCATTCTCGAACCCCCAGGCCAGCCGCACGCAACAGCTTGCAGCAAACATGATCCAGACTGAAGCGCGCGCAGAAGTGCTGTTGATCGCCTCCTACGACGATGCCGATAGTGCCACACAGATGCAACGCGATGCGCTGATCGATCTGCTCAATCGCAGTTCGGTAGGGGTCGATGTTGAATATCTCGATGTGAATGCTGGTTCTATCAGCAGAGACGTAAATGATGCTTCCACCTATGGCGCTTCGCTGGCGACCAGTAGTTGGGGGCAGGCTCTTGCCAAGAAGATGCAAGATCACGGCCGTTATTCTGCGGTCGTCTGCATCGATGATGAAGCCCTCTACTATGTTGAGGCTGTTCACGAGCTACTTTTCGCTCAGACGCCCGTTGTGTTCGTTGGAGTGAGCGACGCTTCGCATGCGCAGCGTGCGTTCGAGTTGGGCTATGCCACCGGGGTGATGGAAGTTTGCGATGCGGCGGGGGTGGTTCAGGCTGCTAAGCAGATGCAACCCGAGGCAAAGCATCTTGTCGTGCTCACCGACAACACAGCCACAGGCCTGGGCGATCGCACGCAGTTCGAAAAGGCAGCGAGCACTTCTGGCACCGATTCTTCCAATAACAAGGCGGTGTCCATCTCGACATCAGATGGCAGTGGCACTGCGCTCTCGTTCGGTAATTTGACCGTTGATTATCTGAATGCCTCCACCATGACACGGGCCGAACTAGGGAAACAGCTTTCATCTGCCAGCAGCGAGGACATCATCATCTATTTAGATGCAACCGCCGATGCTGCAGGCAATGCCTATAATGCCAGCCAAACGGCCTATTTCGTATCTGCGGCTGCTACTCAGCCAGTATATGCGGTCGGCTTCGGTGGAGTGGGTGAAGGCTTCGTCGCGTCTACGGTCGTTGATTATGAGAAGGCTGGCGAGCGGGCTGGCGAGATCGTGGTCATGATCCTGAATGGCACACGTCCTGCCGATATTCCTGTCGAGACCTTCATGAGCGAAGGCATGGTCTTCGACGAGCAGGCGCTCTCCAGTGCGGGTATTTCGACATCTGCCCTTCCTGCAAGCGCTACGCTCATCAATCAAACAGGTCAAGTGGGCACTAACAAGATAGGTGCGTTCGATTCTCTGCGCTCTATATTCTTGCCCATTTCGCTGCTCGTCTTGGGTATCGCGTGCATCGCAGCCTTCGTTTTCTTAGGATATCGACGAACTGCCAATGAAGTGGCTGAAGTGGTTGCACAGCGTAACACGCTTGAGAGACGATTCTATACCGATAGCCTTACCGATATGCCGAATATGCAGTGGCTCACCGCCTATGCTGCAAGCGACGCGTCCAAGCGCGTGCGTTCGGTCCTTGAAGTGGCGTTGCTCGATCTTGGCGACCTTGACGAGCTGCATGGTGTTGATACTGCCGATGCGGTCGTGAAGACCTTGGCCAAGCGCCTCAATGGTATCGATAGCATTTTCCTGGTGCGTCCGAACCAGAGCGATTTCCTGCTTGGATTCGATGTCGATCTGCAACGCGGCTCTGCACCGCTTGATGAGGTCGAGCGCGTACTGCGCGCGCCCGTCAAGGTGGGGGAGAGCGCGATCGCGGTGAGCCCTTGTATCGGCGTGCTCAATCGCGAGCGTGGCATGTCCATCGAAGAGATGGTGGCTGGTGTCGATCTGGCGATTCGTCAGGCGGAGCCCACGGGCGCGAGTGGTGAAGTGGTCTTCTACGAGAATGACATGCGTGTAGCCGAGGAGCACAAGTACGACATCACTTCGCTGCTGAAGAAAGCGATCGCAAACGACGATCTGAGCGTGCTCTATCAGCCGCAGATCGAGCTTGATACCAATGAAGTAGTGGGCTATGAAGCGTTAGTGCGCTTGCGCGGCGATAAATATCCGCCTGAGCAGTTCATCCCCATCGCAGAGGCGAACGGCCAGATCGTTGAGCTCGATCGTATGGTCGCACGCAAGGTGGTGCAGCAGCTTGCAACCTGGAAGAAGCGCAAGCAGCGCATTCGTCCGGTTTCGATCAACTTCTCTTATGGGCAGTTGTGCGATGAAGACTTCGTGTCTTACCTCACAACGCTACTCGAAGAATATGGTGTAGCACGCAAGTTGCTCCGTGTTGATATAAAGGAAAGTCTTTTCGTGAACGATATGGCAAAAGCCAGGAGTTTCGTTGATGAGCTCTATAAGGCGGGCTTTGGCATCGCGATCGATGGGTTCGGTGCAGGTTACACGTCGATTCCGCGTGTGATGCAGATTCCGGTAGATGCAGTGAAGCTCGACCGTTCGCTTACTGAAGGGTTGCTGGCGCACGTATCCGATAGCGCTGCCACGCCAGCTAGTGCTGCCTCTGTTGTCGATGCGGCTCCTGCGGAATCTGCTGCCAGCGATGTTGCAACGGGTGTGACATCAGCTACCACCAACCCCGGTGTATCTTCTGCAGCTGAGGTATCAGGCGCTGCCGCCATGTCTTCTTCGAGCACCGCTTCTTCAGCTTCCAATACAGCCTCTGCGGTGGTTACCAGCGCTGCAGACGAGGCGATCACAAGTCTTATCAATCTGGTGCACGAGGCTGGCAAGATCGTAGTGGTCGAAGGCGTCGAAACAATGCAGCAGCTGGAGGTATGTCGCGACAAGGGCTGCGATGTGGTACAGGGATTCTTCTTCTCCGAGCCGCTCTTACCCGAGAGCGTGCTACGGTATAAGCCGCCAAAGATCTCACTCTAGATGGTATCTCTTCGCTCTGTCTTTCTTGCGAGGGTAAGAGGAGATTTTATATAATCAGGGGGTTCGAAATAGCTCGAAGATAACCCGCAAGTATTGGGATACGAAGGAGCGGAACGATGCAAGCTCAGATCCAACAAAGAAACAAGATTCCATCCACAAGAAGCACCTCGATTGGTAAGCGATTCGCCAGCGCATTCTTTGCGGTGCTGTTGGCGTTCTTCCTCGTTCCGACACCCGCGTTCCAGATTGCTCCAGCCTATGCCGATGAACTAGGCGAAGCAGTGAGTGCTGGGCTCATGGAAAGCGCTCAACCTGCTGATAGCCCAGCAACTCCGAAAGCGAACACGTCAACTGAGACTGTCACACAAGATAAGGCGGATCCCGCTCCCGATGCGAAGGATACCGCCAAGGACGATGCCCTCATGGGTCTCGACCCGCAAACTCCAGCAATTCCGGCAGCTCCCGAAGCGAGCACTTCCGATAAGGCACCCGAAGCGGCTCCTGAAATCGATGCTGCAAGCACTCCCGATGTGGATGCCAGCGTTCAGGATGATGCTACCGACGTGGCCACCGAAGACGAGACCGAAACTCCTGCAGATACTGAAATTAGCGCTCAAGAAGACATAGGCGTGGGGATCAACGTTCAAGGAACCATCAGGTTCTTTGGTACGACAGGTCCGGATCCCGATGATCCTAGCTCTAACAAATATGATAATACGTTCGATTGTCGTAGCACGAACAAGGTGTGCATCGATCGCAGTGCGTTCAATGGCTATTCGTATGCTTCTTTGCAGGTTGAGCCGAGGTGGGGTGCGGGTCAAGAGGCTGCGGCGGCGGCCTGGGAGAAGATTCCCGCGAGTGAAAAGTACACGCCTGAGCATCTGCACATCGGCTTTGAGGGCGAAAATAGCATTGTAAGAGTTGTAAACGGGAGCTTCACCTACGAGGATGATCTAGCTAACCCATACGCTAATCGCGTGAACCTGGTGTTCGATGCTACGAATGGCGTAGGCCAAGGGGTAGCTACCATGTATGTGGATTATCATTTCACGGATGAGGCAACGTCGGCAACCTATGAGGCTCACATGAGCATGCCGGTGTATGTACAAGACTCACCGAACACAGTGACGGGGATCACGGTGCCTTCGAGCAAGGTTACCACCTGGATCGATGATACGTTCTCCAGCGAAACAGATAAATATGGCTACTATTACCAATACGACGGCGGCAGTTCCTCTCATAAGAGTCAGGAATTCACGGTAAGCGTTACAACCGATAACGGTAATCCTGCTGGATATTGTTTTAGTGATCTGTTCGACATTTCCATTGAAGATGAAAGTGTCATAACAATGGTGTCTGACACAATGTGGGACGATCAAGACAACGGTTATACGAACGGCCCCGATGCGCTTACCTACGGTTTGCAGTTCCGTGCAGCTAAGGCGGGCACGACCAATGTCACGATCAGTGTCAGAACATCATACCCCACGGTAAGTACCACGTTTGCGGTAGAGGTGCGCACCGATCACCCTGAAGCGAATGTGCCCGCATCTTTCGACATGACCATGGATGAGCCGCAGCGAATCTATGTGGAAGATGAAGCCTCAGGGAGCAATGCTTCACCTATCACGGTGCCTGTGCGCGGCGAAGAGCTTGGCTGGCATTATTCCTCTGCTAAGCCTTTCATAACCGATATCACTTCTTCGAATGAAAACGTGCTCTCGGTCCAGCGCATCACGAGTCCTTCCTACTGGGCTTCGTTTGCCCCATTCGAGCTTGTTCCTGTTTCGGTAGGAACGTCAACGCTCACGGTTACGGATTGTTACGGCAAGACCTACACCTCAACGGTCACCGTGAATCCCAGCAGTAGTGTAGACCCTGGTGTAACGGTGAACTCGGTCGGGCTCGTACGTTATGAGGATTGGGAAAGCGTGTCTAAGGGCACGGTCACGATGAACATCGGCGACCCGGATGGCGTGAAGCTCGCAGCTGATATCGACGCGACTGGCGATGTGACCACCAACTGGACTTCTTCGAACCCCGAAATCGCCGAGGTGGTCGTTACGCAAGATGCGAATGGCGATGAGATTTGCCAGGTGAAGCCTGTACGTGCTTCTTACGACGAGCAAAACAAGACCACCGCCGACTGTCGCATTACTGTTACTGTGAATGGCTCGGTATCGGATTACTGCAACATCAAGGTCGAGCCCGTTGAGGACTTGTGCGGTGCGGACCCGTCTTCACCGCTTGGTGCAGCTACGGTCTCTGTCTCGAAGGCGATGCCTGCCAATGTGCTACAAGAGCTGAAAAGTGTATCACTAGCGATCTCGTCTATTCCAACGGGCAGTCAGCCGGGGGTCGATAGCGCCACCTCTGCGTTCGAGAAGGACGGTGCGAAGCTCGCTGGCGTCTTCGATATCCACTTCATTAACAAGACCGATGGCACTGAACACGCCTGGAACCAGCCGTCATATCCCATTACGGTGAAGGTTCCTATGACCGACAGCATGAAGGAGTTGCACAAGTTCGGTACGCTTTCGTTCTATCACGTTGATCCGGTAACGGGCGATCGCACGAAGATGCCCACATGGGTCGATGCCAATGAAGAGTTCGTTTGCTTCGAAACCACGCACTTCAGCTCGTTCATACTGGTTGCCGAGCCTGCGGCACAAGATGATGATCCGAGTGATGATCCGAACAACAACAACGGCGGAAGCACCAACCCTGGCGATGAGACCAATAAGGGTGACTCTGATAACACCGATAAGCCCAACACAGATAAGGGCGATTCCAATAAGACCGATTCCGAAAAGGCTGATACCACCGATAAGCCGAGCGATAAGGGCTCAAAGGATGAAAAGACCACAAGCGACGAAGATGGTTCTGGCACCACGCTTCCTAAGACAGGCGATGAAGACAACGCGCTGCTCGTCATAGCACTCGTGGCTGCAGCTGCTTCTCTGGTGTTCTTTGTTCTCTCTCGTCCTCGCAAGGCTTATTGCGATACCAATCTTGAGCAAGAGCAAGATGGTGCCTTCGCTCGTCCGCAGCAAGGCTTTCTGCCTTGCCAGGAGCAGTGCACCTCTCGTACGCGTGCATCAAAACCTCCCTTACGAAGTTTTCATCCACGCGCTTAGAGGCTCTTTTTAAGGGTGCTAGCACCTTGAAACAGGGGTGCTAGCATCTTTTTCCACAAGATCCGCGAGGGGGCTCGCTTCGTCTGAATGCACGATCGTCGCAAAGCATAGTTTTCCACACTTTTGAGAGACGAAAGACGGCGAAGGATCATCTTGGATGCGCGCCTGTCTCCAATCCGGGGTAGAGGAGTCCATGATCGCGCATTTGCTGAGAAATAATTGTCGTTCCAGCGAATGTGGAAAACCTAAATTCTTTATCGCAAGCAAACCTTTCTGAAGCGTTTCATTCGTCGCCAAAAAAACCTTCAAAATGTCCCGAGATGTAGGAGGATTCGCACACTCCGCTCCGACTCTTTATGTGCAGCTGTTTCGCTGGCTTGCTGGGGTCTCATTCTTTACGGTATCTATGCTCGTTTTAGACAAGAAAAGAGCCGGTCGCGCAGCCCAGAGAAGTTTGTGTAGATGTCTGCGATATAAATCTCGTTTTTCGTGTCTCAACTCCCACAATGCGATTTCATCTTCATAACGCTATGACATCGCTATGGGCAAATCGCGAAAAAGATGGTAGAATAAGGCGCTTGCATTTTGCGCGCGCTCAAACGCTCCTGTACAAAAGAGGCGGCAAGGCGTAAAAAGTGCAGTTGATAATGGTGATTTTCGTGTGAAGAAAGGAGAGAGCCATGAAAAAAATTAGCAAGGCGAAAAACAGCTTCGTCGCCCATGCAATTGTTGTGGCTGTTTCTTTATTCTTAGTTGCCTTCTCGCTCAGCGCTCCAGGCGTTGCGTTCGCAGAAGATGTCGAGGTTCAATCGAGCGAGCCTACTCAAACCCTTATCGACCAACCCGCTGTGGCGGCAGAAGCTACCCCTGCGGTTGAAGCTGTTTCTGTTCCGAGCGATCCCGCTCAAGTTTCGGGTGTTGAAGCTGTCCCCGGAAATTCTAGTACTCAAAAATCTGAAGGCGCATCTTCCGCGCTCAATAATGATAAAAACACGAATGTGGAAAACTCTGCCAGCGATCCTGCGGCATCGAACGATTCTAACGCAACCGAGTTTTCCACAACGCAGGTAGAAGAGAAAGCTACGATCAAGCCTGCGGCCGATTCTCCCCATCGCGTTAATCTTTCTTTCAAGATTCTCTATCAAGGACAAGAATTCACCGATGGATATGAGATCGGTCATAGCGACTCTGTGTCCTTCGTTTGCACCATGGGCGATTCTCATGCTAGCACTGCTGCTAGCCATATGATCAGCATGGGCGATGTTCTGATTGAACGAGATGCTTTGGCGAAGTTCCTGAGAGAAGGCTACGAGATTCGCGGCTGGACCAAGAGTCTGCTTGCTGGTGCGGAGGTGTATGGCTTCGACCGTGATGGCATAGAGTGCATGGATGGCGAAACCATCTACATCGTGGCAACGTACGGTCCGGCGGCAAACCAATTCACCGTTAATTTCGATGCAATGGGTGGTTCGAACGCACCTGAGTCCCTCACCGAGGTCAGCACGGAAAACGAATATACGTTTACCATTTCTGATGCGGTGCCTACGCGTGAGGGTTATAACTTTGTAGGCTGGAGCACGAATTCAAGCCTGCTGCCTCCTTATCTCAAGGCAGGCGATACGGTCACCGTCTCTGAAAACGATTCCTATGCGATCACGCTCTATGCGGTTTGGGAGATCGCAAATAAAGTCGAGCTCGTTTACGCGGTCGACTACGTTCAGTTTGGCGATGCTGAAACCTACGCACAAGGATCCAGTGCAGTCGTGAAAGGCTGCGATTACGTCAAGGAAGGCTACAAATTCATCGGGTGGAGCCTCGACCCTATGAGCGATCATGCTTCTTATAAAGAGGGCGACTCCATCATCATGGATAGCACCAGTGGCAGCATATGGCTTTACGCGGTTTGGGTAAGAACCTACACGGTCACCTATACCGATGGTCAGGGTGGAACGGTCTTTGAAAATCAGGTCATCTCTGGCGTGGAAAGTGGCACGAGCACGCCAACATTCCCTGTTTCAAGGCCTTCCAGCATCGTGATCGATGGCAATACGTACGTCTTCAGCGGTTGGGATAACAACGCCGAGGTCGTGCTCGGGGATATGATCATCAACGCCATTTGGAAGTTGGATGCGAATGGCAATGGCGTAGCCGATGAAGATGAAGCCAAATTCAGCGTTACCTATACCGATGGTGTTGGTGGCACGGCGTTCGGCGATTATGTCATTTCGAACCTTCTCGTAAACACCGCCACGCCGCGCTATAGAGCACCAGAGCGCGCGGGCTATATCTTCCAAGGCTGGTCTCCTACGGTAGCCGATATTATCACCGGCAACGCGATCTACACCGCGATCTGGGCTGAGGACAAGAACAATAACAACATTCCCGATAGTGAAGAAGAAACCTACACCATCATCTTTATTAATGATGTAACAGGCGCAACGCTTCAAACCACTCCAGGTGTTCTGGGCGGGCTTGATACGCCTCAGTTCGCAGGTCCCGCTCCGACCATGACGGGTTATGTTTTTGTTGGCTGGTCGCCAGCGCTTGCGCAGACGGTCGATCCGGCTACTGCAGATGAGTTCGGCAACATCTACTACATAGCTCGTTGGGAAGTCGATGCGAACAACAATGGCATCGCGGATGTCGATGAGGCTCGATACTCTGTTATCTACTCCGATGGAGCGAATGGCTCGGTCTTTGCTGACCAGACCACTACGGGGCTGTTGAGCGGCCTTGCTACGCCGCAGTTCACGGGCGAAACGCCAGTTCGTTCGGGTTATATTTTCGCGGGCTGGTCGTCCAGCCCTGCTGGAACGATCGATCCAACTGCTGCCGATAGTCTCGGACGCATCATCTACACCGCGCTTTGGGCGGCAGATGTGAACGGCAATGGCGTTGCAGATAGCGAAGAGCCAACCTACACCATCACCTACACCGATGGTGCGAATGGCGCAGCTTTTGCCGATCAAGTTAGCTCCGGCTTGCTGGGTGGTGTTGCTACACCGCAGTTCTCAGGCACGCCTACTCGTACCGGCTATAAGTTCGTTGGTTGGTCCACGGAGCCCGCTTCTACGGTTTCGGGTGATGTTGTTTACACGGCGCTGTGGGAAGCAGTAGAGCCCGACCCAACGCCGGGCACCGATGACCCAACGCCGACCCCTGGTCCCGACGATCCCGCCCCGACTCCGGGCGACGACGATGACAACACGGGTGGCAATGGTTCAGCCACCACGCCAGGCACTAACGAGCCCGGCAACGTTACGCCTAATCCTGGTCCTGCAAACGGTACCACCACTCCTGGTGAAACCACCATTGCCGATGATGAGACTCCTCTCGCAGGCGGCGCAGGTGAGACTGAAGATGACCCCGC
>UMLB01028858.1_pt1 | contig 50355 bp, 46 predicted proteins | sample 1966481 | NCBI WGS metagenome assembly UMLB01 (sample SAMEA4836192, study PRJEB28245) | human gut metagenome | biome: gut microbiome; material: fecal sample | place: Denmark | collected 2008 | reverse complement strand
CCTACCATAATAATTCCTAATGTAGACATACATCCACCACTAATCGCACTCAAATATTTATTTTGAGATAGCTTATTAGCTACTGGAACAAGTGTCTTTTCAATAATTGATATTAATTTTTTCATTTTCCTTCTCCTTGTATGTATATGACATTGGCCTTTGTCTATCGTTAGTATAACAAGAATATGTAAAGAATAAGTCGTCAAAAAAACAGTGCGATTTTCAAAAATACACACTGTTTTTCAGATATTGAAAATAAGAATTAATATGTAAAATAAATACAATAATACATGATAATAATTTCTAAACTATATAATAATGACATCCTAGATTCAGTATTTGTATTATCCTGGCTACATAAAATGACTTCTTTATCAATAAATTCATTAATCATCTTATTATGATTATTCATCGTTAAAACAATAAGTTTAATATGTTTTTCAAGAAGTATTTGAATAACTTCACTATGTCTATAAAAATAACCTCCCTCTACACTTAAAATAATCACAACACTATTTTCTTTAAGATTATGCGCCGCTTCTAATTGTTCATCATTGGAAATTGCTACCGTAATATATTTATTCATCAAAGCAAATCTATTTTGTATATGTTGTGCTAGTAATGTTGAAAACTCTAAACCTAACACCAAAACTTCTAAACTATCATGGATATATTTACATACATGATCTAGTTGCTCAAAATCAAGATGATCATATGTAAATTGAATATTATCAATAACATGTTTTGTATAATTTTGAAAAATTTCTTTAACATCTTTTTTATCAGCTTTTATAATTTGAGGAGAATAATCTGTTTTAGATATATCAAGTGTATTTAAACAAGCATTTTTAAATTCTTGAAAAGAATGAAATCCTATCAATTTAACAAAACGTGAAATTGATGCTGGTGATACAAAACATAATTCTGATAACTCATTAATTGTTTTTTCTGGTATAACACTATAATGAGTAAGTAATGCAAGTGCTATATCATAATTCGTATCTTTTTTATATTGTCCATTTACATATCTTAGCAATGTTGATAATACTGAATCTGTATTCATAACTTTCCTCCATCTAACATATGTATTTTAACACAATTTCTATTAATTATAAATTTTCAGCTACTAATTATTGGCTGAATATCACCTATTTTAAGTCATCTTTTACAAACACAACAATTAATTAAAACATCACTTGTATAACATTTAACCCATTCTTTCATCTTTTCTTCTTGTATTTTTGCTACTAAGATTGGAAATAGTTTTCTTTTAATCGTTGCATTGTTTCTATTTTTTGAACAATAAACATACTTCTAACCTCTTTTCTTTAATTGATTTCCTATTTTTAAATAAATGATTTCACCTAAAATGCCTATTACAATACCCGATAGTATACCAAAAAGCATTAGATACGGTAAATAATACATAAATACTGTTGAACTAAAAAAAAGCATTGCTACCAATAATTGTCCTACATTATGAAAAATACCACCCATAATGGAAATAATGATATCAGAAAATAAATTTGTTTTTAAAAATAAATACATGATTATTAAAGAAAGCAATCCTCCTGATAAACTATATAAAAACATATAGAAATTCGTAAAAGTCATAGAAACAATCAAAATTCTTAAAAACATGACAATAAAAGCCTCTTTTAAGCCAAAACAAAGAAGTAATGTCAAAGTAACGACATTTGCAAGCCCTAATTTAGCTCCTGGAACGCCTAAATAAAGAGGTATTAATGATTCTATATAACTTAAAACAATTGCTATTGCACAAAATAAAGCCAAATAGCATAATTTTTTAATAGACTTTTCCATCTTCTTTTCCTTCATTTCCTTCAATCACTTCCACAACTAAATGATGAGGCAAACAAACAATCGTTGCCCCTTTTTTATTTATTTTCCCTTGTTTAATACATAAATGATCTGGACAAGTTGCTTTTATCATAAAAACCTCATGATTTTTAATTTGTATTTTATTTTCATTATCAATATTAATGATTTGATCATCATCTAAAGAATAATAACCTTCAATTTGATCATTTCTTTTTATGACAATTTTTGCTCCTTGTTGTTTTGATTTAAAAAGAAAAAGTCCTCCTATCAAAACAACAAGAATGCCAAGAATAATCAAATCATTTCTTAACGTTTTATTTTTCATCTTCTTACTCCATGCTATAATATAAAAAAAGGAGGTTACCTATGAAAAAATCAATACTTTCATTACTTATTTTTTCATTTATCCTTTGCGGTTGTAAAAACACAACTCCTCTTTCTAATAAAGAATTTTGTCTAGATACAATTATCCAAATAACCCTTTATGATTCTTCTTCTAAAAATATTTTAAATAACTGTTTTGATTTATGCAAGAAATACGAGCGTATCTTTTCTGCCAATAATAAAAAAAGTGAACTCTATAAAATCAATCATTCTTCCAACAAATTAGAAGCTCAAGAATTATCTGATGATCTCTATAAAGTGATTAAACAAGGGCTTTATTATAGTGATTTATCAAAAGGAAGCTTTGATATTACCATTGGTTCGATTTCTTCATTATGGGATTTTAAAAAGCACACACTTCCTGAAGATCCGTTGATTCAACACCATCTTCACGATGTTTCTTATAAAAATATTATTTTAGAAAATCATAAGATACGTTTTCTAAATACAGAAACAATGATTGATTTAGGGGCAATTGCAAAAGGATACATCGCCGATCAAATCAAAAACTATTTACTTAAAGAAAATGTCAAGAGTGCCCTTATTAATTTAGGAGGTAATATTTTATGTGTTGGTAAAAAACAAGAGAATCCTTTTATTATTGGAGTTACCAACCCACAACAAACATCTGATTCATTGTTTAGTTTAAAAATCAATGATTTATCTGTTGTTACAAGTGGAACTTATCAAAGATTTTTTGAAATTGATTCTAAAAGATATCATCATATTTTAAATCCAAAAACAGGTTATAGTTATGAAAACGGTTTAAGCTCAGTAACGATTATTTCTAAAAAATCAATTCAAGGAGATGCTTTGAGCACGGTTTGTTTTTCTTTAGGAAAAGAAAAAGGACTTGAATTACTTAACTCACTTGAAGGTGTTTCTGGTTGTTTTATTGATGAAAACAATCAAGTAAGTTATAGTAAAGCCTTTAAGCACTATTTAAATAAGGACTAATGTCCTTTTTCTTTTTATTCAATAATCTTTCTTGGACATTTTTCTTTGCATTTACCACAATGAACACATTTAGAATAATCAATATGTGCTAAAAAGTTTTCAACTGTAATTGCTCCTGTTGGACAAACTTTTTGACACATCATACACCCTAAACATCCTGCCTTACAGTTTTTATTAACTACTGGTCCTTTATCATGGCTATTACATCTTACATGACATAAAGATTCATAAGGAACCATTTCAATAAGATGCTGCGGACAAGCATCCATACATTTTTGACATGATTTACATTTTTCTTTATCAACTTGAGCAACACCATCAATAACATGAATGGCATCAAAAGCACAAGCCTTTACACAACTGCCATAACCCATACAACCAAAACGACACTTTTTATCGCCACTTCCTGGGACAACGGCTGCACTTAAACAATCATGAATACCATCGTATTGATATTGTCTTTGTATTTTATCACACGTTCCCTTACATTTAACATAAGCTACTAAATGAACATGATCTTCCACTTCTAAATGTAAGATTTTACCAATTTTTTGAGCAACTTCTATTCCACCAACAGGACATTGATTAATTGGGGCTTCTTTTTTAGCAATTGCACATGCAAGGCCATCACATCCAGGATAACCACAAGCTCCACAGTTATTTCCAGGAAGAACCGCTCTAATTTTTTCTTCATCTTCATTGACTTCTACTTTAAATTTAACACTGGCAAGTGAAAGGAATATTCCAATAAACAATCCTATACTCCCAACAACAATAACTGCAATAATGACTGTATTCATCGTATTTCCTCCTTAAATCAAGCCTGAAAAGCCAATAAAGGCAATAGCCATCAAACCTGCTGTAATTAAAACAATTGGTGAGCCTTGTAAAACATGAGGAATATCATTATCGGCAATTCTTTCTCTTATTCCTGCTAAAATTGTAATTGAAATTGTAAATCCTAAAGCTGTCCCAAAACCGGCTACAACACTTGTTACAAAATCATAATTATTTTGTACATTTGTTAAAGCAACACCTAAAACAGCACAGTTGGTTGTAATAAGAGGTAAATAAACACCTAATGAATTATATAAAGGTGGAAAATATTTTTTTAAAAAGAGTTCTACAAATTGAACAAGTGCTGCAATAATTAAAATAAAAGCGACTGTTTCTAAATATTCAACATGTAACAAAACAAGTAAACGATACAATAAATGAGTTACAGCTGACGCAATTGTAATTACAAAAATAACTGCACCACCCATAGACATTGCGGTTTTGGTTTGCTTTGAAACTCCTAAAAATGGACATAACCCTAAAAACTGCGATAAAACGACATTATTAACTAAAGAAACACTAATCAGTGTTAAAATGAGTGTTTTCATTTTTCAGGATCCTCCTTTAACAAAGATTTATTTATTTGACATTGATTACCGTGACAATGCATACAATCTCCCCCACACTTTAAAGATGAATGAGAAACATTCGTTGCACTAGGTAATTTTAATTTATTTTGAATAGCTGTTAGCAAAGCAAGTATAAAGAATGCTCCTGGTGCCATCACAAAAATCGTTATTGGCTCAAATGAAATTGGTAATGACATTGAAAAGAATGTTCCTGCACCCAATATTTCTCTTACTAAACCTATACAAGTTAAAGCAAAAGTAAAACCAAGCCCCATACCAAGACCATCCATAATTGATAAAAGTGGATTATTTTTAGAAGCAAAAGCTTCTGCTCTTCCTAAAATAATACAATTGACAACAATTAAAGGAATATAAATACCAAGTGTATCATATAAAGATGGAATATATCCTTGTAATAATAATTGTACAACTGTAACAAGAGAAGCAACAATGACAATATAAGCAGGAATACGCATACGACTAGGAATAATATTTCTAAGTGCTGAAATAACAAAATTCGACATAATTAAAACCGCCATCGTCGTAAGTCCCATTCCCATTCCATTCATTGCTGAAGTTGTAACCGCAAGAGTTGGGCACATACCAAGCATTAACACAAAGGTAGGATTTTCTTTAATGATTCCATTATATAAAGGTTTTAAATATTTCTTCATATTTTCATCTTCCTTTCAATAAATCATAAAAATCTAAGGCTCCATTGATTCCATTTGTCATTGCTTTAGAAGTAATGGTCGCTCCTGATAAAGAATCTACTTCATCTTCATTTTGTTTACCATTTTTAACGACTTGGAAATGATCTACTTTTTTCCCTACATACTGATTTCTAAACTCTTCATTTTTAGCATTCATTCCAAGTCCTACTGTTTCATCAATTGATAAAATTTCAACTCCTGTAATTTCTTTTTGAAGGTTGATACCAATAATGATTTCAATATCACCACCAAAACCATCATGATCAATCACTTGAATAATATAACCGATAGTTTGTTTTTGATGATATGCTTTTAAAGCATTTTCTATTTCAAGACCATTTTTACCATAATCCCCTTTAAGCTTTTTAGATAATTTTTTGATATCATTTTCTTTATAAGCTTTAAAAGAAGTTGCTTCTTTCATCACTTTTAAATAAGCATCTTGCTTACTTTGTTGTGATTGGTGTTGAATAGGATTCTTTGTTATTTGATAAACATAACCAAGAAGTCCTCCGCAAATAATAGTAATCACGCATAAAATTAAAATATCTTTTATTATTTTTTTCATTTGACAACACCACCTTTTAATGTGAGTTTATCAATTAATGGTACTAATAAATTAGAAATAATAATGGCATAAGAAACACCTTCTGCACTTGTTCCAAAAAAACGAAATAATCCTGTTAATACACCTAATAAAATACCATAAATAAGTTGTCCTTTTTGATCCATTGGGCTTGTTACATAATCAGTAGCCATGAAAAAGGCACCAAAGATCAAACCTCCACCACATAACTCACAAGCTAAATAATAAGCATCAAAAGGACATGGTGATAAAATCAATGTAAAAATAGAAAATGTTAAAAGATATGTTAAAGGAATGGTTACTTTAATAACTTTTTTAACAATCAAATACATTGCACCTATTAAAAGTGCAATTGCAGAAGTTTCTCCAATTGTTCCAGCAGTATTTCCAATAAACATCCTTATTAAATCAAAGCTTTCTCCATTTTTTAAAATTGCAAGTGGTGTTGATGAAGTCATCCCATCAAATACAAAATTTGTCATTCTTCCAGTAAAAGAAATCAATAAAAAACATCTTGCAGCTAACGCTGGATTCATAAAGTTTTGTCCTAATCCTCCATAAAATTGTTTAACCACAATAATAGCAAAGAGACCACCAATAACAGGAAGCCATAAAGGAACTGTTGATGGTAAATTTAAAGCAAGAATAAATCCTGTGACAACTGCTGATAGATCTTTGATAGTAATTGTTTTTTTCATAAAACGTTCATATAAATATTCTGCTAAAACACATGTTGTTATCGTTGTTACAATAATCAATAAAGCATTTATTTTAAATTGAATAATTCCAAATAAAGTAGCTGGTATTAAAGCAATAATGACATCTAACATAATAGAAGATGTTGTAACACGATCTTTAATATGCGGTGAAGCAGAAACATGTAGTAATTGATTCATGAATAACACCTACTTTCTTTTATTAACAGAGACTAAATATTTCATCTTCTTAAATGCCTGTGTCATATTTCTTTTTGCTGGACATGTATAGCTACAACAACCACATTCTATACATTCCATTCCACCATTTAAAATAAAGGCCTCTGTATCATTTTTAGTTGCTATTTGATAAAGTTTTTGAGGAACTAATAAACTCGGACACACGTCTTTACATCGACCACAACGAATACATGCAGAAGGTTCAAAAAGGGATACTTCATCTTGTACAAGTGCAAGTAAAGAACTTGATGTCTTAGTTACAGGTATATCTAAATGAATAAGGGCGCTTCCCATCATTGGACCTCCACAAATAAGTTTTTGAACTTCAGATTTGAAACCTCCTAATTGTTCAACGATCCGTTTAAAACTCGTTCCTATAGGAACTTCAATATTGCTAGGTGTTATTCCATCACCCGAAATCGTCATTACTTTAGAAATTAAAGGTTGATTATAACGAACCGCTTGATTAATAGCAATCACTGTTGCTACATTATCAACAATACATCCTACATCTAAAGGAAGCATTTTAGAATTTAATGTCTTTCCTGTTAAAACCTTAACAAGCATTCTTTCTCCACCTTGAGGATATTTTGTTTTTAGTTCTTTCACAGCAATTCTTTTTTCATCTTTACACTTTTCTTTTAATAAATGAATAGCCTTTTTTTTATTATCTTCAATGGCAATATAACAAAGAGCTTTTGGAAACATTTCTAATAAAACATGAATTCCTGCTATTAGTTCATCTGTTTTTTCAAGCATCAAGCGATAATCACTTGTAAGATAGGGTTCACATTCCGCACCATTAACAATATAATATTGAACTTGATTTGGATCTTTAACAGATAATTTTACATGTGTAGGAAACCCTGCTCCTCCTAGACCAACTATACCTGCTGCCTTAATTCTTTCAATTTTTTCTTCATAAGTTAATTCTTGTTTATTATTATTATTTTCAACTTTTTGATATAATCCATCATTAGCAATAACAATTGATTCTTGCATTTTCCCACTGACATCCATTCTTTCTTCTATTTTTTTTACTACACCTGAAACTGAAGAAATAATAGGACTTGAAACAAAAGCATCACTACAAGCAATAACTTGCCCAACTTTTATCTCATCTTTTACTTTAACAATTGGTTGACAAGGTGCACCAATATGTTGTTTTAAAGGAAATACAACTTCATCACTTGCTTTTATTTTAATAATAGGTAAATCCTTTGTATATTGTTTTTGATCTTTTGGATGTATGCCTCCAATAAATGATTTTAAACTCATAACTTCCATCCCCTTTAACCCTATTTTAGTCCTATTATTTTCAAATTGAAAGCGTTTACAACAAGTTAAAAAATTAACTTGTTTTCTTTGAAATATATGAAAATTATGTGATTTTAATCACATTTAAATATAAAAAAAAGATAGATAGCTTTCGCTATCTTAAAAACACTAATTTTGTTCATAAAATTCTTCATCATCTAGCATTGGGTAACTAGTAAGATGTTGACCATCTAAATTTACTTTATGCATATTAACGGCAGTAATTTGTCTTCTATTATATGTTGTATAATAATAGATTCCCTTTTGACTATTCCAACATGACGTATAAATCGTAATTTCATATTTTCCATCATCTACTTCACAACACCCTCTTTGTTGTTCTACAGAACCTAAAATATGGAAAAATTGGTTAACACTATCTCTTTCATTATCTTTTGATTGTCCGTTCATTTTAGTAAATGCAACTCTTACAAAACGTGACATTGAAGATAAATCACCAGGTAATCCAAGAGCTCCCATTCCTCTAGAATAGGATTTTAAATCTAGTTGTTTAGAAAAATAATTTTGTGGTTGTTTAGGTGATAAAGACATATAATTATTTAAATTAAATAATTGTTTATCAAATGAGGGATTGTTTGCAAGAACACCGACTGGATTTTCATAGATTTTTAATCCTTCTTCGACTGATTCAACAGTTATACATCCACTTTGATCTGCAATGATCCAATGTAATGATGCGGCTGGCAAATGTTCGTTATAAGGTGTCTTCACTAAATTGATTGTTTGAATAAGTTGTTTAGCTTCTTTAAGCGTTGCACATTGACTTAAAACCCAAGGAATGAATTCATATTGAGCAACGTTGACTGCTCCTTCTTTAACCTCTTGATAACAAGCATTTCCGACAAAATTTAATCCTGCCATTCCTAAACCTTTTTCATTAACAGCGTCATAATATAAAGGATATTCATCTAATACATGAGCCATACCAATCATGGCATAATGTTCAATATTTTTTGATCCATGTCTATATTGTAAAGGATAGTTTCTCGGCATAATAGCTATTTTTTCACCATAGGAAAATTCATAATCCAAAGTTCTACCCATATAAAAATCTTTTGTTTGATAAGTTGCTGCTGTACACATATAAAATCTCTCTTTCTTTTCATTGTTTTGCTATTATATAGTATAACCCATTTATTTCATCTTTATGAATTAGAAAAGAAAAACACTCTTAAGAGTGTATTTCGAATATTATTTAACTTCTACAAGTTCTAAATAGCTTGTTGCACCTTTAACTCCTGGTGTTCCACCAGTAACTAAGATTTTTTGACCAGGTTTTACACCATTTTCTCTAGCAATAATACTTGCATAATCAATCATTGAAATACGTGAGTTTAATTGTTTACAAGGTACTGCTTTAACACCCCAGTTTAAAGCTAAAGCTTTAACAGTTTTAAGTGATGGAGTTGCAGCAATAATACGAGATTTTGTACGATAACGAGCCATTTTACGAGCTGTAAATCCAGATTCTGTAAAGGCAATAATTGCTGCTACATTGAATTTATAAGCAATTTCTGCAACAGACATACAAATAGCTTCGCTTGTATCATCTGGTGCTGTACGAATGGCTTGTCTTTGTAAGCTTTGATAATCTAAACTAGATTCAATCTTATGAGCAATTTTTGACATCATTAAAACTGCTTCTTGAGGATATAATCCACTTGCAGATTCACCAGATAACATAATTGCATCTGTACCATCATAAATCGCATTAGCCACGTCAGATACTTCCGCACGTGTTGGTCTTGGATTTTGTTGCATACTTTCTAACATTTGAGTGGCAGTAATAACGATTTTACCACGTTGTTTACATTTTTTAATAATTGATTTTTGAATAAGTGGGACATCTTCAGCAGGAACTTCTACACCTAAGTCACCACGAGCAACCATGATACCATCAGCAATATCAAGAATTTCATCAACGTTTTCAACACCTTCTTGATTTTCAATCTTCGCTAAAATTTGAATATCATTTCTACCATTTTCAATTAATAATTTTTTAATATCAATAATATCTTGTGCTCTACGACAGAATGAAGCAGCAACATAGTCAAAAGGTTGATTTGCACCAAATGTTAAATCTGAAATATCTTTAGGTGATAAATAATCAAATCCTAATTTAATCCCTGGAACATTGATTCCACGTTTATTTTTTACTTCTCCATCATTTGCTGCTACACAAACAATATCTGTTCCTTCAATATGATCAACTAATAATTCAACTTGACCATCGTTTACTAAGATGAAACCACCTGGTTTAACATCTTTATATAAATCTTTATAAGTAATTGTAAATCTTTCACTTGTTCCTTCAATATCTTCTATACAAATAGTTGAAGTTTGTCCTTTTTTAAAAGTTGTTTTTCCACCAACAAAATCACCAGTTCTAATTTCAGGTCCTTTTGTATCTAATAAAATAGCGACATTTGTCGATAATTCTTTATTAATTTCTAATAAAGTATTGATTTTTTCTTCATGTTCTTCATGAGTTCCATGAGAAAAGTTTAATCTCATGACATTCATTCCAGCTTTTACTAATTTAGTAAGCATTTCTTTACTTTCTGAAGCTGGTCCAATAGTACATACAATTTTTGTTTTTGACATAATCTCGTTTTTGTTCATAATTCTTGCCTTCCTTTACTCTCTACATCTTTTAGTATAAACCTATTTTTTTAAGATAACAATGCATAAAATCAATGTAAGCACATCCACTTAAAAAATATTTTTTCTTTCATTATTTTATGAAAAAGAGTTACAAAAAAGGTAAAATAAATTAATTTTTTGAAACTTATTTTTATTTATTTTCAGGTATATACCAATAAGAATTCATCTGATATAAATAGGTTCCAGCTCCTTTAGGCATTTGTGTAAGAGCATTGAAAACATTATAATAACCTCCTGCCCCCATCGCTACAGCAATAACTCCCCATAAAGCAAACATCAAATATTTAGTTCCTAGAAAAGATAAGCAGTAAAGAAGAAAACCAAAAACTAAATTTGGTAGAAGAGACATAAAAATAAATCTTTTTTTACTCATTGTTTCAGTTCCTAAAACAAAAATCATTCCTTGTTTAAAATTTGTATAAAGATAAACGTCTTCTTTAAAACAAAGGGCATGTAAAAGCTCATGAGGAAACATTGTTAAAATTGGAAAAATAAAAGCAAGCATCACATCATCAAAATAGAGCAATAAATCATTTTTATATACTAAAAGAATAGGAATAGATAAGATGACCATTAATACAAGTCCTATTGTATTAGCAATAACAGCAAATTCTTTGGATGAACTGCATAAGATTTACAGCATTGGGTTGATGTTTTCTTTTCGGTAATGTTTCAGGATCTAAATTATATTTTCCTTGATAATGTAATTCCATAATAAAGCTCCTTTCTTATAGCCTATCAAATATGAAAAAACTCTTGAGTCATCCCAAGAGTTTTATTCATATTTAAAATAATCAAGACTTTCGTGAATTTGTATTTGAATTGGTAAATCTTCTAATAATTCAGGAAGTTTTTCTTCAATTATAACTTCTAAATGATGACCAGGATCAATTAATAAACAATCATGATCAATAGCATATTTAGCATGACGATATTTAGTATCACCTGTAATATAACAATCTACTTGACCAGTAAGAATTTCTAAGTCGTCTGCTGCACTTCCCCCACAAATAGCAATTGTATGTATCATTTTATTTGTATTTTTACTATATTTTAAATGTTGCAAATGAAATTTATCTTTTACATATTCTATAAAATCTTGTCCTTCCATTGCTTGATTTAAAGTAGCTTTCTTTCCTACTTCATAATGATCATAACAAGCAACATCATGAACACCTAATTTTTGAATCAACCAATCATTCATGGAAATCCCATTTTGTCCTCTATCTAAACATGTATGTAAGCTATAAACAACAATGCCATGTTTAATAGCTCTTTCAATAAATTTTCCTTGATGTAAAGATGTATCCAGGTTTTTTATTTTTTCTAATAAAAAAGGATGATGTGTAATTAACATTTGACAATTATTTTCAATACAGGCTTGTAATGTTTCATTATCAGCGTTTAAAGCAATATAAACTTTTTTAACTTCCTTTTCTCTACTTCCAATTTGTAGGCCACAGCAATCAAAATCCATTTGAAGATTTAAAGGAAAATATTTCTCCAAATGATTCATAATTTCATAAGCTTTCATTAAGTTCACCTTCAATTAATTGTTTTTGTTTTTCTAATTCTAAATATCTTGGATGATTTGATGGCAAATCTTTCATAATCTTTAAATATGTTTGATATTGTTTTTGCCAATAACGAATAAATAATTCATCTTTATTTTTTCTTAAAATTGGACCAAACATCATATCTTCTTGATTATATTGAATATCTTGATTTGTATTTTCTACAACCATCATTTCATAAACATGATGACCATCTTTAATCATCTTTTCATCAATAATTTTAAAATGATTTTTAAATAAATATTTTCTTAGATGATCCGTATTAGCGTTAGGTTGTAAATAGAATTGTTTAACTTTGTTTAAATACGCTTTATTTTTTTCTAATATTTCTACAATTAGAAATGATCCCATTCCAGCAATCGTTACCATATCAACTTCTTTATCAAGAATAGGATCTAATCCATCTCCTAACAAAGCTTCAACATTTTCTTCGAAATGATATTGCCTAATAGTAGAAAGTGACGCCGCAAAAGGACCTTTTGCGACATCACAGGCATAAGCTTTATCTATAATATTTTTTTCAATTAAATAACATGGCAAATAAGCATGATCTGTTCCAATATCTGCCAAGATATTTCCTTTTTTATGTTTTTCTACCAAATAAGCAAGTAATTCTAATCTTTTTGATAGTTTCATTAACGATCCAAGAAATCCTTTAATCTTTTAGAACGAGATGGATGTTTTAATTTTCTTAATGCCTTTGCTTCAATTTGACGAATACGTTCACGTGTAACGTTAAATTCACGCCCAACTTCTTCAAGAGTTCTTGTTCTTCCATCATCCAAACCAAAACGAAGTCTTAATACTTTTTCTTCACGATCTGTAAGTTCTAATAAAACATCATTCAATTCATCTTTTAATAATTCATTAGCAGCATAATCATCTGGAGACATTGCTCCTTCATCTTCAATAAAATCACCTAAATGTGAATCATCTTCTTCACCAATTGGTGTTTCTAATGAAACGGGTTCTAATGAAATTTTTTGAATTTCACGTACTTTTTCAGGTGTCATACCATCCATTTTTTCAGCAATTTCTTCAGCAGATGGTTCTCTACCTAATTCTTGAATTAATTGTCTTTGAATACGTGTTAATTTATTGATTGTTTCTACCATGTGTACTGGAATACGAATTGTACGAGCTTGATCGGCAATTGCACGTGTAATTGCTTGTCTAATCCACCAAGTCGCATAAGTAGAGAATTTAAATCCTTTTGTATAATCAAATTTTTCTACTGCTTTAATTAACCCCATGTTTCCTTCTTGGATTAAATCTAAGAATAACATTCCACGTCCAACATATCTTTTAGCGATGGAAACAACTAATCTTAAGTTTGCTGCAGCAAGTTCTTTTTTAGCTTGTTCATCTCCTTCAAGAATTCTTTTAGCTAATTCAATTTCTTGATCATGATTTAATAATTCAACTCGCCCAATTTCTTTAAGATACATTTTTACAGGATCATTAATTTTAACATTACTTCCAAGTTGAGTGCTTTCGCTTTCTTTATCATCATCATGTTCTTGATACATATGTAATGTATCCCCTGTCATCATATCGAAATCACCATCAAAATCTAGATCAGGAGTATCATCTGCATCATCTATATCAAGGTCTAAATCATCATCCATTGCAGGAACGCCTGCAAGTAACATATCATCATCTACATCTAATGAATCTAAATCATCATCAGAAATAGTAATTTGATTTTGTTGAATATATTCAAGTAATTCTTCTGCGAGTTCATCACTTAAATCATAATTCATTAAATATTCATCAATTTGTTCTTGGGTTAATACATTGTTATTGTTTTTTGCTTCATTTACAACTAATTTTTTTAAATCATCAAATGAAACTGCTTGTACTTTTTTCTTTGCCATAGTTTACTCCTTATCTTTTGATTCTATAATTTCTTGAAGAATTTTTGCTTGTTGACGAGGATCATATGTTTGTGATAGCTCCTGTTCAAGTTGTTTAATTCGTTCAATTTTAAGTTTTTCTTGTATTATTTTGATATAATCATCAATTGCTTGATTTGATTCTAATTGAGGTAAATGTAAAGATGATATTTCTAAAATTCTTTTAACAATATCTTGATCATCAATCATATTAATCAAATCAGCAACTTCTAAAATGACGTACTGACGATAATAATCAATAATATAGGAAGCAATTAAGCGATTAACTTTATCATACATATAGCCTGCTTTTGCTTCATATTGCATCGCATACTTTTTATCCTGCATCATATAATATAACAAATCTCTTTCAGCCTTTTGATACTTATCAATCAATCTTGAAACATGATCATAAGTCACTGGTCTAAAAGGTATTGGTTTTTTTACAAGAGTTTGTTGACTCATTAAATGATGAATTGTTTCTTTAGAAAATCCTGATTTTTTTTCAAGTTGACCAATATAATAATCTTGATCAACAATATCATCCAATTGCATGATGACTTTAACCATGGATTCTAAATAATTTTTTCGATCTTCATAATTATCAACATTGATACGTTCATAATAATAATTTAATTTAAACTCAACAGCACTTATTGGATTTTTAAAGAGTGCTATTAATTCATCTTTTCCTTTAGCTTCTAGAAATTCATCTGGATCCATTGCATCAGGAATAACCACGATTGATGTATGAAATCCTTCATTATTTAAAGCATCCACACATTTGATCATCGCATTTTTTCCAGCTTGATCACCATCAAGACATAAAACAATATCATTTGATAATCGTTTTAACATTTTTAAATGTTGTGAAGTTAAAGCTGTTCCCATAATTGCGACAGTATTTTTAATACCCGCTTTATATAATGCTATTACATCCATAAAACCTTCTAGAATAATGACTTTACCTTCATTTCTAACATCATTTTTTATACGATGGTAATTGTATAAGGTCTCTCCTTTAATAAAAATTTTAGATTCAGGAGAGTTCATATACTTAGATTCTTTTTGATTTTTTTGATAGATACGACCACTAAAGCCAACAACACGTCCTTCACTATTATGTAAAGGAAACATAATACGATTGGAATAGCGATCGTATCCTACTCCAGATTCTATAACAAGTCCTGATTCATAAGCTTGCATTCTTGAAAAACCAGATTTTTCAAAAGCCTTTAATAAAATATTTTGTTCCGGTGCATAACCAATTTCAAAATAGTCAATAATATCTTTAGATAAATGTCTTTGACTTAAATAACTATTTGCTTCTAAAGCAAGCTTCGTCGTTAAATAATGTTTATAAATACGATTAGCTTCTTCATGCATTAAATAGTATGGTTCTAATTCTTGATTTACATGTGGTTTTTCTTCATAAAATGTAAAATCACCTAAATCAACATTTCCCATTTGAGCCACCATTTTGACAGCTTCCATAAAGGAAATTTTTAAGTAATCTTGTAAGAAAGTAAACACATTTCCACCGTGTGAACATACAAAACATCTATAGATCTGCTTTTCAGGTGAAACAGACATTGATGGATGATCATCATTGTGAAATGGGCACCTTGCTAAATAATTACGTCCTCTTCTTTCTAAAGGAAGATAATTGCCAATAACATCAACGATATCAACGCTTTGTCTTATTTCATTGATTTTTTCATTTGAAAGTCTTGGCATAATGATCTCCTTTATTAGAAAGTAATTTTATCTTGAATATAATCTACTAATTGATCAATTGGTAAACGTACTTGTTCCATTGTATCTCTATCACGAACAGTAACAGCATTATCTTCCATTGTATCAAAATCAACAGTTACACAATATGGTGTTCCAATAGCATCTTGACGACGATATCTTTTACCAATTTGACCTGCAACATCAAATTCAACAGAGAAATGTTTAGCAAGTGTTGCATAAACTTCTTCAGCTTTTTCACTTTGTTTTTTAGTAAGTGGTAAAACTGCTACTTTATATGGAGCAATGGCAGGATGTAATTTCATCACTGTTCTTGTATCTCCATTTTCTAATGTTTCTTCTTGATAACTATCACAGAAAATAGATAAGAATAAACGGTCTGCCCCTACAGATGGTTCAATAACATATGGAATATATTTTTCATTTGTTTGAGGATCTAAATATTCTAAAGATTTTTTAGAATGTTCCATATGACGAGATAAGTCATAATCAGTACGATCAGCAATACCCCATAATTCACCCCATCCAAATGGGAATTTATATTCAACATCACATGTAGCCTTAGAATAGAAAGATAATTCTTCTTTTTCATGATCTCTGAATTTTAAATTTTCTTCTTTTAATCCTAAGTCTAATAAGAATTTTTTACAATAAGCTTTCCAATAATCAAACCATTCTAAATCAGTATCTGGTTTACAGAAGAATTCTAATTCCATTTGTTCAAATTCTCTTGTTCTAAAAATAAAGTTACCTGGTGTAATTTCATTTCTGAATGATTTACCAATTTGACCAATACCAAATGGTACTTTTTTACGAGAAGTTCTTTGAATATTTTTAAAGTTTACAAAGATTCCTTGTGCAGTTTCTGGACGTAAATAAACAACAGATTTATCATCTTCAACAACACCCATATGTGTTTCAAACATTAATTTAAATTGTCTAACATCAGTGAAATTACTTTTTCCACAGTTAGGACAAACAATATTATGTTCTTTAATATAAGACATTGTTTGTTCATTAGACCAACCTTCACTATGTACAGAAGGATCATATGCTTCAATTAATTTATCTGCACGATGTCTTGTTTTACATTCTTTACAGTCAATTAATGGATCAGAGAAACCACCAACATGTCCTGAAGCTTCCCATACCTTTGGATTCATGAAAATAGCTGAATCTAAACCAACGTTATAAGGAGATTCTTGAATGAATCTTTTCCACCATAAACGTTTAATATTGTTTTTCATTTCAACACCTAATGGTCCAAAATCCCATGTATTTGCTAGTCCATCATAGATTTCTGAACCTTGATATACAAAACCAGTTGATTTTGCATGATTTACTAATTTATCCATATCTTTAGTTGCCATAATTTTCTCCTTTTTTTACGATATAAATGAATAAAGACTTGGCTTTCCAAGTCTTCTATCTTTTTTTCGCGTACAAATAAAATACCCTTATAGTGGATATTTGTCAACCAACTATAAGGGTACTAGATGTAGGTTCTTTCGTCTAACCAATGCATAATATCATGATAGACATCTCGATAATTATTATCATGTAAAATATCTTGTCTTTTATTATCATAAATCTTATATTGGAGATCTTTTAGACCATTTCCTTTTAATATTTGATAAAGTTTTATAGTATCTTTTCCATTTTTAGTAAGATTATCAAAACCACCTGATAATAAATAAACAGGTAAATAATCAGGTATATGTTTTAGATGATCTTCATCACTTACATATTTTATGTATTCCAATATATCATGATAGGCTTGATTTGTATAAACAAAATCACTTAAAGGATCTTCTTGATAAAGCTGTACTTCTTTTTGATTACTCATTTTATAACAACTATTTAAATTTTTTTGTAAAAATAAATCCACCGCTCTTTTAATGACTCTTGAACGATACATTGGTCCATGTAGTAAAATATTTAAATCAACAATCGTTTTCATACGATAATAAAAATTATTTTTCAGACATGTTCCAAGCAAAATCATTCCATTAATATAATCTCCATACGTCATGGCATATTTAAGTAATACAAGCGAACCAAAATCAACACCAATAATAAAATAAGGAAGGTCTTCATATCTTTTAGCGATAATATGTCTTAAACGTTGCATATCTTCAATCAAAGTATCAAGAGCATTTCCGCTTCCAAAATAGCCTTGTTCAAAATGATAAAGTGATGTACCATGCCCAGGAAAATCAGGCACGACTACAATAAAACCTTCATGACTTAAATATTCCGCAAATTTTTGATAACGGTCTGAATGTTCACATAATCCATGATGAAGTTGAATGATTCCCTTATATCTTAATATCACATTTGGTTGATAAATATCAAATTTAATATGTGTTTGTGTTAAGGAGGTATACGTTTCTGTAAGTTTCATCATTTATGCCCCCTTGTATAAGATCTGTTATAGTTTTGCCTTTTGGTACGTGGTTTAATTAGGCATTTTTTACCAAATCCAATCAAATCTTTTCGATTAGCTTTGATCAAGGCTTCATATACAAGGTCATAGTTTTTAGGATTCTTATATTGAATCAAGGCTCTTTGCATCGCTTTTTCTTTAGGATCTTTTGGAACATAAACAGGTGTCATATCACGAGGATCCAACCCTGTATAATACATCGTTGTTGAAAGCGTTCCTGGTGTTGGATAAAAATCTTGTACCTGTTCTGGTTGATGATGAATATCTCTTAAATATTCCGCCAGTTCGATAGCATCTTCTAAACGGCATCCTGGATGAGAGGACATTAAATAAGGCACTAAGAATTGTTTTTTATTATATTTTTCATTAATACGATAATATTTATCAACAAATTTTTCGTAAAGCCCACGTCTTGGTTTGCCCATCTTGTCTAAAGCATGATTACTGATATGTTCAGGGGCAACTTTTAATTGTCCTGAAATATGATGTTGAACAAGTTCTTCAAAGAAATGATCATTTTTATCATACATGAGATAATCGTAACGAATTCCAGAACGTACGAAAACTTTTTTAACGTTTGGAAGCTGTCTTAATTTTGTAAGTAATGATAAATAATCTTCATGATCAACTTTTAAATTTTTACAAGGTTCTGGCCATAAACATTGTTTTGTAGGACAAGCCCCTTTGGTTTTTTGTTTATCACAAGCAGTATCTCTAAAGTTAGCTGTTGGTCCACCAACATCATGAATGTATCCTTTAAAATCAGGATCCCAAACCATTTTATTTGCTTCAGCAATAATTGATTCATGACTTCTTGCTTGAATAATTCTTCCTTGATGGAACGCTAAAGCACAGAAATTACATGATCCAAAACACCCTCTATTTGAAATAAGTGAGAATTTAACTTCATCAATAGCTGGAACGTGTTGATAACTTGGATGATAATCACGATTGTAATCATAACCATAAGCTCTATCGAATTCTCTTTGGGTAAGTGGTCTATTCGGTTTATTTTGAACTACATACCATCCTTGATAAGGTTCAACTAAGATTTTAGCATTATAATGATCGGTATTTAAATATTGTTTTTGGAAAGACTCCGCGTATTTTCTTTTAGATGTTGTAATTTCTTCGTAACTAGGAAGCATTATATAATCAGCTTCATTTAAATCATCGATATTTTTTGTTTTATAAACTGTTCCATCTAAATACGTTAAATATTTAATATCTAATCCACTATCTAATGCTTCTGCAACTTCAATAATACTGTTTTCTCCCATTCCAAACATTAATAAATCTGCATTGGCATCAATAATAATCGATTTTCTAACCTTATCACTCCAATAATCATAATGAGCTAAACGTCTAAGAGAAGCTTCAATTCCTCCAATTAAAATATTAGCATCAGGAAATGCTTGTCTTGCCATTTGACTATAAACAATAACCGCCCTATCTGGTCTTTTAAAACCTTCACCACCTGATGTATAAGAATCTTTATGTCTTCTTTTTTTAGAAACAGTATAGTGATTGACCATTGAATCAATATTTCCTGAAGAAATTAAAAAACCTAAACGAGGTTTCCCAAATTGCCTAAATTCTTCTACCTTATGCCAATCTGGTTGCGATAAAAAAGCAACCTTAAAACCATTTGCCTCTAATGTACGACAAATAATAGCTGCTCCAAATGAAGGGTGATCTACATAAGCATCACCACAAATATAGACAAAATCTACCTCTTGCCATCCTCTTTCTTCCATTTCTTTTCTATTTATCGGTAAAAATTGTCCCATCTATAAATCCTCCCCTTACTTTTGTTTCTATTATAGTCAAAATATGTTTATAAAAAAAGACAAAAGTGTCTACTTTTGTCATATTTTTGAAAGACTTTGAATCATTTTCTTTGTTTTAAATAAAATCCCCGTCATCTCATCAACATAGTAATCCATAATTTCCATTAATAAATCAATAGATTCATCCGGTACTTTAAGTTGATCAATAGAATCAATCGTTAATTTATTAATGTGACGAAAAGCCTTTAATGTTACCTTATCTAATTGTTTATCATGAAGTGATAAACAATCATGACAGACAAAGCCTCCATCTTCTAAACTGATTCCTGCTATATGATCTTGTCTTAAACATCTTACACAGCCATCAACTTGTAAAGCCATCCCGCATCTTTTTAAAATAAATGCATTATATAATAGATAAACCAATGGATAGGGATAACCATGATTTAGAGCATCTAATGATTTTTTTAAAGTATCAAAGATTTCTAAATCCGGTTGATTATCTTCTTCATTCTTTAAAACGAATTCCATAAAATAACTTGCATAAGCTTCTAATTCAAGATTTTCTTTAATATAACGATAAAAATCAACCGAACTTGCTTTAATCATCGTTGATAAACCATTTCTAGGTATAAAAGTAAACTCTGAAAGTGTAAGACTTTGACAAGCCGAAGCATTTTTACTTTTTAATTTTTTTACACCCCGAGCAATCAAAGTCATTTTTCCATAATCTTTAAAATACACAGTGACTAAAGAATCACTTTCTTTATAAGGATGCGTCTTTAAAACAATACCTAAAGAAACAACTTCTTCTTTTTTAATAGTCATCTTCGTTATAACCAAATTCTTTTAAATATTTTTGTTTATTACGCCAATTATTTTCAACTTTAACAAACAATTCCAAATGCACTGTTGTTTGTAAAAAACGTTTCATTTCTCTTTGTGCATTTTGACGAATTTTTTTGATCATATTTCCTTGTTTACCAATCAAAATACCCTTTTGAGATTTACGATCAACAACAATTGTCGCAATAACTTCTACGCTGCCATCCTCTAATTCTGCCATTCTTTCAACAACAATCGCAACACTATGAGGAACTTCTTCTCTTGTAAAATAAAGGATCTTTTCTCTAATAAATTCAGCCATTACAAATCTTTCTGGATGATCTGTCATTTGATCTTTTGGATAATACATCATTCCTTCATTTAAATATGTTTTAATTGTAGAAATCAATGTATCCACATTTTGATCTTCTAAAGCTGAAATAGGAATGATTTCTTTAAAATCAAAAAGTTCTTTCCATTCTGTTAATTTTTTAATAACTTCATCTTTAGAAACAAGATCACATTTATTAAGTAAAAGGAAAACCGGTCCATCCGCTTCTTTTAATCTTTCAATAATAAAACGGTCTCCTCTACCAATCGTTTCATTTGCTGGTGCAATAAATAAAACCATATCCACTCCATAAATACTATTTAAAGCCGTCGTATTCATAAAGTTTCCTAAACCATCTTGAGGTTTATGGATTCCTGGTGTATCCATAAAAATGATTTGTGCTTCATTATCTGTATAAATACCTTGAATTGTATTACGTGTTGTTTGAGCAACATCTGACATGATTGCAAGCTTTGTTTTTAATATTTGATTTAATAAGGTAGACTTTCCAACATTTGGACGTCCTACAATACTGACAAATCCTGATTTAAAACTCATAAACTCTCTCCTATAAATACCATTGGTAATAATTCATCAATTGTATGTTTTTCTACTTTTTCTTTATTTGCTAGAAAGATGGGCATTTCTAAATCAACAAGTTCTGATAATACTTGGCGACATGCCCCACATGGAGAAGCAATCGGACTACAATCAGCAACAATTGCTAGTCCAATAATATCTTCTTTGCGATAACCTTTACAATAAGCGCCAAAGACAGCATTTCTTTCTGCACACATTGTTGACCCATAAGCAGCATTTTCAATATTACATCCTTGAACAAATGTTCCATCTTTTAAAGCAATACAAGCTCCTACTTTAAAATGACTATAAGGAACATACGCATTTTCTCTTGCTTTCCAAGCTAAATCGATTAATTTATTTTGATCCATATTATTTCCTTTCAATATTTAAAGCATTCAATATTTCTTTTTGTCTTGAAAACATCACTTTTTCATCTTCTTCATTCATATGATCAAATCCAAGTAAATGTAATAAACCATGTGTAAATAAAAAACACATTTCTCGATAAAATGAATGACCATATTCTTCTGCTTGCATTTTAGCATGATCAATTGAAATAAAAATATCTCCTATTTCTCTTGGCATACCTTCAATATAATATTGTTCACTATCTTCTAAAGCAAAACTAATAACATCTGTACTACGATCAATTTTACGATATTCCTTATTGATTTCATGAATACGCTGATCATCTACAAAAATAACTGATAATTCTAAATCATCATGAATATCTAATTGTTTACATGCTTCTTTAATAATTTCTAAATAAATACTTTCATAATCTTCTTTAAAATCTTCTACTTCATTATTAAGTGCTAAATCTATTTCCATAATCTTCCTCACCCACTATTTTTCCTGAATCAATTATAACACAGTCAAACTGGCAGTTCATCATATTTATTTGATGAGAAACAATAATCACGATGATCTTTTGAAAATTTAGATAATTGATCAATAATTGTAATCTTTCTTGATCTATATTACTAAATGCTTCATCTAAAATCAAAACATCGGGTTCACTTAATAGTGCACGAATAATCATCACGAGTTGTCCTTGTCCCGATGATAAAAAGCCACCCTGTTCATCCAGTTTCAAATCTAAACCATTTACTAAATCATCCAACATAAAATAATGCAATAATTCTATCATTTTATCCTCTAAAAACAAACGATCAAAAATCATATTCGTTCTTAATGATTCTTTATAAAAAACGGGAGTTTTATTTAAATATTTAATATGACTATAATAACTATTTAAATCAAGTTCTTGTAGATTGATTCCATTAATAACAATTTTTCCTTTTGTTGGTTGTAATTGATTCATGATAAGTTTCAAAAGTGTTGATTTACCACTTCCTGTTTTACCTTGAATAAATAATGAACGTTCTATTTTTAATTGAAAATGATCAAAAAGAGGTCGGGTATAACCATAACTAAAACTTACATGTTTTAATTCAATGCTTTTTATCTTTTTGATTTTCTTTTTCCTCTCTCTTTTTTCAGGTAACATTTCTTTATATCTTTCAAAAATAATTTGTAATTCATCATGCATCGCAATAAAGACTGATATTTTCATTAAAGGATTGATCATATAAGAAAGTAATAAATAAACAAGCATCACTGTTCCAAGGGTCATTTGTTGCTTTTTATAAATGATGATTGCCAATAATAAGACAGCCATAATCATGATTTGAATCAAGGCTTCTAATTGAACTTGATGTATATTGGTCATTTCATCATGATGATAGACATTCATAAAGTAAGTATCATAGAGATATCCTAGTTTATTTTTCATCATTTTTTTAACTTTAAACTGAATTGTTTGAAAATAGTTTTCTTGAAATTCTAATAGGCCATCATTTAAATGTTCTTTTTGTTCTAATATTTTTTTATTTTCAATATGTAGTTTTTTACTATAAAAATAAAATACTAAAAAAATAATAACCATCATCAATAAAACAATCAAAAACAAAAAGAATTGAATCGATAAAATAAAAATCAAAATGAAAAGCATTAAAATACTATCAATAAAGATCACATGATAAAATTCTATAAAATATTGACTTAATTCAAATAAATTTTGTGATCTTGATAACAATGTTCCTTTTTCTAAACCATCCATGTAATCATAATCTTGATAAATAAGATTTTGCATGGTTTTTAAAGCATATTCTTGATTAAGTTCTCTGCTTAATTCTAAAATTTGTTGTCTTCTTAAATAATCTAATAAAAGTTTAAAGGCATAGAGCACGGTAAAGCCAAGAGAAATGAAAACAATTTGATAGATTGGATACTTTGAAAAAGAATCAATCATCAATTGATAATAATAAGAAAAAATCATTGTAAGCATTGAAATAATAATGGTTTTAATCATCATCTTAATGATTGTTTGATAATGCTGTTTAAAATGATCTTTTAAAAAATTTTGAAAAGTATAATTCGTTCTTTTAGTAATTGGCATTCCTACATGATCAATCATGATAATAATTCCTGTAAACTGCTTTGAAAAACTTTCATAAGACATTTTTATGAGTCCTTTAGCTGGATCTCCTACTAAAAAATATCCATCTTTAACTTTATAGAGGATGACATAATGATAGAGATCATCTTGTTTTAAATGCACGATTGCTGGACAATTGACTTCTTCAAATAAATGTTTAAACTCACATTGATAAGCTTTTGCTTCTAGATGATATTCTTTTAAAACTTGTATCAATCCATAAACCGTAATGCCTTCTTTGGTAAGACGACAACGCTTTTTAATATTTTTAATTTCATCATCTCTTTTATAAAAGCTTAAGAGCATTTTAATACAGTATGCCCCACAACTGTTTTCATTATCTTGTAAAAAAATAGGATATTTCAACATATATTTATCACCTCATCATTATATATGTCAAAAACATCCTATTTTTCTTTTAATTTTTTCAATTTTTTAAATATTTTTTTCAATTGCTTGATCTAAAATAGCAATTGCTTGATCAACATCTTTTTCAGTTGTAATAAATGGTGGTAACATTCTTATAACATTCGCTCCTGCCATGACAACAATAAGTCCATTATCTAAACAAGTTTGAACAATATCTTTAACTGGTCGATCAAATTCTAAACCAATCATCAATCCTAAACCACGTCTTTCTTTAATACAAGAATATTTATCTTTTAAATCATCTAATTTTTCAATTAAATATTCACTGATATCTTGAACATGATCAAGCATTTTTGTTTCTTCTAAGATTTTAAAGACCGTTCTACATGCTTGACCAGCCATTGGATTTCCACCATAAGTAGAACCATGATCTCCAGGTTCCATCGCAGCAGCAAATTTTTTATTTGCGACAAAAGCTCCCATTGGAAAACCTGCCCCAATTCCTTTAGCTAAACATAAAATATCAGGTAAGATATCGTATTGGAAATAAGTCATGATTGTTCCTGTACGACCCATACCACATTGAACTTCATCTAAAATTAAAGCAATATCTTTTTCATCACAAAGAATTCTTAAACCTGTTAAGAATTCTTTTGAACAAACATAGACGCCACCTTCACCTTGAACAGGTTCAACGATGATCGCTGCTGTTTTTTCATTTACTAATGCTTTAACACTTTCTAAATCATTGATATTTGCATATTTAACACCTTCAATTAAAGGTCCAAACGCTTCTTGATAATGTGCATTTCCTGTAAGTTTAACAGATCCTGTTGTTCTTCCATGGAAAGAATGATTTAAAGAAATAATTTCACTATCCGCTTTTCCATGTTTTTGATAATAATATTTACGTGCAAGTTTCAAAGCACCTTCTGTTGATTCAGCTCCTGAATTTGTAAAGAATACTTTATCTAATTTTGTAGCTTTTTTAACACATTCAGCTGCTTCAATTGTTTCAACAGTATTAAAGTAGTTAGAAATATGCATTAATCTATGTAATTGTTTTTCCATGGCTTCTACATAAGCTGGATAATTATAACCAAAAGAATTAACACCAATTCCTGAAAAGAAATCAATATATTCTTTTTGATTTGCATCATATAAATGAATGCCATCTCCATGATCAAATGTGACATTATATCTTCCATAGGCATGCATTAAAGCATCCAATGATCTATCATAATAATTCATTTTTAGTCCCCCAATTGTACATTTCTTGCAAGTTTTTCATAAAGTTCAACGGCTTGTACTAAAACCTCTTCATGAAAATTGAAAGTTGGTGTATGTAGACCTGAAGTATATTCTTTACATCTTGTCCCCACATAAAAGAAAACACCAGGAATCACTTTTTGATAATGAGCAAAGTCTTCTGCTAACATCACAGGTTCTTCAAGTTCTTCGAAGTTTGCGCCAACATTCTTTTTAAGTTCTTCATATAAATGTGCATCATTTAAAACAGGTGGGTTAAAAGGTTGACAGGCAAAATCAATTTGACAATGATATGCTTGTTCCATTCCTTGATTAAACCCTTTCATTGCTTCTACAATACGTGAAAAAACTTCTTCACTATACGTTCTAAGAGTTCCATGGAAACTTGTTTGACTAGCCACAATATTTCTGACCGTTCCCCCGTGTATTTCACCTATATTTAAAACACAAGGTTGCATAGGCGAAATCATTCGTGAAATGATACTTTGATAATTACTAATCAAAAAACTCGCAATCACAATTGAATCAATTCCTTCATGATACTTACCTGCATGTGCACTTTTACCATGAACCGTTACATCCAATTCACCACTTTCAGCCATTAAAGGACCTTTACGACAAGCAATTTTTCCTTCATCAACATCTGGGAACATATGTAAACCATAAATTCCTTTAACATGATATTTTTCAAAAATACCTGTATTAATAATTGATGGTGCCCCATTGACCACTTCTTCTCCTGGTTGAAAAATAAGCAAAACATTATGTGGTAGATCTTGAACATCTTTTAGCTTATAAGCAAGTCCAAGAAGTGCTGTCATATGTCCATCATGACCACAGGCATGCATTTTTCCTTGATGTGTACTTTTAAATGATACACCTGTTTGTTCTTCAATTTCTAAAGCATCGATATCACTTCTAAAAGCAAGTGTTTTTTCTTTATGAAAATCAAGATAAACAGCGATTCCCGTCTCTGTTATTTTTAAAGGTTGATACCCCATTTTTTCTAATTCTTCATAAAGATACTTTGATGTTTTATATTCTTGAAAACCGATTTCAGGAATGGCGTGTAAATGACGACGCCATGTCCTTATTTGATCTAATAATTGTTCCATAATCGTATCCTAGATTTTACGTAAATCATCCATTAATTGTGTTTTACCTTCAGTTTTTTCATCTTTTTGTTCTTTGATGATTCTTGCTGGATTTCCAACAACAACCGCACCAGCAGGTATATCTTGAGTAACAATACTTCCTGCCCCTACAACTGCACCTTTACCAATATGAACACCTTCGATAACAACCGCATTTGCACCAATTAAAACATCATCTTCTAGAATAACAGGTGAAGCACTAGGTGGTTCAATAACACCAGCTAACACTGCTCCAGCTCCAACGTGACAATGTTTTCCAACTTCAGCACGTCCTCCTAAAACAGCACCCATATCGATCATTGATCCTTCACCAATTTTAGCACCGATATTGATAACAGCACCCATCATGATAACGGCATTATCCCCAATAGAAACATTTTCACGAATGAAGCATCCTGGTTCAATACGTGCATTGATATTTCTCATATCTAACATTGGAATCGCACTGTTACGACGATCTTGTTCAATAAATGAATCTTTGATTAAATCTTTATTTTCTTCAACATAAGCATTGATGGCATCTAAATCTCCAATAGCAATTTTAAAATGACTATCTCCAAATAAATGGAATGCATCTGTATCAGGTAAATTTTCACCTTTTAAATACATTTTAATTGGTGTTTGTTTCTTTGCATCACCAATATACTTAATAATTTCTTCTGCTGTTTGTAACATAAATTTCCTCCTTATATTTTTATTTTTCCTTCAAACACAGTTGTTGCTGGACCTGTCATAAAAATATGTCCCTCTTGAAGTTCAATATCTAACTTTCCTCCAAGAAGCTCAACTGTTGCTTTTTCTTTACAATAACCATTCAAATAACTTGCATACATAACGGCACAGGCACCTGTTCCACAAGCCATTGTTTCACCGCTACCTCTTTCCCATACACGCATTTTTAAATAATGATCATTGATTACTTCAACAAATTCAGTATTGACTGATTCTGGAAATATTTGATGATGTTCAAATTGTTTTCCTATTGTTTCAATATCAAAATCTAATGAATCAACATACGTAATGACATGGGGATTCCCCATAGAAACAGCTGTTAAAGCATATTCTTGATCTCCAATCATCACTTTTTCATTAATCATTTTTTCTTGATCAAAAATAACAGGAATGTCTTTACAATTTAAAATTGGTTCTTGCATATCTACTTTTGCGCCAACAACTTCATCCCCATCAAAAATAAGTTCTACAATACGTAAACCTGCCTTTGTTTCAATATTTAAAACCTTTTTATCTGTTAAATGATGGTCATAACAAAATTTAGCAAAACAACGAATTCCATTTCCACACATCATTCCTTCACTACCATCTAGATTGAACATACGCATTTTAAAATCATATTGATCAGACTTTAAAATAACGATCATCCCATCTCCACCAATACCAAAATGGCGATTAGAAATACGACTAATAAATTCAGCATCCATCGGTACTTCTTGATGGATTCCATCAACATAAATATAGTCATTTCCAATACCTTCCATTTTTGTAAAATGTAATTCCACTTTATCACCTCACATTGTTTAAAACAATTTTACCAAAATGATAATTTTTTTCAATCTTCTTTATCATTTAATTTTATGACATCACATAAAAACACATGATTGAACCATTGTTCTATTATAGTTTTCATCTATATTATAACCATGAAAGATCAATCATCTTTCGTTAAATAATAAATTCATATTCCCTTCCCAATTATTATTTAAACAAAAAAGTCTTTAAAAAAGGCTTTTTTTGTTTAATATGAAATATTCAGTTCACAATTGTTTATTATGATAATAGCAAGAAAGATAAATAATATTTAAACATCTTTCTTAGAAAAAAATTTTTTTCAAATTTCCTTCCCTTATAAAACATTATATATCGTAAACGAATAAAGGATCCTTCTTGGATCCTTTATTTTGTTTCTAATTCTTCTTTATATTCTAAATATTCATCGTATGTTGATAAACGATCAATCATACCATCTTTATTAAATTCAATAATTCTATTAGCAATTGTTTGTACAAATTGATGATCATGACATGTAAATAAAATATTTTCTTTAAATTGAATAAGACCTTGGTTTAAAGCTTGAATTGATTCAAGATCCAAATGGTTTGTTGGTTCATCAAAAACAAGAACATTAGCATCTTCCATCATCATTTTAGCAAGCATACATCTTACCTTTTCTCCTCCAGATAAAACATTGGCTTTCTTTAAAGCTTCTTCTCCAGAGAATAACACTCTTCCTAACCATCCTCTTAAATCTTGTTCATATACTGTTCCATCTGTAAATTGTCTTAACCAATCAACAAGTGATAATTCACAGTCATTAAAATATTTTGAGTTATCTTTAGGAAAATAAGATTGGCTTGTTGTCACACCCCATTTAAATTCTCCTTCATAATCTTCATCTTCACCCATAATAATTTTAAAGAAAGCTTCAGTTGCTTTATCATCTCCTACAAAAGCAACTTTTTCATTTGGTTGAATAGAGAATGAAACATTATTAATAAGCTTTTCTCCATCTACAACTTTTGTAAGACCTTCAACATTTAAAACAATATTTCCAACTTCTCTTCCTGGTTTAAAACCAATAAATGGATATCTTCTAAGAGATGGTTTAATATCGACCATTTCTAAGTTATCTAATAATTTCTTTCTAGAAGTTGCTTGTTTGGCTTTTGAAGCATTGGCACTGAATCTTGCAATAAATTCTTCCAATTCTTTTTTCTTTGCTTCAGCTTTTTTATTTTGATCTTTCGCTTGTTGAATTTGCATTTGACTATATTCATACCAGAAATCATAGTTTCCAACGTATAATTGAATACGGCTATAGTCAATATCAGCAATATGTGTACAAACTTTATTTAAAAAATGGCGGTCATGAGAAACAACAATAACAGTATTTTTGAAATTTAACAAGAAGTTTTCTAACCAATTAATACTTTTTAAATCCAAGTGGTTTGTTGGTTCGTCTAATAATAAAATATCTGGATCACCAAATAAGGCTTGCGCTAATAAAACTTTTACTTTTTGATTTCCATCTAAATCTTTCATATACATATCATGAAACTCAGAAGTAATTCCTAAACCATTAAGCATTGTTTCAGCATCAGCTTCAGCGTTCCAACCATCCATATCCGCAAATTCACCTTCTAATTCACCAAGTAAGATACCATCTTCATCATTAAAATCTTCTTTTGCGTATAATCTTTCTTTTTCTTGCATGATTTCATAAAGTCTTTTATTACCCATAATAACAGTTTCAACAACTTTATTTTCATCATAAGCGAAGTGATCTTGTTTTAAAACAGATAATCTTTTATGAGGTTCAATAATAACTTCCCCTTTATTAGGTTCAATTTCTCCTGCTAAGATTTTTAAAAATGTAGATTTACCAGCACCATTGGCACCAATAATTCCATAACAGTTACCTTCTGTAAATTTAACAGAAACATTTTCAAATAATGCTCTATCTCCATATCTTAATGAGACATTTTGTGTTGATATCATATCGTCATTCCTTTCTTTTAAGTAGCTTTGGTATTATGACATAAAACACAAAAAATGTCTATTAAAAGTAGATAAAATGGATTTTCAATATATTTATTTAATTACAAATGACAATCTTGAAATATTTTTTCAATGACTTTCCATATTATCAAAGACAGGTTTTCTTTATAAAATTGATATCCTCTATAATTTAGCGTATCCGCTTTTTTCTTTCATCTCTCATAATATTTTTCCTGCTTGTCTTGCATTAATTACTAAAAGTTTCCTATTTGAACTTTCAAGTCATTTTCTAACAACAATCTAACCCTTTCTATAAATGAAGGAACACTTTCATTTATGCTATATTGCCCCGTTTTTCTAAATTATGACATAAAAATAAAACATCCATTATTTATATATAGAAATTTAATTTTTGAGCATAACAAAAGTGAATCCTTTATCGATTCACTTTTATTAGATATCTTATTTATCTTGAGAATGTCTTTCACCAATTTGGAATTCTTCTTGATGATCAAACATATATCTTACTGAAATAGGTGTATCTCCTGTAAGTTCAGCAAAGTCTTTTGTATGAATATCCATTTTACCTTCTCTAATAGCTTGAGCAAATGTAACCATTCCATCTGATGAAAATGGTGCTTCTGAATCTTTTTGGAATACACCATCTGTTGTTCTAGGAACACCCATAGCATCCCAAATTTGATAGTTTTCTTCATCTGTAACATTCACAAATGGAACATGATTTCCTGTACTGACATCTCCAATAGCACAGAATGTTGAAATTGTCATTAATTCTAAACCATTAATGTTCCATACTTTATGATGGAATTCATTTGCTCGATGTAAAGCATAAGCTAATGCTTTCGCACAGTCTTTACGTGAAATGTAAGCCATTAAACCATCACCTTGTGAATTTGTAAGTGGTGCATTCATATGTGCATAAGTAAAGTAGTTTGTAACCATTGCTTCAGCATATTGAGAATTTCTCATAAATTGATAATCTAAACCAACTTCTTGAATATATTTTTCAGTATAAATATGATCTTTCTTTTCTACTGATGGATTTGTTTCATCATCCGCATTGACTAAAGATGTATAAATAATTTGTTTAACACCTGCAGCTTTAGCAGCATCTACTGCATTTTTATGCGCATTTTGTCTTTTAGCACCAACAAATGGCATAGAAATCAATGCTAGAGCATCTGCTCCTTTAAAAGCTTCAGCTAATCCATCTGGATTATTAAAGTTTGTGACATGTGTTTCAATTCCTTTTTCAGCATATTTCTTTAGTGATTCTTCACTATATCCACAAAAAATTAAGTTTTCTACTGGTTCTAGTGTTAATAAAACATCAGCAGCTAATTGACCTAAGTTACCATCAACACCAGTTAATAATAATTTACCCATTGATTCTTCCTCCTATTTTACAGTAATATGATAACATTTTCACAAGATAATCATAGTCCTTATTTATTAATAAAGACTATAAGTTTTACTTATAGTCTTTAACCAATACTTTTACAATTTCTCCATAATATTGACTATGAACACCTTCTTCTTGGTACCATTCATAAACATTTTCATCAACACTCTTTGAATCAAAATCACTTTTACCCATAACCTTACATAAAATAACGACTGAACTCTCTTCAAAATAAGGAGCAACATCTTCATTATTAACAGTCATTCCACACTTTTCCATTTTATTTTCATCTCTACCAGAAACACGTCCAAACTAACCTAATTGATTTTTATGTTCTTGATCCATAAAACATATAGAATAATATTTAGCATGATCGAAAATATGTTTAGAGTAACGTGTTTTATGTACATAGACTGTAGCCATTGGTTTTCTCCATAAAACACCAAATCCAGCCCAACCGATTGTCAGACCATTGGTTTCATTTCCATCACAAGCAATCGCAATAGTTGGTTTTAAAAGGATTAATATATTTGATTAAATCATTTACTTCTATTTCTTTCATCCAACTCATCTCCTTAAACACCTTTATTAATACTTATAATAAACAAAAATAGGCAATGGATTTTCCATTGCCTACAGTTTATTTACTTGTCTTTTCTTTTCTTCATTAGAACTTTTATAATTTTCAGGTAAATTAAGTTTAAGTGACTGAACACCTAATAACTCCATCAATATATTTATATCCATACAACTCTTTAAACATCTTTCCTTATACATATTCCTTAAATCTTTAAAAGTTGTTTTAAATCCATACTTACTTCCAATACGATCCAATCCTCTTTGTAGTTTAGTAACTTCACTGACAACATATAAATGAGATGTTAAATAACAATCACTTTCTTTATCTTTTAAATATTCTTGTAAATAAAAAAACAACTCCTTAGGAATTGTTATATCTCTTAACATCGGCCATTCTACATCATAAACTTCATAAATCGTTTTAGATCCTATATCATCATTTTTAGTTCTTTGAGCTCTTTTACTTATATGAATTAGTTGATTTTCTAAATCAATATCACTTACTTTTAAAGCAACAATTTCTCCAATCATCATTCCTGTATCCATCGCAAGTAAAATACTTAAACAAATATCATTGTTTTTATTTAAACAGTATTGATGTAATTGTTTGAATTGTTTATCTGTTAGACATGCTGTTTCTTTCTTTTCTTCTTCTATTTTAACTAATGAAAAATCAATATGGTTGAAACCATATTGATTTTCATAGGTTGTATAGATTGCTTTTAAGACATTTTTGATTGTTTTTACTACACTTGATGATAATCCTTTATTAAGTAATTTCATCAAGTATTCTTTGATAATATTTATATTTAATTGTTCTAATGAATTATGATCAAAGAAACTTATTAAATAATTATTTATAATCATCTCATATTTATCATATGTAGATGGTTTTACATCTTCTTTCTTACTTCTTAACCATTCAAAACATAATGTTTGATTATTAAGCAATGTGTTGTCACCTCCTGTGATTAGTAATCATAAAACTTATTTTTTATCAAAAATATTTCTTTAAAAATGGTATACTAGACATTTTTATATTTTTTCTCTTGATTATCTCATCATCAATCATTTTTTCTAAAAGAAGATGACTTTTTATTCTGTTTGTATGTTTTTTCATTAATTTATTATTTGATGTCAATATAACAATTCCACAAAATACCATATATCCAATAATCACGGCAAACCCCCAAATTTCACCATGAAGTTGAGAAACTACTGAACCTAAATAACTCGCAAACGTACCTGGAATAAGTAATATATAAGGTAAATGTGATGAAAAACTAGTTTCCTTTGAATTTTCATATTCTACCTTCTTTTTATAAATATATATTCTTAAATCATTTAATTCATAATCCTCTAATTTACTGATAATTTTAATTATTTTTCTGTTTACATCATTATAACTAGCTGCACTATTTATTTCATCATATGAACATAACGATATGCATTTTAAATATGTTTCTTCCATCTTTCCTTCCCCTTAAACAATGTAATTATTTCATCATTTTTCTTAAAATGTTTTTTATTAACTGCACATACTCTTTTTTTATTTTATTTTCATTAACCAATTCTTTTTCTTTATCATTTTGTAAAGATGCTAACTTATACTTATAAATATTTTTTATAAATTTCTTAAATTCTTCATTACCATCTAAATAATTTACGATTTTTTGTTCTTTTATATGTGAAGTGATGAGTCTCGGTAATGTGTAATCATCAACAAAAATACCCAATGTATCACTAAATGGATTGATAATTATTTTTCTTTCTTTGTTAAAATTAAAATCATTAATTGCAATAGTTGAATAGCTTTCAAAATCAATATCATCTAACAATATTTCTAAAGGAATATCATCATCTTTAAATCTTTCAACTAAAATATCTTCTAATATTGGATTAACTTCATCAATTCTTATTCTCTTCAAAATAAACGAATCATAATCATTTTCTCTTTTATCAAAATCATTAATTACATGTGTATGATAAGCATATGCTTTAATATAATAAATATAATTCAAAATTCCGTAATCAATTTCATTAATTGTATCATTTATATAATACATTACTTTTCTTGCACTTAGTGATTTAAAATCTTTTCTTTCAAGAATATAATTATCAAGAAAATCAATTGTTAAAGTTTCTTCTTTCATCAATTCCAAAATTGAAACTTTTTCACTATCATACTTCTTTATATACTGGCTCAAGTATTGTCCTGTATTTCTATATATATCTTTTGTATTTTCTTTATCCGGTATATTTTTATTTAAAACTTCGAATTTTTGTCTTATATCATTTAAATTTAAGTAATGTGCTATTTTTATAATTTTACTTATCAATTTACTTACTTCCACCTCTGGTAAAGGACTTGTAACCCTTTTTTCATTTCTATCTAAATAATTGATAGGATTATCTTCTAAATGTAAATTGAACTGATCTATTAATCTTTTTATAAATTTAGAAAGTAAATATTCTAGTAATTCCTTTCGAGTAAAATAATAAAAATTCTTTTTAAACAGGTATTTTTGCTCTCTTACTTTTTTTATAAGTTCAGGATTTTGCTCTACTTGTTTATAAAAATAAAAACAAAGGCATTCCATATTAGTAATTTGATTTATGTTTTGATTGCCAATACTATCATTATTATTAATATAATCAGCCAATAAATTAAACAATGCACTTTCAACTTTACTATTTAAATTAAATTGACTAGAAAATGTAGATCTTGAAATATCCAAAACATCTGATGTTTTATCAGAATTAAAATCAATACTTTCCACAACATCACTTAACAATAATGCTAGTGGTTTATTACTTAAATAATCATATGAATACTTTGCAACCTTTATTCCTTTATAAGAAAATATTTCTTTAAATATTTGTTCATTTTCTTTAATAAAGTCTTCTTCCGTAATTTCATTATTAACAATTCTTTCTTTATCAGATTTATTAATTGCTCTAGTATTATTTTCGTTACATTTAACCATTATTTCATTTTCTTTGTCCCAAAAATGTAAATTATCATGAATATCAATAGTTATTTCTTTATGATAATCTTTTGAAACATTAGTTATATTTATTGGAAATAAAACATCAATTAACAAGTCATTAAACATTTCTTCTAATGTTTCTTGTATAAATTGTTCCTTAGTTCCTGCACTTTTTAAATTTACAAAATGATACCTTGGATTAAAATTCAATTTATAATTGTCAAAATATTTTAAAATTTCATAATAGTACTTATTAAATTCAACTTCAGTAGTTACTATTGTCCCTGAAACTCCTTCTTCATCTTTAATTATCATTTTTTCAATAGTGCCATCTCCACTAATAGGAGAATTAATCGTTACTTGATAACATGGTTTTCCTTTAGATTTCGTTTTAAATTTTACTTTATCAGATAAAAGAAATGCTGATAATGTACCAATACCAAATCCACCTGTTGGAGTTAACCACTCAGGAAATTTAATAAATTTATTTGAAATTTTACTACGTTTATTCCATCCTTGACCAACATTGCATAACGCTTCTAATCCATTTTCATCCATTCCAATACCATGATCAATTATTTCAAAAATGATTTGATCACTATCTTTATCATAAGAATAATTAATTTCAATAGATAAAGAATCATAGTCTTTCTTTTTAAAATCTGTAGGTGCTATTTTTTTAAAATCACTTACATTACTGTTTTCCAAAAATTTTGTATCATTTATATATTTTAATGCTAATTTGACTTTACTTGCATCAATAGCATTTTGAATATATTCTCTAAACATAATTAACTCTGAATCATATAAATTTTTACCAACCATTAATTTCATCAATTTTTGTGGATCAGTTTTTAAAAAATTGGAAAAATCATTAACAATAAACTCTTCACCTTTATAGAATATTTTTAAATCTGCTCTTTTTAATTTTAAACCTTTTAAATAATCAGGTACATAATTATTCCAATACATAATGAAATGTTCATATTCATCCTTTATGAACTTTAGCCAGCTTGCAGCGTTTTTACAAACACGAAAATTATTAGAGTTAATATGAACTCTAATATCTTTATTTGTAACTAAAAATTTAGAAACTCCTTTATGTTTTAAAAAATGTTCTTGACTATCATCAGGTAATTTACCAAGATACTCTATATTTGTTATATTAAATCGGTTATTTCTTAAATCTAAAACATCTGCCATTCTCAAAAGCATTGCAATCATACGTGGATGAAAAATATCTGTTTCAATCCCTAATTCTTCTATTTCTAAAATTTTAACAATTTTTGAGAAATCTTCACCATGCAAATAGTTTATTTGCCCAATTACTTTATAGAATCTTTCTTCAATATTTAAGTGCTTCTTACATTCAGATAGTGCTATATTACTTATTACTTCTATACTCTTTTCTGGATGTCTACTTCTTAAATATTCAGAATTAATATAATTAATTGCTTTTCTAAATTCTAATTCCCAACAAGGATTTTTATTAATAGTCTCACTACTCTTTTGATTTGGAATATCATTTTCAATCTTATCTTTTATTGCCTCGTATAATAGCATCGTTTCTTTATCAGAATAATCCATTATCTTTTTAATGATTCTATTTATTTCGTCTTTATCTTTCCAAATATCGATTAAGTCATTATAAGTAGCAGACATTCCTATATCATGGCTATATGCAACCTCCAACATAATCCATAAATCTGAAACACTAAATTTTTCTAATAATTCTTCACCTAATATCAAATAAACATACTGTAATATTGCAATTGAATGACTTTGATCATGTAAACTATAATGCAAAAACTCATGATCAATATTGTTTAAATAATCAGTATAAATTCTTTTATCTAACTGCCACGTAGCCATAATATTATCTTGAATAACAACGCTCTTTATATCACTTTTTACTTTTTTAAAAAATAATTCTTCAATATATGTATCACAGTTAGCTTTTTCACATTCCCTTATCTTATTATCCATAGTCTTCACCTTTTCCCCATAATAAAAAAGAATCCGTAGATTCTTTTTTAAAAATCAAAATCATCACTATTTAATATAAATTTAGCTGCATCCCTTGCTACAATTACCGAATACTGACTTTTATCTTCTAAGATATATTCCATAGCTTCTATACTTTCATTGAAATAAAGTTCATTAATTTCATCAAAATACTTGCTTAAATAATCAAATTGAGATTTACTTATTACCTTTTTCTTATAAAAGTCTTCCAAAACAAAATATCTATCTATTCTTTTAATAAATAAATCATAATTTCTTTTAAATAAACTAAATTGTTTTTTGGATTTATTGTATAACTCATATATTATTCCATAAAAAACATTTGCTCTATAGGGCATCAATGCCATGCTACATTCTCCTGGAGCAAAACCTCTATAAATTGATACTTTATCTTCAGATAACTCAACTTCATTAGAAATAGCAAATCTTTCTTGTTGACATACTACTGCATAATCAAATAATTCTAAATTAGATTCATTGCTGTAATATTTTTTCAATCCTCCTATTTCTAAAAATGACGACGCTTTATTCTTTTTATTCATATTAATTTCTTTAAAAACATGTTCTGTCATTTCTTGATAATTATATAAATATTTATTTGCTTTTTTTAATGATATATCTTGTTTTTTATCATCAATAAGAGTAAAAATACCAACACCATAGTTATCATATAAACTTTTAATATAATTATTATAATCTTTACCAAATTGTTTGATTGCATTGCTATCATTATATTCCAATATAATATTCTTTTCTTTTAATATATTTGAAAAATACATTCCTATATAATAACCAATCAAATAATTGATATATCTATACATTTTAACAAAATATATATTTCTCTTATTTTTGACGTTAGGAACTTTCTCTTTATGAGATTCGTTTATATTATAAAATTCAAAAACATTATTATACCATGTTCGTAATGTCTCATATTTAATAGAATTCGTTAAAGCATAAGCCGTAACTACCACATTCCATCCATCATCTTCTTTTTTGTATTTCAATTTACACATTGAAGATATCAAAAAATCATTAAAAAAAGGTTTTAAATTACAATTGTTTCTAAACACAATAACATCTAAATCATTTTTTTCATGTGTTATGCCTATATCCAATTGTTTATATCCATCAAAAGTCAATTCTAAGTATTCTCTAAATTCCCAAATATATGGCACTTTTACATTAAAAATTGGTAAATCAACCGAATTACCATTTGTCTCATCTTGAAAATATTCTGATTCTTCAACACAAAATTTATAATAATCACTAAATTCATGACATAAATTAAAAACTTCTAAATCAATTTTCTTACCATTGTCCTTATCATGTAAGTTTACTTTAATTGATTCTTCATAATTTGGACACTGCATAATGCTATAACAAACAAAAGAAGCTGATACATCTTTTGATTTACAACTTTCCTTTATTTTTTCTTTTAAATAATCTATAGTATGTTTAAAATGTTTACCCGTTCGCACAGAATCATCAAACAATAATATTTTTTTCCCTTTAAGAAAAGCGAAATCATTTTTTTTATTTATGACTCTATCAGAATAAACACGAACAAATCTACTTGCCTTGTCAATAAACAATTCATTTTGATTATCAAAAATTATATCAAAAAGAAAAGTTCCCTTTTTTGCAAGGGTAAAAATATAATCAATTTCTTGATTTTCACATAAATCATATACTTCTTTTTGTATTTGTTCTTTATTTTCAACTATATAATCATTTAACATAGACAACCCCTTTCTTAATATTATAATTATTATAGCATTTTTATTAAATAAAATTCTATATTTTTATAAATAATATTATTTTTTAAGGATTGTTATGTTGAGATGAATTACTATTGCTATTTCCATTTATATCTTTACTTCTAATATTTGTCCATTCGCTATTTTCATCTAAAACAAGATTCTCTATTTTTTTAATAAACTCTTTATCTATTCCAATTTTTTCTACATCAGTTGCACCTTGCAAGCTAACTATATATATAGAAATATATGATTTAATATGTTCAACAGTTCTTCTATATCTAATCCAACCTTCTTGCCAACGTGTTAAAGCTAATATAGCAGTACCTATTGAAGAACAAGTAGATATAACAGGAACTAAACAAAAATCACTTAAGTATGTACAATTACTAATTACAGTTACCAATGCAGGACCAATAATACCAATAGCAGCAAATATATAATACCTTCTTTTACATTGAGTTGCTTTTCTAGAATACCAATTCAACAAATATTCCATGCGATCTCTTATTTCTTTAGTTTCAATACACTTTAATACTTCATTCCTATATTTTTTATACTCCTTATTCACCTTGGCTCATCTCTTTTCATTATTTTTTACTAAACTACAAATATATTCATTTACTTAATCATGTAAATCTTCTTTATCTAAAATAAAATTTATTGTTGTTCTCTTCTTATTGCTTCATAAATCAAATTTTGAATAATAACTCCAAGCCTGTCAGAATTTAAAATTGAATCCATCTTTTCTTCTAATTCCACTTGATTTTCAATTGTATACTCCTCTTTACTCTGATCCATACAATCAAATGCTATATCACTATCTAAAATTAATGAAACTGGATATGAAATCGAACCATATTCTATAAAACATATACGATATTTATAATTTTCTAAGCCTTTTACAGTTAAATATATTTCATATTTATGGTTTTCAATTTTTATTTCACCTAATTCTTCTTGTATATCTACATGCCTTACTGGGTTATTTAACTTAAAATTACTACTTCCTATTAATCCTAAAGTTGTTAGTTCTTCATAAGATCTAATTTTACCTATATACTCACTTATTTCACATGTTACATATCCTTGTGTTAAAAATGAAATTTGATCTATTTTCTTTTTGATAACTTCATATGGTATTTCTTTATTAATTAAGTCAAAACTAAATTCTCTTTTCATGGTTTAATCCTTCTTTCATATATTTGAAATTGTCATTTATTTCACAAATAATTGGAAAATGATCACTTATATTATTATTTGGATGGCCTTTATCATCTTTAAGATTAAATTTTTTGCTAAAAGTAATAATTTTTAATTCATCTTTTACAAACATTGGTATAACAGATTTACTAATTAATACTTGATCAAAAATATACCACATAGGTGCACACAATGATGAAGTATTATAATAATATGTTCCTGGTGGATTATTATAATCACCGAAAAAATTCCACATTGGATTATAATATTTTTCGTATTCTTGTGCATCTACTATTCTTGAAAAACTATCTTGAATATTTAAAACCGGTAATCCATGAAAACAATCAGCATTTAAGCATCCCTCTTCATAAGGCATTTCATTTAAATCACCTATAATAATTATATTGTTAATACTAGTTTTTTCTTTTATTTGTTTTATTTCATTAACTATTTGACGAATAATTGCTGCTCTTTCTCTACTTTTATCACCATGTAAATTGGATATCAAATGAACTCCACAAATCATGAATGCATCATTTATAATTTGAAATGAATAATATTTGCTTTGTGTTGCAGGGTCAATTTTATTATAATTACTCCAAATATTAATTCTTGTACATCCAACTGTCATACATTTTTGTAATTTTTGTGATGTTTGATTTAACAAAGTATCCAATTCATCAGTATCCGCTACATACTCGGCTACTACTAAAACATCTACCTTATAGGATTCTACTAAATCAACAATATATTTATTGATATCCTTATTCCTATTTGTATTCCAAAAAAGTATTTTCATGTATTAATACCATTAATCTCTTCTAAATAAATCTCTCGTATATACTTTTTCTTCTACATCATCTAAACAACTATCATAGCGATTAGCTATGATTGCTTGACTTAATGATTTAAATTTATTTAAATCATTAACTACTAAACTTCCAAAGAATGTACTTCCATCTTCTAATGTTGGTTCATAAACGATTACTTTAGCTCCCTTAGCTTTGATTCTTTTCATGACTCCTTGGATTGATGATTGTCTAAAGTTATCACTATTTGATTTCATTGTAAGTCTATATACACCTACAACTACTTCATTTTCTTTTTCTTGACTATATGCATCATTTGATTCATATGCTCCTGCTTTTTCTAATACTTGATCAGCTATAAAATCTTTTCTTGTTCTGTTACTTTCTACTATTGCTTCGATTAAGTTTTGTGGTACATCTGCATAGTTAGCTAATAATTGTTTTGTATCTTTTGGTAAGCAGTATCCTCCATATCCAAATGATGGATTATTGTAATGTGATCCTATTCTTGGATCTAGACATACTCCATTGATAATTTGTTGTGTGTCTAGTCCCTTTAATTCTGCATATGTATCTAATTCATTAAAATATGATACTCTAAGTGCTAAATAAGTATTCGCAAATAGTTTTACTGCTTCTGCTTCAGTAAATCCCATAAATAAAGTATCTATATCTTCTTTAATTGCTCCTTCTTGTAGTAGTGATGCAAATGTATGAGCTGCTTCTACAAGTCTTTCATCTTCCATGTCTGTTCCTACAATGATTCTTGAAGGATATAGATTATCATACAAGGCTTTTGACTCTCTCAAGAATTCAGGAGAGAAGATGATATTCTTGCTTCCTGTCTTTTCTCTTATACTTTGTGTATATCCTACTGGTATTGTACTTTTGATGACCATAATAGCATCTGGATTGATTTCCATTACCTGTTGAATTACACTTTCTACTGCACTTGTATCAAAGAAGTTTTTCTTTGAATCATAGTTTGTTGGTGCAGCAATGATAACAAAAACAGCATCCTTATATGCATCTTCTGCATTCAAGGTTGCTGTTAAATTCAATTCTTTTTCTTTTAAATATTTTTCTATATATTCATCTTGAATAGGACTGATTCGATTATTAATCTTATTTACTTTATCTTCAATGATATCCACAGCCATCACTTCGTGATGCTGTGCTAATAATGTAGCGATACTCAATCCTACATATCCTGTTCCTGCGACTGCTATTTTCATTTTATTTCACCTTTCTATTTATATAATTTTTTGTTGCATTTTCTCTATGTTTAATAATACATGGATTTCCAAATACAATAGAATGATCTGGAATATCACAATTAACAAAACTATTTGGAGAAATTAGTACATCATTTCCAATTTTTACATTACCAACAATAGTACTATTTATACCAATCCATACTTCATCACCAATAACTGGAGTCCCTTTGCGCACCCCTCGATTTTCTTGACCAATAGTAACTCCTTTATGAATATTACAGTTTTTCCCAATAACTGCTTTTGGGTTGATCGTTATACAGTAAGGATGACCTATATATAATCCCTCTCCAATTTTTGTATCTATAGACATATCTATTAAATTCTTATTTCTATAGTATCTAAATAAAACCTTATAAATTAATTTTAAAAGTTTATTATCAGTATCCCTATATTTTCTAAACATTTTTTGAAAAGTATATATTTTCCCATTGGAATATCTCTTTTTATCCATATCTAAGTATTTCATTTAATAAATCACTTCCCTTATTTAAAACAAAAATTTACATTCTTATCTAGTTATCTTATTTCTTAAAATAGTTTTTCTCAAAATTTAAATTAAAAACGTTTTATAAATTAATCATTTCTCCTAATTTTTCATTCCACTCAGTTGGTTTAAAGTTTCCAAAACCTGATGCAGGATAAAAAGTTATCTCTCCAAAATATAATTTTCTTTCTATTTCATAAAAATCAATTCTTACAAACTTAGTATTTTTTGCCAAAATACATGCAAATTCTTTCATTTTTTCAAAAGTAACCGGTTTTGCAATAGGATGTTTACTATTACTACATTTACTATTTAACCCGATAAATTCTTGATGTACCCAATTCATATCAAAAAAATCAATCGTTTCATTGGTACTTCTATCACATATAACCTGACAGTATTCTGGATTACCGTTGAAGCAAAAAAACTTATAGTCCTTTAGTTCAGTCTCATATTCATTCTTCATATATTTTTCAGCGATGATTTTTCTTGAAACATTTTTATATGGCCATTCTCTTCCGGTCAGATAATAATCTTGTTTTAAACCTTTTTTTAGTTCTCTTCTTACTTTAGAAATATCAAGTTTTGATTTATCCTTACAGATACACATTCCTAAACCAGAATTGTGATTACACTTTAAAACAAATTGATCAGGCAGTTTATTAAAGTCTATATCATCAGGATCATCCCATATTCCTATCAAAGGTATAAGATATTCCTCTCCAAGTTTTTCTTTTATATATTCTCTTACCTTATACTTATCTACTAAAATCGTATAGATATCTTTTCTATCATTTATTTTTAACCACTGTATTTTTTCACTAAATGTATTGGGATTTAACAAATTTAAATCATATTTTAAATTTGATTTAAATTTTCTTTTTAGAAATTCTTCATCATCCATAGAATCATAAAATCCATAATTAGATAAGATATTAAACCTATAATCTTTATCCTTTAAAAATTTAATACCCTTACTTAAATAATTTTTCATCTATTCATCTCCCATATAAAATTCTTTATACCATTTAGCAAATTCTCTAAGTCCATCTCTTAATGATGTACTTGGTTTGAATCCAAAGTCTCTTTCCAATGCTGATGTATCTGCATAGGTTACTGGTACATCCCCTGGTTGCATTGGTACAAGTTCCTTATGTGCTTCAAAATCATAATCTTCTGGCAATACTCCTGCACTGATTAGTTCCTGTTGCAATATATCTACAAATTCTAATAAGTTTTCTGGATGACTATTCCCTATGTTATAGACTGCATATGGTGGTACTGGTAATCCATCTTCTCCTGTCTTTCTTTCAGGAGCTTTCTTCATCACTCTTGATACTCCTTCTACAATATCATCGATATATGTAAAGTCTCTTTTACAGTTTCCATAGTTAAAGATCTTGATTGTTTCATTATTTCTTAATTTATTTGTAAATCCAAAGTAGGCCATGTCCGGTCTTCCTGCTGGACCATAGACTGTAAAGAATCTTAATCCTGTTGATGGAATGTTATAAAGCTTACTATAGGCATGTGCCATTAGTTCGTTGCTTTTCTTTGTTGCAGCATATAAGCTTACTGGATTATCTACCTTATCATCTGTACTGTATGGAACTTTCTTATTAGAACCATAGACACTGCTTGATGATGCATAAACAAGATGTTCCACACCTTTGTTTCCATCATCATAAGAATGTCTACATGCTTCTAATATGTTATAGAAACCAATCAGATTGCTTTCAATATACGCATCAGGATTACTGATAGAATATCTGACACCTGCCTGAGCAGCTAAGTTGACTACAATATCAGGTTTATGTTCATCAAAGATTTTATCGATCAGTTTCTTATCAGAAATATTTCCATAATAAAAAGACCACTTGTTTGTAGTCTTCTTTACTTCTTCTTTAATTTTATTTAATCTGTATTCTTTTATTGATACATCATAATAATCATTCATATTATCGATACCGATAATATGAATATCATTATTTTCTTTTAATAATTTCAATACCAGATTAGAGCCGATAAAACCGGCTGCACCTGTGACAAAAATTGTTTTATTCAAAATTACACCTTCTTCATTATTTACTTATTTTACTTTTAATACTTTTATAAAACTTATTAATATATTTTTTATAAAAAATACAGTTAATAAGTATAACAACTATCGATCCTACAATTGACACTTCAACGGCTAATAAAATCCATCCAATATAACTTACAGTTTTAAGAACAAATACTTTTGTCAGTATATACATTGATACAAAAGTAATAATATCTATTAACATCTGTTTTACAAAATTCTTAAAAGGCCATTTGATAAGATTATTTGAATCATAGTAAGCCATCCATATAGTCTGATAAAGCATTGCTATCAAAGTACCAAATGTAACACCTATCAATCCAAATTTTTTAACTGCTAAAACAGAGACAACAATATTAAGTAATGCTGCAATTATATAATTGTTTTGGGTCTGTTTATAATGTCCTCCAGCCAAAATCATAATATTATACGGCAATCTTAAACAATGTCCTGCATTAGCTAAAACAATTAAAGCTCCAAACAATGGTTGAATATAATTGGCATCATTGACACCATTTGTATATACCTGTACAAATGGAACTATCAGTACTGCTGTAACCCCAAATACAAATGTTGTCCCTGTATGGATTACCCATTCAATCCATCCAAACAGATTTTTTAAATTATCAAGCTCTTGTTTCGCCCATAGTTCTCCAATCAAAGATGTTATTCCATTGGTCATGGATAAAAACAGCTGCTTTACTCCTCTTACAACAAAGAAATATACTGAATAGATAGATACATCTGACAATGTAGCAAATGTTGATAATACAACTATATCTGTACTGTCTAGTATAACTGCTGCTACATGTTGAGCAATTCCATTCCATTTTTGTTTAATTGGTTCAACTGTATATTTGATTTTCTTATTTATCTTGTAATGATTTTTTACATAAAGATAAACTAAAAATGGCTGCATCAAATAAATTAAAGATGTTGCCAGTTTTACAAGATGTATCCCACATCCCAAATAAATAAGTACAAAACATGCAAATGTATTTAAAATAACTGCTACAGTTTGTACTGTATACTGAATATATCCTTTTTGATCTGCAGTTAATAGCAATCTATTTACAATACCAAAAAGATATTGAGCAAATGAACTGATTGATAAAACTACCACTAAAAAAGCAACATAAAAAAATCCAAAATTTTGATTAACAAATATTGGATAAAAGATTACTAAAATAATTACATATATAAAAAGAATAAATCCTAATTTTTTAAAGAACTTATCTGCTGATGCTATAATTTTACTAACACTATCTTCATCTTTATCAGCTAATGGTTTGTATAGAGATGATTGAACTACTGATCCCACTCCTAATTCTAAAAAAGAAATCAATCCTAAAAACTGTGTAATAGAATTAACCAGACCATTTATTTCTGTACCAAAATTACTCAATATCAAACGTGGCAAAATAAAACCACATATAATTGTAGTAATCTGAAATACAAATGAAGAGATAGTATTATATAATAATTTTCTACTTCTCATTTACTACTCCCATCTTATTTCTTGAACTTTTACGTAAAAATTGTATTTCTAAAAATAATATCACAAAATAAAAATATCTTCCTTTTGAATAATATGATACACTTGCATAATCCATAAACAACAATATAAAAATAATTATTACACAAAGAAATTTATATTTTTCTTTTACACCATTAAATCTATATATTACATTTAAAATATATAAATATATATTGTAATAAATAAAGAAGCCTATTAAACCACCACATGCTAATAGTTCGACAAAATTATTATGAAAATAAGTATCTCTACCAAAAGATTCTAATAATATTGCACCTGAGCTACTAATTCCAATCCCATCAATTGGATGTAATTTAAACTGGTTAATTCCAGCATTAATATATTGTTGTCTAAGCCAAGTAGAATGATCTACTTTCCCACTTCCAGATAGTAAATTAAATAATCCGTCCATTCTACTCTTCACACCTTCAAAAATAGAAAGTGTACTAGCCCATTGCAAAAAAACAAACAACAATATACCTAAAATCACCCATATAAAAATATTCTTCAATATATTTTTTGATGAATATTTAGATATAATAACTGATACTAATCCAAAAACTACAATTATTAATGCCTTTCTACTACCTGATGCTGCAACCAATATGATACAAGGAACAATAAAAATATTAGACAATTTAAAGCGCTTATCTATGAAAAAAAAATTATATAGTGTTATAACAATAGCCATAGCTCCCAACATGCCAATTTCATTAATATTAGCAAATGAGTTCTCCAATCTTTCTCCAGCTGATACTATTTTTTGAATTGTACTCAATCCATAGAAACAAATAGCATATATTACAACTGCATATCCTGCCCACATAACAGCATTTATCAATGGCTTCACCGTATTTTCTCGTGAATAATGCATATATATAAAAGACATGCACACAAGAATTTCAAAAATTGTTGTTCCCTTAGATATGGCTTGATTTGGTCTTATGGCCCATAAAGAAGAAACAAAACAATAAAGACAAAATAATAGAATCAAAATATGAAATGAAGTAATTTTGAATTTTATTTTTCCATGGCATTGATATATATCCAATAAAAAAATAATAAAAGTAATTCCTAAAAGAATAATACTAATCCATGAATTTGTATCAAATATTGTAAATGAAGCAAATAGAAACGTTACTAATAACCATATTATCTTTTCACTTATTCTTTTCTCATTTAGTTCCATTTTTTATCCTTTCACTTTCAAATATCATTTTTATAAATTTATTTGCACAATCTATTGTGTCATATCCTTTTTCTTTCATTATTTCAGCATATTCTTCTCTAGATAGATATTTTCTATTAAGTATATTTAAACATTCATCACTCCATTTACTTGCAGTATCATTTAAAGAAGCAAAAGTAACAATATCTGTTACTTTTGCTTCTTCTGTAATAGAATCAGATATTAAACAAGGTAATCCTGTAGTTTGTGCTTCGATAACTGTATTAGGCATTCCTTCATAAAATGATGGAAATAAAAAAAGATCGAATGCACATAATAATTCAGGTATGTCTTTTCTTACTCCTAAAAATAAAACATTATTAGCTAATCCTAATTTTTTTACTTTATCTTTGATTTTATCTTCTAAATTACCTTTCCCAACAAGAACAAGAATACTATTAGAATTTCTTTTATGAAATTCATTAAATATATCAATTAAAAACTCATGATTTTTTTGTGTATTAAATCTTCCTATATGGCCTATAACTGTTTTATCTTCTTCTATACCCAATTGATTTCTTATTTTACAGCGTTTATTAACGGAATACGTAAATTGCTTTGTATTCAATCCATTATTAAGTAACATTGCCTTATTATTTTCTATACATTTTTTACCAAATGTATATTTTGCAGCTAATTTAGATGGAGCAAATTTTACATTTGGAATAATTTTAGGTAAGAAAATAAACATCTTATGTAATGAAACAGATATTTTTGATCCTGATGATGCATTACTTGATCGCATTGCTAAAACTTTTGCACCACCTGATTTAGCAGCAAGTAAATCTATCGTTGATAAAGAATGCTCATTCACACGTATTACATAATTATAATTATTTTCTTTTACTATTCTTCTAATAGCATTAAATGATTTAACTGGATATTTTGACTTCAAAGGAATATAAAACATCTTTCCACCTAATTGTTTGATTTCTTCTTCGTAATAGTTTTCTTTACTTATTACACAAAAATCCATCATATATTGTTTTCTATCAATATTTCGAAACATCTTCATTAAAAATGTCTCAGCTCCACCTGTATTCATACAGGATATTATGCAAAGTAATCTTTTCATTGATAAACCTCATTTTCTATATTTTATAACTTTTGCTGGTACTCCTCCTACAACAGCATATTCAGGTACATTTCCTGAAACTACAGATCCTGCAGCAATAACTGCACCTTTACCAATATGACTTCCTGGCATAATCATTGCTCGTCTGCCAATCCAAACATCATCTTCAATAACAACTTTTTTATAATCATCATATCCTTGATTTCGAATGAGTACACTCTTTTTACTATAGCTGTGATTTTGAGTATAAATAATTACTTCTGGACCCATTAAAACATTATTTCCAATGAATACTGGTCCGTAAATTTCAGAGTTTATTCCTATTCCTGAATTATCACCTATAACAAGTTCAGGAGTAAAAGAAGCACCTTTTTCTACATTAACATTTTCGCCACAAGAACGAATAATTTTAGATGTTAATTTAGTTCTATACTTCCCCCCCCACTTAAAATGCTGAGTCTTTGGCAAATGATCACCAGTCATTTTATAAAAAACATATATTATTTTTTTATTTAATGTCCACATCTTATATTCTCCATTTTAATCTAAATATAAATCTATAAATTTATTCATGATATATCTTGCTGAATATTTTCCTGCATGTACAAGACAATTTTTCTTCATTAAATTAAATTCATTAACATTTTTTGAAATGATATATAGGCATTTTATCAATTCATTATAATTACCAAATGTATATCCATATCCAACAATTTTCTCATTAACCAAGTCATTAAAGCTTTCCCATTTTGCTGAAATAACCGGAACTCCTGATGCATAAGCATCTATAATTGTTCCAGGAATTCCTTCTGTATAAAATCTAGTTGGAAACAACAAAGCATAGTAGTTCTTTAATACGCCAGTACTTTTATCAAAAGGAACAAGCCCTTTATAACTAATATCTTTTGAAAACCTTGACTGTAATGATTCAAACCATTCAGTTTGCATAGAATCAATTTGTCCATATATATCTAATGTAAAAACAGTTTCACCATATTTCTTATTTATTTCTTCTACAGCATTTACAGCATCCTCAATTCCTTTTTCTTTCATA
>UMLB01067456.1_pt1 | contig 50539 bp, 45 predicted proteins | sample 1966481 | NCBI WGS metagenome assembly UMLB01 (sample SAMEA4836192, study PRJEB28245) | human gut metagenome | biome: gut microbiome; material: fecal sample | place: Denmark | collected 2008 | reverse complement strand
AGCTTTTTCTTGCGCGGGCGTGCAGACGTGAGCTGACGCTTTAGACATGCAAGAAAGTGGGTCGACCCAACCACCCCTCAGGCGTAAGCCTCTTGTGGCAACGAGCGGGGAACCTCGTGTCTTACCCTCTCCACTGGTGCAGATAGGTACAGCTGTTTGTTAGCGCAAAAAGGGAAGAGGAGAGACATGCCAGAGAGTAGAGAGTTTTTCGACGCACATGCGCATATGAGCTTCGCACTCGATGTCGCCTCGTTCGCCTCATGGTTCACCGAGCGTTTCGCAGGCGCTTTCTCAACGACGGTGAGTCCTGCCGACTATCGTTTCGCACAGCAGACGCTTGTCTCATTCCCGAAGATAAAAGTGGGCGTGGGCGCTCACCCTTGGTGGGTCGCGCAGGGCAAGATCTCCGATGAGGACAAGGCGCTCCTTCCTGGCCTCGTTGCCAACGCGTGTTACATCGGTGAGGTCGGGCTTGACTTCGGCAAGAATGGGCTTGCCAAGAGCGTTTTTGCGACTGACGAACAGACCAAGCAGGCGCAGATCGAAGTGCTGCGCACGATCTTCGCTGCCGCAAAGAAGAGTCCTGCGCCTTCAGTCGTTGAAGGCATCGAAGGCGCCAAAGAAGCTGGCGAAGCCAAGGGTGGACGCGTCTTCTCGTTCCATGCCGTGCGAGGCGCCGATGTGATCATGGATATGCTCGAGAAATACGAGCTGCTGGAAGATAACACGATCATCTTCCATTGGTTTTCGGGCTCGAGCGCTCAGCTGAAACGAGCGCGTAATCTGGGTTGCTTCTTCTCGGTCAACGCGTTCATGCTCCAGACGAAGCGCGGCCGAGAATATGCGAAAGCCATTCCGCTAGATCGTTTGCTCATCGAGACCGATTTGCCCGAAGAGACCTCCATCGACGCATGCGAAGAGGGCTCGCAAACGTGCAAGCAGGCTACCGAAGCGGCTGAAGCGCACTATGCATCGATGCTCGAAGAAGCCTATCGGGAAATCGTCACGTTGCGTGGGGAAGATGCGCTCGATGCTATCACGCGCAATGTGCGTAAGATCTTCCGCTAAGAAAGGGCTGCTCTGAGCTCGTCGATCGTTTCTGCAACGTTGTCGCAGGTCATGAGCGTGCTCATCAAGCATGCGCCGTCCGCACCAGCATCGCGCACTGAAGCGATATTGTGCGCATTAATGCCGCCGATCGCATAGACGGGAATGGCCGCGTTCGAAGTGATGCGCTTGAGGAAATCAAGGCCGCGCGGCTCTACACCAGGCTTGCATTGGGTGGTGAAGATGTGGCCAGCGATGCAGAAATCAGCTCCCTGTCGTTCGACGTGCTCGGCCTCATTGACCCCATGCACCGATACGCCCACCTCCTGAAACTCGCGCGCGAAATCAGGGTGGCGCTCGAATTCATCGTAGCTCATCTGGATCGAGGGAAAGCCCTTTGCTGCTGCGAGGTCGACGAAGGTATTCACCGTGATGCGACGGCGCTGATCGGGAAGGAGTAGCGCTTCGATGCGATCGAGCAGTGCGCCGAACTCGCGTTCAGTAAGGTCCTTCTCACGCACGATCACGCGATCGACCCCCGCATCGCACAGGGCAGCGACCCTCACCTCAAGTGGCTGGGCGCAAAGTGCGCGGTTGGTTATAGCGACGATCTGAAATGACATGGTGCTCCTATACATAAATGTAATCGTTCATGACGGGCTGTAAGCCGCGCGCAGTGAGCGCAGCAACGACCTCCTCCACGCTGCGACCATCGGCGATCTCGAATTGGTCGTCGCCCTGCTCTTCGCCTTCGTGTCCGCCGATACCCGTCGAGACTCCCGCCGATATCTTCGTCGCCGCGATGTCGACCACATTGTTGCGGAAGCGTTCGCATTCACGCGTCGAGATGGTCATGCCAGCGAACGGCATGAAGATGCGATAGGCGCACATGACCTGCAGAAGCTGGCGTTCATGCACATCGTGGGGGTTGATCTCGCTGTTGTTCGTGATCGGGCGCAAGCGCGGGCACGAGAAGGAAATCTCTGCATGCGGGTATTTTTTCTGCAACAGATAGGCGTGCATGCCGGTGGCGAAGGCATCCTTGCGGAAATCGGCCAGCCCGAGCAGCGCTGCGAACGCAACGCCGCGCATGCCACCCATGAGCGCGCGCTCCTGCGCTTCCATGCGATAGGGGAACACGCGCTTGTGCCCAGCAAGGTGGAGCTCTTCGTAGCGGCGTGCGTCATAGGTCTCCTGGAATACGGTCACGTAGTCGGTGCCGCATTCTTGTAGGTAGGCGTATTCATCGGAGTTCATAGGATAGACCTCAAGGCCCACATTCTTGAAATACCGCGAGGCGATCTTGCAGGCTTCACCGATGTATTCCACGGTGCTCTTGGTGCGACTTTCGCCGGTGAGGATGAGCACTTCTTCAAGCCCTGTTTGGGCGATGGCTGCCATCTCTGCCTCGATCTGCTCGGTATCGAGTTGTGCGCGGCGGATCTTGTTGTGGCAGTTGAAACCGCAATAGATGCAGTAGTTCTCGCAGTAGTTCGCCAAATAGATGGGGGTGAACAGATAGACGTTATCGCCGAAGAAGCGGCGTTTCTCGCTGCGCGCTCGTTGTGCCATTTCCTCGAGGAACGGCTCGGCTGCGGGGGAGAGCAGCGCACCGAAGTCACGGGGCGTGAGCGTATCGGCTTCCAGCGCGGCGCGCACATCGGCTTCGGTGAAGCTTGCGGGGTCGTATGCGGCGAACGCCTCTTCAACCTGAAGGCGAATGGAGGGATCGATCTGCTCCATGTCGGGCAGATAGGTGAGGTGGTCGATCTTGTTCTCGACCTCGAACACCGTTATCCCGTCCATCGGCTGATGTTCTGCGATCTTCTTACTCATTCACAACCTCCAGTTGTTTCTTCTTTGCATATGCTGCTCGAGCGGCACGCGCAATCTTAGTCCGACAAGAAGCCGGTAAGGGGCGAGGATGCCACCGCACCTTTGTCGATCACACGCCCGAGTCCAGCAAGATACGCTTCACGACCGGCTTCGATGGCGAGCTTGAATGCGTGCGCCATAGAGGCTACATCGCCGGCGGTTGCGATCGCGGTATTCGCCATGACAGCAGCCGCCCCCATCTCCATGGCTTCTGCAGCCTGCGAAGGACGCCCGATGCCCGCATCCACGATGATGGGCAGGTCGATCTCGTCGATCAAGATCTGGATGAAGTCCTTCGTGGCGAGTCCCTTGTTCGATCCGATGGGCGCGCCGAGCGGCATGACCGCTGCAGCACCGGCGCTCGCCAGATCGCGCGCGACATTCAGATCGGGATACATGTAGGGAAGCACGACGAACCCTTCGTTCGCGAGCACTTCGGTGGCCTTGATAGTCTCGTAGTTGTCGGGCAGAAGATACTTCGAATCGCGCATGATCTCGATCTTCACGAAGTCGCCGCAGCCGAGTTCCCGCGCCAAGCGTGCTATGCGCACGGCCTCTTCTGCAGTGCGCGCGCCCGAAGTGTTCGGCAAGAGCGTAACGCCTTCAGGAATATGTGCGAGGATGGAGTCGGTCTCCGAGTTGGCGCGGCGCAGCGCGAGCGTGATGATCTGCGCACCCGCATGTTCGACCGCCGCTTCCACCAGATCGAGCGAATACTTGCCCGAGCCCAAGATGAAGCGGGAGTCGAAGGATTTCCCTCCGAGAACCAGGGGATCTTCAATGCTCATAGTCGTCCTTTCGTATAAGCGCGAAAAAGCGCGGTTCGTTTATCGTTGAGGCGAATCGAACTTAAGGTTCGGTCTCGCCAAGTATCAGCCGCAGGACCATGTTCGCCTGATGGCCTGCGCAAACGCCAACGCGCGGACTCGCAAGGCTCCCTTCTGTTGCGACGTCGGTGCAGCCATCGCCGCAAAGATAGAGACGCTCGAGCGCTTTGTGCGTGCGAATCGTGTTCGCAGACCCCATCCCCGCCATGCCTGAGCCGCTCACGATCGTGGTATCGGGGCAGGTGGCAAGCAAGGTCTCGACGAGCAGGGCCTTTTGGTCGGGTTCGTCGAACGCTTCGCACACGATCGGGCAACCCGCGAAGAGTGTGGGCGCGTTTTTAGCGGTGACCTTCACGGAGTGCAGCTCCAGTTCAACGAAAGGATTGATCGCACGTAGCGTCTCTGCAAGCGCTTCGGCCTTCTTCATACCCACTTGCGCGCAGGTGTACTGCTGACGGTGTAGGTTCGACATATCCACCACGTCGAAGTCGACGAGCACGAGCTTGCCCACGCCAAGACGCGCCAGATGGCACGCGGCAGCAGAGCCCAACCCGCCAAGCCCGGCGATACCTACTCGTGCGCGCGCGAGCTTCTGCTGGTTTTCGGCTCCATGGCGTTTCGCAAGGGCGGCGAAGTAAGCCTCCCGTGAAAGAGCCGGCGAAGCGTGTGTGGCAGGCGCGCTCATTAGCCGCCTCCCACGAAGTGAACGATCTCGACCTTGTCGCCATCGTGAAGCAAGGTGTCATCGAAGGTGCCGCGGGGAACGATCTCGCCGTTCAATTCGACCGCGACGCGGCTGCGGTCCAGGCCGCGTTCTTCGACGAGCTTCGCAACGCTCGAACCGCTGTCTATCTCGAACTCTTCGCCATTGACGATGATCATGCCTGCCTCCTTTGCGTCCAATAAAAAAGCACCACGAAGAAACCCCACCGAAGGTGGTGAGCCCCTTCATGATGCTTGCGCGTCAATCTGAATTCAACATACCATGATTCACCATCAAGAACAAGCGCGGCAGGGTATAATCGGATGCCTGATGACGAACGAACGAGGCATACCTGAAGTGCGCGTGCACAACGCGATGCGCTTGATCGAAAAGCTTGAAGCGCAGCAGACGCTCCAGCGCGAAGAATGGGTCGCGCTCTTCGCCGCGCAACACGATCCAGCCCTCCGAGCGCATCTGTTCGAGCGCGCACGTGCGGTGCGCGATAAGCATTATGGTCGCCAGGTATTCCTGCGTGGCCTCATCGAATACTCTAACTATTGCAAGAACGATTGTTACTACTGCGGGATCCGAGCGTCCAATGCAGATCTGCGCCGCTACCGCCTCGACCCTAAAGAGATCCTTGCCTGTTGTGAACAGGGCTACGACCTGGGCTACCGCACCTTCGTCTTGCAGGGCGGGGAAGACCTGAAGGTTCCGCTCGTAGATATCGTCGGTGCACTGCGCACGCGCTTTCCCGATTGCGCGATCACGGTCTCGGCGGGTGAACTGCCGCGCAAGGTCTACCAGCAGCTCTTTGATGCCGGGGCGGACCGGTATCTCTTGCGTCACGAAACAGCTGACCCTCACCACTATGGCAAGCTCCATCCCGCATCCATGAGCCTCGAGGAGCGCAAGGTCTGTCTGTTCGCCCTGCGCGACATCGGCTTTCAGGTGGGGAGCGGATTTCTAGTAGGCGCACCAGGGCAAACGAGCGAAACGATGGCGGCGAATTTCGCGTTCTTGCACGAGCTCGATCCGCACATGATCGGTATCGGCCCCTTCATTCCGCATAGCAGCACGCCGTTCGCCAGCAAACCAGCAGGCACGATGGAAGAGACCCTCTTCTTGCTCGCGTGCTTGCGGCTGGCTCATCCGCGCGCGCTTCTTCCGGCAACGACCGCGCTCGCTACGATCGATCCGCAGGGGCGCATGGCTGGCCTTGAAGCGGGGGCGAACGTGATCATGCCGAATCTTACGCCCGCATCCTATCGCGGCGACTACGCGCTCTACAACAACAAGCTCGCCACTGGGCTTGAGGCAGCCGAACAGCACGGCAAGCTCGAAGCCGCTCTTGCCGCGCAAGGGTATTCGGTCAAATCATCGCGCGGCGATTCGCTCGTCGTTTGATCGCTGTTGAATCGCAGCACAATCGTCGGTCAACGCATCAAGACCAACCATTCAGACCGCTTTTCCTCGTCTCGAACAGACTCGAGCAAACGCACGCTCTAAAAACACGTTAAACTTTATGCACTTATGCATGAGAGGGGCCGCACCAAATTGCGGCGTTACCGATAAGGCTCAAGTCACGAGTTCGAGGAGGCTTAATGGCTCGACTTATCATCGAAGAAGCATCCGCTGCCGAAGCGGGCTTCAAGCAACTATCGCAGGAGGCAGCGCGCCGCATCGTTGCGATGCCAGCGGACCAATGTCCGGTCGAATTCACGCAATCGCTCACCCGCCTGTTCCTTTCGGAATCGTGCGGCAAATGCACGCCGTGCCGCATCGGTCTCGCGCAACTGGTCCAACTTCAGCAAGAGGTGCTCGATGGCGTGGGCACCACCGAAACGGTCGAGCTCATCGCCAGCACGGCGCAGGGAATCCTGGACAGCGCCGATTGCGCGATCGGCCACGAAGCAGCTCGCATGGTACTCAAAAGCCTGCGTTCCTTCGAAGGGGATTATCGCTCGCATGCCGAGCGCGACCTCTGCTCCGCCGAGCGCAACGCCTATGTTCCCTGCCAGGGCACGTGTCCTGCACATATCGACATTCCGGGTTACATCGCGTTGGTGAACGCGGGCCAGTACGAAGATGCCCTGCGCGTGATCCGCAACGATAATCCGCTGCCTACGGTCTGTGGGTATGTGTGCGAACATCCCTGCGAATTCACCTGCCGCCGGAGTCTCGTGGACGATGCGGTGAACATCTGCGGCATCAAGCGCTACGCGGCCGACCACGCCGCGCCCTACCAGCCTCAGCAAAACCTCGCACCCACGGGCAAGAAGATCGCCGTGATCGGCGGCGGCCCGGCGGGTCTTTCGGCGGCGTATTACCTGCAGCTGATGGGCCACGACGTTTCCGTCTACGATCAGCGCTCGAAGCTTGGCGGTATGGTGCGCTACGGCATTCCCGATTATCGCCTGCCGCAGGAAAAGCTCGATCAAGACATCGATTTCATCCTTTCAACAGGCGTGAAGGCATTCACCAATACCACGATCGGCACCGACCTCACGTATGAGGATCTCGCGAACGATTTCGACGCGATCTATCTTTCGGTGGGTGCGCACGACGAGAACAAGCTCGGCTGCCCGGGCGAGGACGCCGAAAACGTGCTCTCGGCGGTACGGTTCTTGCGTGCTGCTGGCGATGGTCTTGCCCCTGATCTTACGGACAAGCGCGTGGTCGTCGTTGGTGGCGGCAACGTTGCGATGGACTGCACGCGTACGGCGCGTCGTTTGGGCGCGGCAAGCGTTGAATGCGTCTATCGCCGGCGCATCGCGGACATGACCGCGCTTCCTGAAGAGATCGAAGAAGCGATGGCTGAAGGTTGCCAGATCTCCGAGCTCATGGCGCCGATCCGCATCGAAGCGAATGCGACTGGCGCGGTGCGCGCGCTCGTGGTGCAACCGCAATACATCGGCGCAGTGGGGGCAGATGGCCGTCCGAAGCCTCAGGCAGCGAACGTTGCCGAAGTGGAGATTCCCTGCGATGTGATCATCGTGGCCATCGGTCAGAAGATCAACACCGATGCGTTCGCGCATGTGGTCGCCACGGAACGCGGACGCATTCTGGCGAACGATCAGGGCGCCCTTGCCGATCACAACGGCCTGTTCGCAGGTGGAGATGCGGTCACGGGTCCAGCAACGGTCATTCGCGCGATCGCGGCAGGCAAGGTGGCTGCAGCCAACATCGATGAAGCGCTCGGCTTTCACCATAACGTGCACGACGAAGTCACGATTCCCGCCCCGCTCACCACGCGGCCGGCAACCGGGCGTGTCGAACAGACGAACCGCCGGTTCGCCGAGGCGATCAAAGACTTCGACATTGCGAAGAACGGCATGACGCAAGACGAGGTCGAGCAGGAAACGAGCCGTTGCCTGCGATGCGACCATCACGGCTTTGGCAAAGTTTGCGGAAAGGAAGCACTGGTATGGTAACGCTCACGATAGACGACACTTCCGTAACCGTTGAAGATGGTACCACCATCCTCGATGCTGCCAAGGCGGCGAACATCAGCATTCCGACGCTGTGCTACTTCAAGGGGCTGTGCGATATCGGCGCCTGCCGCGTGTGCTGCGTGGAGGTCGAAGGCGATGAGCGCCTGAGCGCTGCGTGCAACACGCCAGCCACAGAAGGCATGGTGGTTCATACGCGCTCCGACCGCGCGGAAGCAGCGCGCAAGACGAACCTCGAGCTCATTCGCTCGCGCCACGATCTTGATTGCCGTAATTGCGTGCGTTATGGCACGTGCCGTTTGCAGTATCTGCTGAAATCCTATGGCTTGGCTGGCCCTGATGCCGCGCCTGCCATCTATCCTCAAGAACTTCCGCGTGGCAAGCGTGCCGAGTGGGATCCGCACGCGATCATCCAGCGCAACGCGAGCCGCTGCATTCAATGTGGCCGCTGTGTGGCTGCCTGCAAGAAGCTGCAGGGTATCGGCGTGTGGGAATTCATCGGCACGGGCTCGCGCTCGAGCATTGGGGTGGCCGATAATCGCACGATGCGCGAAGCCGGCTGCGTGGCATGCGGCCAGTGCATCACCCACTGCCCGGTCGGCGCACTTTCCGAGCGCGACGATATCGCCCGCCTGCGTGCGGCGATCGCCGACCCCGAGGTAACCACGGTGGTGCAGATCGCGCCTGCAACGCGCACGGCGTGGGCCTCTTCGTTCGGCAAGCAAGACGGTGAACTGGGCGTGGAGCGCATGTGCGCTGTGCTCAAGGAGATGGGTGTGGACTATGTGTTCGACACGGTGTTCGCCGCCGACCTCACCATCATGGAAGAGGGTACCGAACTCTTGAACATCGTGAAAGCGGGCGAGATCGATCGCTTGCCGCTGTTCACCTCATGCTGCCCTGGTTGGGTGAATTTCGCGCGCACGCGCTACCCCGAATCCGTCGCCCAGCACCTTTCGTCGGCGAAGAGTCCGATGCAGATGTTCGGTGCCGTGGTAAAGACCTGGTTCGCGGAGAAGAACGGCCTTGCGCCAGAGAAGATCTTCTCGGTCGCGCTCATGCCGTGCACCGCGAAGAAGGTCGAGGTCGCGTTGCCGGGCATGTCCTCGAATCCTGGCGCGCCTGATATGGACGCCTCGCTCACTACCCGCGAATTCGCACGCATGATCGCCCAGAGCGAGATCGACGTTGAAGCGCTCGAAGATGCGCCGCTCGATGATCCGCTCGATAAGGGCACGGGTGCAGGTGTGATCTTCGGCACGACCGGTGGCGTGATGACCGCGGCGCTCCGCACTGCAGCCGCGATCATGACCGGCTCGAACCCTGAACCCACCGGCTTCGAGTTCGCTCCTGCCGCCGAAGGCCCCTGGAAGGAAGCGGTGTTCGACTTGGCAGGGACGCCGATCCGCTGTGCGGTCGTGCATGGGCTGGCGAACACTGACCAGCTTATTGCGGCGGTCGATGCGGGCACGGTGGACTACGACTTCATCGAAGTGATGGCCTGTCCTTCAGGATGCGCTGGCGGTGGTGGTCAGCCGATCGATGGCAGCGACCGCGAACTGGGCTTTGCGCGCGGCGCGGTGCTGCATACGCTCGATACCGACGCGCCCGTGCGTTTCTCGCATGAGAATCCCGTCATCGAGACGATCTATGCGGAATACTTCGGCGAACCAGGCTCAGAGCGCGCCGAAGAGCTGTTGCACGTGCACGCGCACTAGTACTGAAGCACAAGGTGTCGAACGACCGGGTAGTTTGTCACCTTACACACTAGAACCGCAGGTCGCGCTTGCCTTCTTTGATGGCTGCAAGGTTCTTCTCGAGCACGGCATAGACAGGCGCGCGCTTGAAGTCCTCGTTTTCCATCTCGGCATCGATGAGCGCTTCGCCAAGCGCTCGAGCTTCGGGCGAGGCGTAGTCGAGCAGGTATTCTTCGAGCGTCATGAGGGCATTCGGGTGGCAGAAGCCTGCGATCTGTTCGTTCTTGCAAAGCTCCATGAAGCGATCACCCTGGCGTCCTGCGCGATAGCACGCCGTGCAGAAGCTAGGAATGTAGCCGAGCTCCATGAGCCAGCTGACCACTTCGTCCAAGCTGCGGTTGTCGTAGACGTTGAACTGCGCGGTGCTTGCCTCTTCGTCCTCTTCGCTCACATATCCGCCCACGCTCGTGCGCGATCCGCCGGAGATCTGCGATACGCCCAGCTCAAGAAGCTGTTCGCGCATGGCTTGTGGCTCGCGCGTCGAGATGATGAGACCGGTGTAGGGAACGGCGATGCGGATACATGCGACGATCTTCGCGAACACATCGTCGGGCACGCCGTTGTCGAAAGTGTCGGGATCGATATCGTCCGCCGGGCGCACGCGCGGCACGCTGATCGTGTGCGGACCTACGCCGAACACCGCTTCGAGATGTTCGGCATGCATGAGCAGCCCAGCGAATTCGTAGGCATAGCCCTCCAGGCCGAAGAGAACGCCCAGGCCCACATCGTCGATGCCCGCTTCCATCGCGCGGTCGTGCGCTTCGGTATGGTAGGCGTAGTTGCTCTTTGGGCCGGTGGGGTGGAGTTCTTCATAGCGCTTTTTGTGATAGGTCTCCTGGAACAGGATATAGGTGCCGATCTCGGCTTCCTTGAGCTTGCGGTAGTTCTCGACCGTGGTAGCTGCGATGTTCACGTTCGCGCGACGGATCGCGCCGTTCTTGTGCTTGATCGAGTAGATGGTCTGAAGGCTCTCGAGCACGTACTCGATCGGGTTGTTGATCGGGTCTTCGCCCAGCTCGATCGCGAGGCGCTTGTGGCCCTGGTCTTGCAGCGCGATCACTTCGGCGGCGATCTCTTCTTGAGTGAGCTTCTTGCGCGGGATCGTCTTGTTCTGCAGATGGTACGGGCAGTACACGCAGCCGTTCATGCAGTAATTCGACAGATAGAGCGGCGCGAAGAGCACGATGCGATTGCCATAATGGTCGTCCTTGATCGCACGGGCCAGCGCGAAGATGCGCTCGATGCGCGTTTCGTCTTCGCAGGCCAGAAGCACGCTCGCTTCACGATGGGTGAGACCGTTCCCTTCAGCGGCTTTCTCGAGGATGCGATCGACGAGCGCAAGATCGGCGGCATCGGCGCGGGCAGCTTCGAGGGTTGCGAGGATCTCTTCGTGGTTGATGAATTCTTCCGCGTGAGGGGAGGCGGGATCATAGGGCGGAATAGTAGTGGTCATGGGTTCTTTCGTTCCGATCGTGCGTAACGGGTTTTTCATAATCGAGGAATATAATACGAATGCGTAAAGGATACCAGCAAACACGCACGCCGTGCGATGTTTCTGTGAACTCTAAGGAAAGAATCCATGGTCTCTGAACACAACGTTTCGACCCCTTCGCTCGATCTTGAACAGCGTGACGCGCTTTCGGCCACGCCGAAGGGGATGCGCATCACGATCGGGCTGTTCGGCAGGCGCAATGCGGGCAAGAGCAGTGTGGTGAATGCGCTCGCGCGCCAGCCGGTGAGCATCGTGAGCGAAGTGCCAGGTACCACGACCGATCCGGTCGAGCGAGCGATGGAGCTTCTGCCGCTCGGCCCCGTGCTCTTCGTGGATACTGCGGGTATTGACGACGATGCCGAAGTGGTGGGGCAGTTGCGCGCTGAGACTACGCGCAAAGCGATGAAGGGCTGCGATCTGGCCTTGCTCGTGTATGAGCAGGGTAGGTGGGGAGAGGTGGAGCGCGATCTACTGGCGGATCTTGAGCGAGAAGCGATCCCTGCAGTGGTCGTGGCGAACAAGATCGACCTTGCAGGCGAGGGGGCTGCGAACGATAGGGCTGCGAGCGATTTCGATCAAGCGGTGCGCGTTTCGGCAAGTGAGCGCACGGGCATGGGCGAACTGCTCCAAGCGATCATCGATGCCGCCCCTGAAAGCCTGCTCGAGGATCCGCCGCTTGCGCGTGACCTGGTCAATTCGGGAGATACGGTCGTGCTCGTCGTTCCGATCGACAAGGAAGCGCCCAAGGGTAGGCTCATCTTGCCGCAGGTGCAAACAGCCCGCGATCTGCTCGATGGGGGAGCGCTGCCTTATTTGGTGCGCGATACCGAGCTGGCTGCCGCGCTTGCTTCGCTCAAAGAACCACCCGCGCTGGTCATCACCGATTCGCAGGTGTTCCATCAGGTGGCCGAGATCGTTCCCGATGATGTTCCGCTCACGGGCTTTTCCGTGATCATGGCGCGCGCAAAGGGAGACATCCACGCGCAAGCCGCGGCGCTTCAGGTGCTTGCGCAGTTGGGTGAAGACGCGCGCATTCTTATCGCTGAAGCGTGTACGCACCATCCGATCTCGGAGGATATCGGCACGGTAAAGATCCCGCGCTTGTTGCGCAAGAACCTGGGCGAAGGCATCGCGATCGACCATGTTCAGGGCAAGGACTTTCCGAACGATCTTTCAAGTTACGATCTGGTGATCCATTGCGGAGCATGCATGTTCAGCAGACGCGCGATGCTCTCGCGTATCCAAGCGTGCGAACGTGCAGGCGTGCCCATCGCGAACTACGGTATGGTGTTGGCGCACTTCGCAGGCATCGCCAACCGCGCCCTCGCCTCCTTCTTGCTTTAAGGTGACAAACTACCCGGTCGTTCGACATCTATCTATATCAGCGAATCGGGCGAGACACGAGGGTGACCCGCTTCCCTGTTCGCGCATCTGCTTCGCAGAGGCGCTCATGCGTCGCTGCTTCGCTCGGGTTTTATTACTAATGAATTTAGTCGGCGAAGAGTCACCTCGCTGCCTCACCCTTTTCGCTGATACAGATAAGAGACTAGTCTTTCGGGGTTGTCGCTGCCATAAGGGGCGGAGCCTGTGGGGTGGTTGGACGACTCTGAGTCCGCACTCTTAATTCGTAATAGGTTGTCCGAAGGAGCGAAGTGCACGAGATAGCCTGCAAGATATTGCAGGCTATCGAGCAACGAAAGCGGGTCGACCCAACCACCTCTCAGGCGTAAGCCCCTTGTGGCAACGAGTGGGGAACCTCGTGTCTTACCCTCTCCGCTGATCGAGTGTAAAACGATGCCTGCGAGGTGGCGGTGATTTATAATCGAGTATGAGAAATGAAGGCGCGACGAAGGCGCACACCTGCGCAGTACGAAGGATGGAAGATGGATCTTACTCCTGGAGCGAAAGCCTACGGCTTCACGGTTGAAACACACGAGAATCTGCCCGAGATCGACGGCACCGCAACCCTCATGCACCACGAAAGCGGCGCGCGCCTGCTCTATCTGGCAAACGATGACAACGACAAAGCCTTCTCCATTGGCTTCAAGACCCCACCGGTGAACGATACGGGCGTCTTTCACATCTTGGAGCATTCGGTGTTGTGCGGTTCGGACAAGTTCCCGGTGAAGGAACCGTTCGTGAATCTGCTCAAGAGCTCGATGCAAACATTCTTGAACGCCATGACCTTCGCAGACAAGACGGTCTATCCCGTTTCGAGCACGAACGAGAAAGACCTGATGAACCTTATGGATGTCTATCTCGATGCGGTGCTGCATCCTGCCATCTACAAGCGCAAAGAGATCTTCGAACAGGAGGGTTGGCATTACGAGCTCGAGAACACAGACGCGCCGCTCACGTATAACGGCGTGGTGTTCAACGAGATGAAAGGCGTCATGTCCGACCCCGACAACGTGCTCTTCGATGCGCTCCAAGCGGCGCTCTTTCCCGATACCGCCTATCGTTTCGAGTCGGGCGGCCTGCCGAGCGCGATCCCGAACCTCACCTACGAGGATTTCCTCGACAATCACGCGCGCCACTATCAGCTGAACAACAGCTACATCACGCTCTATGGAAACCTCGACATCGACAAGATGCTCGGCTTCTTGGACGCGAACTATCTCTCTGCGAACAAAGCGCCACAACCTGCAGGCGCACCGAACCCGCTTGTGATCCAAGACCCTGTTGAAGCGCTCGATGTGGTGGTCGAGATGAACACTTCGCCCGAAAACGCATGCGCGGCTCTCGGCTATGTGGTCGGTACGGCGGCAGACAACGAGCGCATCATCGCTGTCGACATCCTCATGGATGCCCTCATGGGCTCGAACGAAGCACCGCTGAAGAAGGCGCTGCTCGAGGCAGGGTTCGCGGGTGATGTGTTCGACTACATGAACAAATCGATCCTGCAGCCCTTCGTTCTGATCGAAGCGAAAGGCATTGAGGCTCAAAAAGCGCACGTATTCAAGGAATGCCTCGAGCGCGAAGTGCGCAAGCTCGTGGAGCGTGGCATCGGCAAGCAGCTGATCGAAGGAGCGATCGCGCATGCGGAATTCGTGATGCGCGAAGGCGATTTCGGCACATCAACGGGCGTGATCCTGGCGGTGAATGCGCTTTCTGCCTGGCTCTACGATGATGCCCAGGCCATAGACCCGCTGCGCTACGAAACCACGTTCGCCATGCTGCGCGAGAAGCTCGAGACCGACTACTTCGAGAAGTTGCTCGCAGAGGTGGTGCTCGAGAACGACCATCGCGCCTTCGTTGAAGTGGTGCCCACCGCCAAGGAGTCGAGCGAGGAGGCAGAGCGCCTTGCTGCCATCAAGCAGACGCTCGGCACCGCACAGCTCGAGGCTATCATGACCGAGGCCGAGGAACTTCACCGCATTCAGATGGAGCCCGACAGCCCCGAAGCGCTCGCCACGCTTCCGCTGCTCGAGCTCTCCGACATCGCTGAGACGCCTGCGGAGCCAGATTGGCACTTCGAGGCAGGCACGCCGTTGCCCAGTATTATCCATGAAGTGCCCACGCATGGCATCGACTATCTGTCCTACTACTTCTCGCTCGATCACGTTACGTATGGCGAACTGCCCTACGTCACGCTGCTCGCGAACTTGCTCGGCAAGCTCGATACCGAACACTACACCGCTTCCGAGATCGATACGCTCTCGCAGCTCTACCTGGGACGTTTGCGTTTTTCCGCCACCACCTATGAGAACGATACGCTTGCTCAAGGCATCGCGCCGAAATTCATCGTTTCCGCAAGCGTGCTGTCGAAGAATCTCGACCATGCCATCATGTTGCCGAAAGAGATCTGGGCGCACACGCGCTTCAACGATCCCGAGCGCATCAAGACCATCTTGCAACAGCAGCGCATTTCTATGGAGCAGAATTTCCAGGCCATGGGCCACACGAGCGCGCTGGCGCGTGTTGCCGCCGGCCTTACACCCGCGGGCAAGCTGCTCGATCAGCTCGCTGGCATCGATTTCTATCAGTTCCTGTGCGATCTGCTCGCGCATTTCGACGAACGTGCGGAGGGCCTCATCGAGAAGCTCGAAGCGGTGGCGAAGCGCGTGTTCACCGACGATGTGGTCCTGAGCTTCACCGGTGCGCAAGAAGACCTGGTGCGCGTGTGGGAAGCGGGCGGGACCTTCGATCTTGAAGAGGGGTTTGCTGGTTGCGAACGAACGCTCGTTGTCCCGGATCCGGTGGCGCAAAACGAAGCCTTTATCGTGCCGAGCGATGTTTGCTATGTGGGCGCAGGCACGAATCGCACGGCGATCGAGGCGCTTCCCTTCGACGGGACGACCAATATCGTCACGCGCGTGCTCTCGTACGACTATCTCTGGAACGAGGTGCGCGTGAAGGGCGGCGCGTATGGTGCGGGCTTCAAGGCGACGCGTACGGGCACGGTCATGTTCTATTCGTTCCGCGATCCGAATCTCGATCATACGGTGGAAGTCTATAACGGCTCTGGTGCATGGCTTGCCGCTTTCGATCCCAGCGAAGCGGAACTGCGCGGTTATATCATCAGTGCGGTTGCAGGCTACGATGCTCCGCTCAAGCCGCGTGCTCTCGCGCAGCGCCAGGATAACCACTATTTCGCCAGCTTACCAGCGGATTATCGTGCGCGCTTGCGTGCCGAGATGCTCTCGACCACCATCGAAGATCTTCGTGCGCGCGGCACGGCGCTCGAAGGTTTGAAGGAGCATGAGGTCGTTTGCATCTTCGGTGGCAAGGAACAGATCGAGGCATCTGATCTTGATTTGAAGATCACAACGCTATACTAGAGAAACCTCTTCACAGCCGCGCGCTATCGAGCGCAGCTCGTTCGGGAAAGAGCGGCGGCGTTCTCGCGATGCCGGGTGAAGAAACAGCTTGTTGACGAAAGCCTGTAAGCCGCATTTCTGCTATAAGCTTGTGGGCAGATGATAAGGAGATTGAAATGAACACTCTTGCGCAAAATCAAAAGGTCGTCAAAGGCCTGAGCATTGCCGCGATCGTGATTTCGGCGCTGGCGATCGTTTTTAGCCTAGTGATGGTCTTCACGGCTTCGGCCACGCTCGCTTATGTGAGCGAGACTATTGAAGAGTACTCGAGCTTGAGTAGCTATTATTCTAGTTACTACTATGGCTATGTTGATCCCGACGAACTTGCTGCGATGTCGTTTGCTGCGACCGCCATGGTCGCGCTCGCGGTCTTCGCGGTCATTTCTGGTGGCTTCCAGCTCTTCGTGTCGATCTTTATCTTCCTGAAGCATAAGGACACGACGAAGCTCAAGACGCTCTTCGTGCTTGCGATCATCGCAGCTGTTGCAAGCTTGGTCGTGGGTGGCATCGTGAATATCGTGCTCTTCGTGCTCATGGCGGTGTTCATCTACAAGATGCGTAAGGCTATCGCGCCTGCTCCTGCGGTGATGAACGTAGCTGCTGCGCCTGCTCCAACTCCAGCAGCGGCGGCTCCTGCAGCTGCAGCAGCCGCGCCAGTAGCGGCGACCCCTGCTCCTGCAACCGCTACGCCCATCCCGCCAGCACCTCCCACTCCTGCTCCTGCACCTGCACCCGCCGAAGCGGTTGCGCCGAGTGTTCCTGTTGAAACGATGCAGGCGGTCGAGGCAGAGCTCGACGCTGAGCTGACCGAAGCTATCGCTGAAGAAACCGCCGAAGTTGCAGCTGCTGAAGCACTGGGTAGTGCAGCAGCGGATCGCGCTGTCGATCAAGCAGTCAACGGCGCAAAAGCAGGCGAAGTTGACGTGGTTGAAGAGGTTGTCGCCACCGAAGCGATCAACGAGGTCACCAACGACAAGAAGAGCGAATAGCTCTATAAGCTACAGAAGCTTACAAGGCCAGCGGAATCCCGCTGGCCTTTTCTTTTCTCTGACCGCCCCTCAGGCGTAAGCCCCTTGTGGCAACGAGCAAGGAAAGCAGGTGGGCTTCGTTCACCATTTTCCGTTTACGAAGCGAAAGAATCGATCGTAGGTAAAACGCTCTATACTAGTAGCGACAAAAACCGCAAGAGGGAAGGCGAACATGATGAAAACGCGCATCGGTATTCTGGGATACGGAAACTTGGGCAAAGGTGTTGAGCTGGCCGCTCGTCAAAATGACGACATCGAGCTGGTCGCCATCTTCTCGCGTCGCGACCCAAGCACCATCACTCCGCTCACCGCTGGCGTTCCCATCTTCTCGGTTGACGATATCGAAGCCCATACGAACGATATCGACGTGCTCGTGCTGGGTGGTGGTTCCGCGACCGATCTGCCCGAGCAGACGCCGAAATACGCCAAGCTCTTCAACGTGGTCGACTCGTTCGACACGCACGCGAACATCCCGCAGCACTTCGCAGCAGTCGATGCAGCAGCGAAAGAAGCAGGCAAGATCGGCATCATCTCGGTAGGCTGGGACCCCGGCATGTTCTCGGTCGCACGCCTCTACGCGAATTGCATTCTGCCCGAAGGCGCGGATTACACGTTCTGGGGTCGTGGCGTTTCTCAGGGCCATTCGGATGCGATCCGTCGCGTGCCGGGCGTGCTCGATGCGCGCCAGTATACGGTGCCGGTCCAAAGCGCGCTCGACGCGGTGCGCAGCGGCGCGAACCCTGAGCTCACCACGCGCGAGAAGCACACGCGCGAATGCTTCGTAGTCGCTGAAGAAGGTGCCGATCTGGCCGCCATCGAAAAGGCCATCGTCGAGATGCCGAACTACTTCGCCGATTACGACACCACGGTCACCTTCATCACGCAAGAGGAGCTCGATCGCGATCATAAGGGCATTCCGCATGGCGGCTCGGTCATCCGCACGGGCGCAACGGGTGCGAACAAAGAGAACAAGCACGTGATCGAATTCTCCCTTACGCTCGATTCCAACCCTGAATTCACGGGCAGCGTGCTCGTGGCCTGCGCACGCGCAGCGCATCGCATGAGCGAAGAGGGTATGACCGGCTGCAAGACCATCTTCGACATCCCGCCAGCATATCTGAGCGCACACTCAGGTGAAGAGCTGCGCGCACACATGCTCTAGTCTTTCCCAAAAGCAGCTCAGGCGCGCTCGATGCGCCCGCTGAGGGGCAGCTAAGGTTCATCGATGATCTTTCTCGAAAAGGTAAAGCTCTACATTCCTGGCATTCTCGTTTGCGCGGCCATCGCGCTTGGCTGCACCTTTCTCGGCCTGGCGTTTCCGCTGATCGGCGGCCCGGTCTTCGGCATCTTGGCAGGCATGGCCATCGCGCTCGTGTGGAAGCGTCGCGATCGCACGAGCCAAGGCATCACCTTCACCTCGAAGAAGATCCTGCAGTACGCGGTCATCCTGCTAGGGTTCGGCCTGAACCTGGCCGAGGTGGTGCGCGTGGGCGCGCAATCGCTGCCCGTGATCGTCTCCACCATCGCCACAGCGCTCATCGTGGCCTTCGTGCTCTGCAAAGCGCTCCACATTCCCGAGCGCATCGCAACGCTGGTGGGCGTAGGCTCTTCCATCTGCGGCGGCTCGGCTATCGCAGCAACGGCGCCGGTCATCAAGGCGCGCGATGAAGAGGTCGCGCAGGCCATCTCGGTCATCTTCCTGTTCAACGTGATCGCCGCGCTCGTGTTCCCTACGCTCGGTAGCGTGCTGGGGCTCTCCAACGAAGGCTTCGCGCTCTTCGCAGGCACCGCGGTGAACGACACCTCTTCGGTCACCGCTGCGGCGGCGGCCTGGGATGGCATGCACCCAGGCGCGAACACGCTCGATCAGGCGACCATCGTGAAGCTCACGCGAACGCTCGCCATCATCCCGATCACCTTCGTGCTGGCGCTCTGGGGTGCGCACAAGGTGAAGAAGGCACATAAGCAAAAGCGTGCCGAGCTGGCAGCTGCTCATGAGGATCGCGCCGCTGAGCTGGAAGGCGAAGTGCACGAACTCCACAACGAAGGCTTCAGCCTGAAACGCTCGTTTCCGCTGTTCATCCTCTACTTCTTGCTTGCTTCGCTCATCACCACCATCGCGCTTGGTTGCGGCGTATCGACAGAGGCGTTCGCGCCCATAAAGACGCTCTCGAAATTCTTCATCACCATGGCGATGGTCGCGATCGGTCTCAACACCAATCTGGTGAAGCTGGTGAAATCAGGCGGCAAGCCTATCTTCCTCGGTTTCTGCTGCTGCCTTGCTATTGCGGGCGTGAGCCTGGGGATGCAGTACATGCTCGGTCTCTGGTAGTCGCACGGTCGTACTGGTAACTTGGGGCTTTTGACGTTTGCTTTTTGTTTTTGACCGCTGGCTTCGGCGTGCAAACCCGTGAGCAAACCCGCGAACAAGCCCGTGAACAAACCTGCGAACATCCCGCGAAGAAGACGCGCTGAACAAGGCGCCTGAACTCCTTTCATAGCCTTGGCCATATCGGTCGCATCTTGACCGATATGTTTTACTGTCTTGTCAGCTGTCTTCACATCTGCCATACTTGCTCAAAAGATTGAAGGGGATGGCTACCTTGCCAACTGATACAGAACTTGTCGCGCGCATCGAAGAGCTGAAAGCCGAGCGCGACGCGGTCATTCTGGCGCATTTCTACGTTGAGGATGCGATCCAGGATGTTGCCGACCACACCGGGGATTCCTACAACTTGAGCAAACTCGCTGCCGATCTCGATTGCGCAACCATCGTGTTCGCGGGCGTGCAGTTCATGGGCGAGAGCGCGAAGCTCTTGAGCCCGAACAAGACCGTCATCTTGCCGAATCCGCAGGCAGACTGTCCGATGGCCCACATGGTCACGAAGGAGACGGTGGATGCGGCGCGCGCCGAATACGACGATCTTGCGGTGGTTTGCTACGTGAACTCCACGGCAGAGATCAAATCGTGGTCGGATGTGTGCGTTACCTCATCGAATGCGCTCAAGATCTGCCAGAACTTGCCGCAGCGAAACATCCTGTTCATTCCCGATCAGAACTTGGGGCGCTACATCGCTTCGCTCGTGCCCGAGAAGAATTTCATCTTCAATGATGGGTACTGCCCGATTCATCAAGACATCTCGCCTGATGAGGTGCGCGCGCTGAAAGAGGTGCATCCGAACGCGCTCGTGCTCGCGCATCCTGAATGCAACGCGCAAGTCTGTGAGTTGGCCGACTACCTCGGCTCGACTGCGGGCATCATCGATCGCGTGGTGACCGGCGAAGAGACCGACTATATCATCTGCACCGTGGTGGGCGTCGCGCACGAGATCGCCAAGCGCCTGGGTAGCGAAGCGGACAGCAAGCAGCTTCATTTCCCCGCAACCACCCCGCGCTGCGAAGATATGTCTTCGATCACGCTCGAGCAGATCGCCGAAGCGCTCGAGAACACCACGGAAGAAGTTGAGGTCGAGGCTGAATTCGTGCCCGCGGCCAAGGAAACGCTCACGCGCATGCTCGAGCTTTCATCCTGATGTGGCCGAATGCTGGCTCAAGCCGGCGCGTGCCAGGCCGACTGTACGAACGGTAACGACAAAACCGCGCGAGCTCACCCAAAACCGCTCGCGTTTTCACTATAAGAGGAACGGAACATGACGAACGACGAAACATATGATGTGGTCATCGCAGGCTGCGGAGCCGGCGGCCTCTACACGGCGCTCAATCTGCCGAGCGATCTGAGCATCCTGATGATCGCGAAGACCGAAGTGGACGAATGCGATTCGATGCTCGCGCAAGGCGGCATCTGCGTGCTTCACGATGAAGACGACTACCAAGCCTTCTTCGACGATACGCTGCGCGCTGGCCATGGGGAGAACAGGCACGAGAGCGTGGACATCATGATCCGCTCCTCACGTGCGGTGATCAACGACCTGATCGATTACGGCGTCGATTTCGCGCGCACCGAAACGGGCGAGCTCGCCTACACGCGCGAGGCAGCGCATTCGCGTCCGCGCATCTGTTTCCACGAAGACACCACGGGAAAAGAGATCACCACCAGGCTACTGGCGGCAGTGCGCCAAAAGAGCAACGTCGAGATCCGTGCGTACACGACCATGGTCGATATCATCGAGCAGAACGGCGTGTGCGCTGGCATTATCGCGGAAGACGCGCAGGGTGATGCGTATCGCATTCGCGCGCGCTTCACGGTCATGGCGACCGGCGGCATCGGTGGCCTCTACGAGCACTCGACGAACTTCCCGAGCCTCACCGGCGATGCGTGTCGCATTGCGCGCGAACATGGCGTTGAGCTGGAGAACATGGATTACGTGCAGATCCATCCGACCAGCCTCTACACGGGGCGCCCGGGGCGCGCGTTTCTGATCTCGGAATCGTGTCGCGGCGAAGGCGCGATCCTGCTCGATGCGCAAGGCAACCGCTTCACCGACGAGCTGCAGCCACGCGATGTGGTCTCGGCTGCGATCAAGAAGCAGATGGAGGCTGAAGGCAGCAAGCACGTGTGGCTCTCGTTCGAGAATATCGAGCCCGAGACGATCCATCATCATTTTCCGAGCATCTATCAGAAGTGCCTTGAAGAAGGTTACGACATAACCAAGGAACCGATCCCGGTGGTACCTGCTCAGCATTACTTCATGGGTGGCGTTCACGTGGACAGTGATTCGCAGACCACCATGCAGCATCTCTTCGCCGTGGGCGAGACCAGCTGCAATGGCGTGCATGGGGCTAACCGTTTGGCGAGCAACAGCCTGCTTGAGAGCCTCGTGTTCGCGAAAAGGGCGGCGCAGAAGATCGTGGCGGATCGCTGCGCCGATGCCACGCCGTTCAAGCAGGAGATCCCGGTGTATCGTGAAACGCAGATACTCATTGAGCCGCAACTGCAGCGCGAAGCAGAAAGCGTGCGCGATCGCGTGTTCGCCCGCCGTCGTTAGTCTGTTCGAGCGAGAAGGAACCCTATGGATCTGGCAGCACTCAATCTTATCGCTGAAAAGCATATCCGTACCGCCCTTGAAGAGGACCTCAACCATGGCGATGTGTCAGCCGCGGCGGTAGTGCCAGCAAGCGCGCAGGCAACGGTCGAGCTTATCGCAAAGCAAGAAGGCGTGATCGCAGGGCTTGATGTGTTCGAGCGCACGTTCCACCTGCTCGATCCTGCGGTATGCGTGGAGCGGTTCGTGGCTGATGGCTCTCGTGTCGAGGTCGGTCAGCTGCTCGCACGCATTTCAGGTGATGCGTTCGTCCTGCTTGCCGCCGAACGAACCGCGCTCAACTACTTGCAGCGCATGAGCGGCATTGCAACGTACACGCGCCAGATCGCGGATCTGCTCGAAGGCAGCAAGACTACGCTCGTGGATACGCGCAAGACCACGCCAGGCATGCGCATCTTCGAGAAGGATGCCGTTCGTTTGGGCGGCGGCGTGAACCATCGCTACAACCTTTCCGAGAGCGTGATGCTCAAGGACAACCATATTGCGGCAGCGGGCGGCATCAAAGCAGCCGTTGAAGCAGCGCGCAAGACGGCATCGTTCACGAGCATGATCGAGGTCGAGACCGAAGATCTTGACATGGTGGCTGAGGCGCTCGAAGCGGGTGCCGACATCATCATGCTCGACAACATGGATCACGACACCATGGCGCGCGCGATCGAGCTCATTGGTGATCGTGCGCTTACGGAATGCTCGGGCAACATCACGCGTGACAACGTGCAGACCTACATTGACCTGGGTGTTGACTTCATCTCGAGCGGCGCACTGACCCATTCGGCGGGCATCCTCGATCTGAGCATGAAGAACTTGCGGATCGAAGCATAACGAAGATCGTTGAGCACGAAGAGCGCAGTTCAGAGGGATAGATGGAAGCTACGACTACAAAAGGAGGCGCGTTGACCGGCCAAGAGCGAAGAGCAGAGATCATGAACATCCTGCGTCAGAGCACGATGCCGCTTTCAGGTGCGGCGCTCGGCAAGCAACTGGGCGTGTCGCGCCAGGTGGTGGTCCAAGACATCGCCCTCTTGCGTCAATCGGGTGAAGAGATCTACGCGACGAATCGTGGGTATGTGACCGGAGTGGCGAACGCGCGCCCAAAGCGCCTGTTCAAAGTGCATCATACGATCGAGCAAACCGGCGACGAGCTCAATCTGATGGTCGATCATGGGGTAGTGGTGGAGAACGTTATCGTGAACCACCGAACCTATGGCAGGCTCTCGGCTAACCTGGGTTTTCGCAATCGCCGCGACGTGGCGCGCTTCCTCAACGAGCTTGCCACGGGAGCTTCCACGCCACTGATGAACATCACCTCAGGCTACCATTTCCACGAGGTGAGCGCCGATTCTGAAGAGGTGCTCGATGAGCTTGAAGCCGCGCTAGGCGAAGCGGGCTTCCTTGCCGAACTGACCGAGTTCGAACAACAGCACTTCTAATTCGTGATCTTCGGCTGGCGATCGATGAAGGAAACTTGCGGCCAGACGAAGCCCGTGTGAATGCGATCGATCGCGATGTTCGCGCGCTTCTCCTTCTTGTGCTGCGATTCCTCCTGGCAAGCATCCACGAAACGCTCGAAGAGCAGATTCATGGAATTGCGCGTGCCTAAGAATTCGGGATGCCATTGTACGCCGATAGTGAAGGGCTTGTCGGGGTGCTCGATGGCCTCGATCAGACCCTGATCGTCATACGCCGCTGCGCGCAGTTCGGGCGCGAGCTCGAATATCCCCTGATGATGCATAGAATTCACCTGGGTCGAATGCGTCTGCAGGATGCGCGCCAAACTTCCGCGCGGCTCGAGCGTTACATGGTGTGATGGCTCGGAGAAGGGCAGCGTCTGGAAGTGGTTCGCGAAATGCGTTTGCTGCTTCGTTTGCGTGGCAAGGTCGAGATGCAAGCTGCCGCCATAGAAGACGTTCAGCATCTGCATGCCACGGCAGATACCCATGATGGGCACGTCGAATTCATCGCTGTAGCACAAGATCAGATGCTCGAGCTCTTCGCGGCCAGGCAGATGATCGGTCACGCTCGGATCGTCTTCGGTGTCCCCATAACGCACGGGATCGATATCTTTCCCGCCGGTCAAGAGGAAGCCGTCCATGTGCGGGAAGATGGTCTCGTAGGCACCAACGTCGTCCGTGACGGGAAGCAAGTAAGGTTTCGCGCCAGCAGAGCGCACCGCGAGCGCGTAATGATTGATGCCGTCGTCGTAAGGTTCGGGCAATTTGGTGGGAACGATCCCCACTACGGGCTTATGATGCGCGTGCGATTCGGACATGCACTACCTCCTTGCATTCGCTATCTTACTAGCAATTGCCGCAGGTGACAAAATCCAAATAGTTGCGCGCCTCGTTCGCGAACGAATAGATGGTCTCAACAGGCGTTGGCTCGGCGTTGAGCATCTTATAGCAGGGGAAGAACCGCGTGATATGCAGCGGAATGCTGCGGTCGAGCCCCGCAAGCCAGCGCGCCGCCTCCACGAGCTGTTCACGTGAATCGTTCAACCCGGGAACGATGAGCATGGTCACCTCAAGGTGCGCGGTGGCACAACCCGCGAAGGCTTCTATCGTGTGCATGGTGGTAGCAAGACTGCCACCCAGTTCGCGATAGACTTCCGCGGTGAAGCCCTTCAGATCGATATTCGCGGCATCGATGAGCGGGAGCAGCTCGGAGAGCGGAGCGTCGTTCACCTGGCCGTTCGAGACGAGCACGTTTACCTGCCCCCGCGCATGAACAGCCTGCGAACAATCGCGCACGAACTCAAAGCCGACCAGCGGTTCGTTATACGTGTAGGCAACACCAACGTTGCCTTGGGAAGCGAAAGCCGCTGCGGTATCGGCGATGGTCTCGGGCTCCATGAACCTCCAGGGCACCTCGGTGCTGCAAGCTTGCGCGATGGAGGCGTTCTGGCAGAACGCGCAGCGCATGTTGCAGCCGTACGAGCCGATCGAAAGGATGCTCGATCCCGGCATGAAACGCGCGAGCGGCTTCTTCTCGATCGGATCGAGCGCGAGCGAGGTGATGCGCTCGTAGTTCTCGTCGATCACCTGCCCACTGCGTGCCACGCGCGCACGACAGATGCCGCGCTGCCCTTCAGCAAGCGAACAAGCATGCGGACAGACGGGACACGTGATGCGCTCACTGCTAGCAGACACGTGCCTCACCGCCGGTAGTATGGCGAACCACGCGGAATCGTTCCAGTTCAACGCCCGTTTCGTCCGGTGCTATCCCTGCCTTCTGCCGCGCGATAGCAACTTGCTCTTCCACGGTGTTCACGCCTTCGAGGTTTGGCAGCAACAGCCCGCGGTGATGCCCCTTGCTCACGATCACGCCGTATTCTTGCGGGTCGAGGTTGGCAGGCGAGCTGATGGGTTCGGGCGGGAACAGTACATCGACCGAGTACGAAAGATAGTCGAGTTCGTTCTTTTGCACGGGATAGAAACGCGGATCGCCGCTGCAGGCCGAAATAGCGTTCGCGATGATCTCTTGCGCGATCGAATCACGCGTGGGAGCGATGGTGCCGATGCAACCGCGCAGATCGCCGTGCTCATGGAGTGAAACGAACACACCGGCGCGCGCATCCATAAGCTCGGGTGGCAAGCCTTCGGGCATGAGCAGCGGCCGTTCGGTGGTGACGAAATATTCCACGCTCGCGCGAGCAAGCGCCACGAATGGATCCACGCCACTGCCGCCAGTATCGGGCGAGGCATCGGGTTGCGGAACGGGCGAAGAGGGGTCCTCGTCCACAAGATTGGCTTCGACCTCGCCCTCCACGAGCGCATCTTCGTGCGCAGCCTGTGTCTCGGTTGCCTCTTCGATGGCAGCCTCTTCTTCAATGGCTGCTTCTTCGCTGCCTTCCACCTCGAAGCACGCGATCGCATAGCCAACACCGAAGGGACCTTCGTAGCTCAAGAGCTCGCTCGAATAGACGGTGTCGGCCAGCGCGCCTGCCATCATCTGAAACGAGCGCAATCCGCATTCGGCCGCCTCTTCGCAGAAGAGCTCATCGAAGGCGAACAGGTCATCGAGCTCTCCCGAGCGAAAGATGTCCGTGATGTTCTGGTCGAACTGCGGGCCTGCCTCATTGAAGCCATAGGGGCCATCGTGCGTGAGCTTGTGTGACAGGTCCCCGCTCGCGATCAAGACGACGCGACGCCCGAGGATGTTCGCGGCCAGCTCGAAGCAACGACCCATCATCCGGTGCTCGCGCGGCGAAAGCCCCGAGAGTCCCACGCGCACCACGGTGGTGCGGGGAAGGAAATCGCGCAAGAAATAGAGCGGCACGTAGGTAGCATGATCGAGCGGACCATCGTATTGGTCGCCCATTCCGATCGGAATGTTCGCCTGGTTAGCAAGGCTTGCGATAAGCTCGGCCAGTTCAGGATCGCCCGTGGCAGTGATGGTGCTCTCTTCCGCGGGCACGCCGAACATCTCCATGGTGCCCGAGATGTTCTCCGCGTCTGAGATGAAGAAGCCATCCGAAAACGCCGGCGCATGCGGGGAAGTGACGATGATGGTATCGGGACGGTGTGCAGCAACGCGTCGCGCAACTTCTTCGTAGCCATCGATGGTGGCTTGGATGGCGGCCTCTTGGCCTTTGCCAACCGCGGGAACGATGAGCGGCGGATGCGGGACAGCGTAGGCAGCGACGATAGACATGAGAGACCTCTTTTCGCTCGTAGGGGGAGGGGTGAAGCAAGAGCCGAGTGCTGCGGCGCAAAAGAGGTGCGAATGAGCGGCGTTGTGAATGCGCGAAAGAGACGTGCTCTGCTTGTGTTCGTACTTGTTTATTGTAGCGCCGCGTACGCCCGCGCGGGTCGTGATAGCTTGACGGTTAGGCAACAGCTTATGCGCTTGCTATAATGTCACGGACAGTTCGAAACCGTCCTGTCGTTAAACAAAACTAGGAGCTAGTATGTATGGTTTGAAAACCGAAAGCAGCTTCGATGCTGCTCACTTTCTTACGGATTACCACGGCAAATGCGAGAACCTGCACGGTCATCGCTGGCGCGTGGTGGCCTATCTTGAGCAAGAGGATCTCCAGAGCGAAGGCACCATGAAGGATATGGTGCTCGATTTCGGCGAGTTCAAGCAGGCGGTGCGCGCGATGACCGAAGCGCTCGATCACACCTTCATCGTGGAGGAAGGTTCGCTCTCGCCGCAGACTATTACGTGCTTGGAGGACGAAGGCTTCACGCTCTCCGTCATGCCGTTTCGCACCACTGCCGAGAATCTTGCGCGCTACTTCTTCGATCACCTGCGCGAACAGAGCTTGCCCATCGCGCAGATCGATGTGTACGAGACCCCGAACAACTGCGCGATCTACCGCGGCTAGCAGGCAAAGAAAGCGCAGATAGATATGACATTCGGTTCCTTTCCTATAGCCGAGCGCTTCGTGAGCATCAATGGCGAAGGCGCGCACGCGGGCAAGCTCGCGGCGTTCATTCGTTTTCCGGGCTGTAACTTGGATTGCTCTTACTGCGATACGCAGTGGGCGCGCGACCCGGAGCTCACCGTTGAATTCGTGAGTGTTGAAGAGCTCTGCGACTGGGTGGAGAGCGAAGGGGTAACGTGCGTGACCATCACGGGCGGCGAGCCCACGCTCCAATCGGATCTCTACCGCCTGCTGCATGCGCTTGCTCGTCTGGAGGCGGTCGAGGTGGTCGAGATCGAGACCAATGGCTCGACCGACCTTGCCAAGCTCATCGCGCACGATTCCAAGCGGGAGGAGGAGCGTCCGATCGCGCTTGCGGAGTTTCCCGCTCCGCGTCCAGAAAAACTCTGTATCACGATGGACTACAAGCTGCCTTCTTCTGGCATGGAAGACAAGATGGTTTGTGAGAATTTCGAGTTGCTCGGCGAACACGACGTGGTGAAGTTCGTGGTCGGTTCGCACGAGGATCTTGAGCGCATGGTTGAAGTGGTGCGCGAACACGAGCTTGCCACGCGCTGCCAGGTGTATATCAGCCCCGTGTTCGGCGCGATCGAGCCGTCTACTATCGTCGATTTCATGCGTGAGCGCGCGCTTACGCACGCAAGGCTGCAGCTTCAGCTTCACAAGTTCATCTGGCCAAACCAGGAAAGGGGAGTGTAGCGATGGGTTCGACGGATGGTGCCAAGAAGAAGGCGCTCGTGCTTTGCAGCGGTGGGGTGGATTCGACCACCTTGCTGGCGCTCGCAGTTGAGCGCTATGGCGCAGAGAACGTCTACGCGCTTTCGATCTTCTACGGTCAAAAACATGATCGTGAGCTTGAAGCCGCGAAACAGGTAGCGCGCTACTATGGGGTTGAGCAGCGCTTTTTGGACCTAGCACCCATCTTCGCGGAAAGCGATTGCTCGTTGCTAGCAGCATCTTCTGCTCAGATCCCGCATGAGACTTACGCCGCGCAGCTGGCCAACGAAAGCGATGCGCCGGTGAGCACCTATGTGCCCTTCCGCAACGGACTCTTCCTCTCCAGCGCAGCCTCCATCGCGCTTTCGCTCGATTGCTCGGTCGTGTGCTACGGTGCTCATGCCGACGATTGGGCAGGTTGTGCCTACCCCGATTGCTCGCAGGAGTTCGTCGACGCGATGGCTTCAGCTATTGAACAAGGCACTGGCGGTCAGCTTCGATTGGTCGCTCCCTTCGTGCAGTGGCCGAAGGCGCGCATCGTTGAAGAAGGCTTGAAGCGCGCGGTTCCTTACGAACTTACGTGGTCGTGCTATGAAGGCGGGGAAGAGCCGTGCGGAACGTGTGGCACCTGCCTCGATCGCAAGCGCGCGTTCGAGCTGAACGGGGTCATCGACCCGCTTCTGAAGAAATGATTTAACACTGCTGCAATGCGAATTCATGCCGCGCAGCAAAACTCACGTCGCGTTGCGCAATCCATGCTGCGCCGCAGACGCTTTTAGGAAAGGAAGATCATGACGAAAACCCGCGAAGATGAAGGCCTGGAGCTGCTAGGAAACCAGCAGGTGAGCTATCCTACCGACTACGCACCTGAGATGCTTGAGACCTTCCAGAACAAGCACCCCGAAAATGATTACTGGGTGCGCTTCAACTGTCCCGAATTCACGAGCCTCTGCCCGATCACGAGTCAGCCCGATTTCGCCACGATCTACATCAACTACGTGCCTGATGAGCGCATGGTGGAGAGCAAGAGCCTGAAACTCTATTTGTTCTCATTCCGCAATCACGGCGATTTCCACGAGGATTGCGTGAACACTATCATGAAGGACCTCATCGAGCTCATGGATCCGAAGTATATCGAGGTCTGGGGCGAATTCACGCCTCGCGGAGGCATCTCCATCCATCCCTACGCCAACTACGGCCGTCCGAACACGCGCTGGGAAGAGGTCGCCTGGATCCGCCTCTCCATGCACGAATAAAGGTGTCGAACGACCGGGTAGTTTGTCATCCGGATCTAAATGAATCATAAGTAGAAGAATCGTTATGAACTTGAAAAGCGCTTCATAACGACCATGCTCTGGCAAGCTGCTTTATTCCTTTCGGTATCTCTTCTTCTGTTATTTTAGAAAACCCTATCAAGATTGAACTTTTCATAGGATGCGTGTCGGTAGTCCAATACTGATCCGTCGGATAAACGCGAACGCTCTTTCGACGCGCAAGCTCTATGAGCTCTTCTTGAGTGCGCTCATATTTATCTACAACGAGCAGGTGCAGACCTGCACCCTCATCCAAAACATCAACCAAGTCTCCCATCTCGCTTTTCAATGATTTCGCCAATATATCGTGTCTTTTTCTGTAAGTATTAACGGTGGAACGCTCGTATCTATCCCAAGTATTCGATTCCAAGAAGAGTCGAAGCATCTCTTGTTCAAGCCAGGGCACAGCACAGAGGTCAGCAGGAAATCTCTTATTCCATCTTTCGAGAAGAGCAGCAGGTAATATGATGTATGAGATGCGAATAGCAGGAGTCAGTATTTTCGACATCGTTCCAAGATATATCGTATTGTCCTTATCGATCGCACGCAACGCTGGCGATGGGCTTGATTCATATCTGAATTCACAACAGTAATCATCTTCGATTATGTATGCGTCTTTTTTCCGAGCCCAGTCGATTAGTTTCAACCTCATTGAGAGGGACATGACGAAGCCTAATGGGAATTGGTTTGAAGGAGTGGCAACAACCAACTTCGCATCGCTGTTTTGCAATCTTTCGATCACATTTACCTCATCCATATGCACAGGAAGCGGTTCGATCTTGTATCCCTCTTCAATAAACGCATCCCTTGCGATGTTATAACCTGGATCCTCTACCGCCACACACGCATCTCGTTCATTGAACAGCGAAGCCAGCTTTCGAAGTGCTGCTTGAGTTCCAGATTGAATGACCACCTGCTCAGGGACGCATTTGATATCCCTTTTCTTGTAAACGTATTTTGCAATCTCTTTGCGCAATCCATAAAGTCCAAAGGGATCCACATATAGAGAGGCGGATTCAAAATTATTTGCTCGAAACGCCTTGTCGGCCATTGCTCTCATGATATCTAGTGGCAATGCGCCTAGATCTTTGTTCCCATAGGCGAAGTCGTATTTACACCCTAGATCGCTCTCGAGAGGAAAGATGTTACGAGCATTTTCACTCGCCTCTATCAGCGCTGAATCGCTTCGCCCTGACGCGTTCCCATCGAAGACAGAAAGATCGAGGTCTTCCACAACATAGCCAATTCCACGATGCCCCTTTGCATATCCTTCTAACGCAAGCTGTTTGTATGCTGCCTCAACCGTGTTACGCGCAATGCCTAGATTTGAAGCCAGTTCTCGTATCTTCGGAAGCTTTTCCCCTGATAGAATCTTTCCCTTCTCTATGTATTCGCTGATCTGAAAATAGAGCTGTCGGTAAGCCGGTGTCTTTAGCGATCGATCTATTGTGAAGTTATACATTGCACCCATACCTGTGTCAGTCGTTTAATTCTTCAATCCCTATTATTTTCATAAGAATTGAATATTTCAATGGGTAATCCCCATTGACGAAATTCAGAACAATTTAGATGATTTTTTATGATTCCTATTTGATTTGAAGTTAAACGAAGAGCAAATGAACGAGAGAAGGGGTTGTGAATGAATCCACAAGTCGAAATCGTTCCTTCTGATGCAGCTACCGAACAGACATCACTAGAACAGCATGGCTTCACAAGGAGGCAATTCATTGCAGGATCAGCAGCAACACTAGCCATTGCGGCGGCAGGCGGAGTGAGTGCGCTGGAATTTCCAGCGAATGCAGAAGCGCTCACTGAAGCCGAGCCACTCGGCGGCGAATGGATCCGAACCACCTGTTCACCGAACTGCACAGGAGCATGCGGAATCAACGCATGGGTCCAAGATGGTCAGGTGCGCTTGTTGAAGCAGGCGGCCGATTACCCTTATGAGCATTACAATCCGCGCGGATGCCTTAAAGGTCTTTCGATCAATACGATCCTTCATGGTCCCGATCGCCTTACGAAACCGCTCATGAAGAACGCAGATGGCGAACAGATCGAGACCGATTGGGATACCGCACTCGATACAGCAGCGGACAAGCTGCGCGAGATCGCAGAGAAATACGGCCCCGACTCTATCGGCGTCATCTATCAGGTGCAGGGCACTGGTCACATCCAGAAAGGCGCGCTCGTGCGTATCGCCAACACGTTCGGCTGGTCGATCATCGGCGGTTACGAACTCAATGGCGACCTGCCCATGTTCTGGCCTGAGACCTTTGGTTGTCAAAGCGAAGAGCTGGAATCGTACTGCTGGGAAGACTCGAAGCTCACGCTCGTTTTCGGCTCGAACGTCATGGTCACGCGCATGCCCGACGCTCACTTCCTCACCTACTCGCAGGAAAACGGCGGCAAGGTGATCTACTTCGATCCGAACTATTCGGCATCGGCTGAAAAGGCGAATGAATGGGTGCGCATCGCTCCCGACTCAGATGGTGCATTCGCGCTGGCTATGGCCAAGACCATCATTGATGAAGACCTCTACGACAAGCATTTCATGCAAACGTATACGGATTCACCGTTCCTCATCAATCTCGAAACAGGCAAGAAGATCCTGGCAGAAGAAGTGCAGGGTCTTTCTCCCACGCCGGGCCTGCCCGATTTCCGTAAGAGCTATGTGGCAGTTGATCAAACGAGTGGCGCGCTTCAGGCAACGAACCCCCTCAAGCTTGACGACAACAACTATGCACTCACGGGAAGCTACGACGTGCCGTTGAAAGATGGCACGACCGCTAAAGCGAAAACGGGTTTCCAGTTGCTCACCGAACAGCTGGAGAACTATACGCCTGAAGCGGCTGCCGATATCTGTAAGATCGATGCGGACACCATCACGCGCATTGCACGCGAAGCAGCCACGGTCAAACCGATGCACATCATCTTCGGCGGTGGAACGCAGCAGTGGTACCACGGCGATCTGAAAGGTCGCGCATGCGCGCTCGTGGCATGCCTTACCGGAAACGTAGGGCAGCTCGGCGGCGGTATCTCAACCTACGTTGGTCAGTATAAGACGCGCTTCAACACGGCAAGCTGGATGGTGCCAGAAGGCGCGGTCAAGAATTCGTGCCCGTTCCATTATTGGGTGAATGGCCCCACGCCGCAGATGACGGCAAAATATCCCAAGCACGGGTTCAAAGCGCTCGTGGTTGGCTGGGGCAATCCACTCGAGCAGCATAACGTAGCGAACTGGCTTCGCCATGCGTTCGAGAGCGGTGAGCTTGAGTACCTCGTGTGCATGGAATTCCAAGACACGCTCACGGCATCTCGTGCGGACGTTACGTTCCCCTGCGCGAGCTGGTACGAAAAGACCGAGCTCACCACCACGCCGCTTCACCCATATGTCCAGCTTCAGCAGCGCATCGTTGAGCCGCCGGGAGAGGCGCGCGAAGAGATCTGGGTCTTGACCGAGCTTGCGAACCGTATCGATCCTTCGAAGGAATCGCTCTGGCCGCGCTTCGCTCCAGAAGATTCCGAAAAGCGCTCCGATGAGGTGCTTGCGCTCTTGCTCGAAAAGGGCGGCCCTACCATCGAGCACCTCACACCCGAGGAACTGCGCAAAGGCCCTGGCAAGCTTGCGCACACGAATCCTGGTGAAAAGAAGATTCCGTTCTGGGAGCAGGTGCACGATCGCACTCCATTCCCTACGGTCTCACGTCCGAATCCTATCGATGCCACAGCGAAGTTCGTGAAATCGGGCCGCATTGAGTTCTATCGCGACGAAGACATCTTCCTTGAGTTGAACGAGCAGCTTCCCTGCTATAAACCGCCTTTCGAGGACACTGAATACAAGGACAATCCTGAGGCGCGCGAGCTCTATCCGCTCGGATACACCACGCGCAACAGCGCTTTCCGCGTGCACGCAACATACGTGAACAACCCCTTCATGCTCGAGATCCAGGACAACACTCCCAAGGTATGGCTCAACCCTGAAACGGCAGCTGAGCGCGGCCTGAAAACGGGTGATTGGGTCGAGGTCTACAACAGCCGCGGAACAGTGGAAGGTCAGCTCATCGAGGACCCGGGCGTGTATCCAACGCAGTGCATCTTCGACCAGGGTTGGTGGTCGGCTTACGACAACAAGACGAGTTACAACTCGCTCATCTGGCCGTGGATCAATCCTACGAATGAGGTGTATTACATGGTCAGTGTTTGGTCGCCCAATATGGCTTGGAATGAAACGGTCTGCAATGTGCGCCTGTCCAATGGTGGCGCGCCCGAGATCGTGAAGAACACAGGCAAGAGCACGCTTGATGGCAACGTGAAGGATGGCTCGGGCATCGAATACGGAAAGGGGGCGTAAACGATGAGATACGCAATGGCTATCGATTTGAGTCGCTGCATCGGCTGCCGCACGTGCGCGGTCGTATGCAAGAATTACAACTCGCAACCCCAAGGCATCTGGTGGAATCGCGTATTCACCAGCGGTACGCCTGAATACGATGTGGCAGTCGAAGTGAACGACCAGCTTAGAATGGAATTCGTTCCGATCAGCTGCCAGCATTGTACCGATGCACCGTGTGAGACCGTTTGCCCTACGGGTGCAACCTATATCGACCCCGATACGGGCACGGTGCTGGTGGATTACGACCGTTGCATCGGTTGCCGCACGTGCGCAAGCGCATGCCCCTATGGGGTGCGTCAGTTCAACTGGGGAAAGCCGGCAGAAATGGTCGGGCTGGATAACACCACGTACGACTACGGTTATCCAAAGGATTACTACGATGGCGATCATCTGGTATACACCCCGCACCGCCCCGAAGGCGTGATGGAAAAGTGTACGTTCTGCGCGCAGAACGTTTCGCAAGGGATCCCACCTGCCTGCTGCAGTGCTTGTCCTGGCAATGCGCGTATCTTCGGCGATATGGATGATCCGAACTCCGAGATCAGGAAGTATCTCGAAGGCAAGGAGACCATCACTCTGGGCGATCGGTATAAGACGCATCCTAACGTCTACTATGTGGTTTCGCATGAGGTCACACAGGTCGACCCCATCTCTCAAGAACAGCGTAAGGAGGGCTGATCATGGAAAGATCAACACGTAAGATTGCCCTTGTCGGAATAGTCCTTCTGGTGGTGGGTCTCATCGCCTGGATCATGCAATTGACCGGCGGCTTGCAAGCTGGATCGAACATGACCAACGTATTCCTTTGGGGCCTTATGATCGCCGTTTTTGCCTTTTTGGTAGGCTTCGGCGCAGGTTCGCAGTTCGTTGCAAGCGCGATTATCCTTTCGGGGAAAGAGGAGCTTAAGCCATTGGCACGTATCGCGGGCGCATGCGGGCTTGCTTGTGTATGCGCTGCTGGCGTGGCGATCCTGGCCGATCTAGGTGCGATTCGCAATGCGCTTGCCATGATCGTTGGTATGAACCCGCGTTCTCCGCTGGCTTGGGACATGATTGCCATGTGTACGTTCATCGTGCTCTCGATCGTGCAGCTGGTCATGATCGCGCGCGATGCGCGTTACGTGAAGGTGTGGGCAGTGCTTGCTGGCCTTGCGGCACTTGCGCTTCAGATCGTCGAAGGGCTGCTTTTCTCCACGCAAACCGCGCATGGCTGGTGGGCAACGCCGATCATGCCCGTTGATTTCTTGGCGGTCGCGTTCGTGAGCGGTTTCGCGCTCATTCTGCTGATAGCTTGCGTGAAGGGTGCTTCGTCGAAGGCGCTCGCTTGGCTTGGGCGCATTTGCGCTAGTGCGATTGCGGTTCACCTGGTGCTCGCGCTTATCGATCTGTGCCTGATGTTCTTCGAGGGTACTCCAGAATCTGCTGGCATCCTGGCAGCAGTTGGCTCGAACATCCTGTTGTATCTGGTAGAACTTATCCTGCCATTCATTGCGATGATCATGCTCTTCTTGCCGAAGAACCGTGGACAGAAGAAGCCTGCGCTCATCGCTTCGATTCTGGTTATCGTAGGCATCTTCGCGCACCGTTTGATGCTGCTCTTCCCGGCTTACAATGCACCTTCGCTCTACTTGCAGCTTTCGGGAACCGATTTCACCACGGGACCGTATCCGATCTCAACAGGACGCTATCTTGATTGGGACCTAACGTTCGCGAACACCACGCCGTATTTCCCAGCAGGGCCGGAATGGCTGGCTATGCTCTTCCCGATCGGGCTTGCGCTTGTTGCAGTAGTGGTGATTCTCTTCATTATGAAGAAGCTTCAGAAGGATAAGAGCTAGCACGAGGGATGCATTCGATAAAAGCAGCGGCGAAAAAGATGACGAACGAGTCATCTTATAAATGCCTCTTGGGCGTTCATCGGGTAAACTTTGAACGTCCACGTTTGATTGGCAGTTTGCATGACCGCACCCGAAATCCTCCATACTGAACCAAACGCTTCCGCCGCCCCGAACGGATCGAAGCAGCCGCTCAAGCAGCGTGTCTATGTAGCGCTCGAAGAGCCCGCGAAGGCCTCGCCGCTCGGCAAATTCCTTGGCATCGGACTCATCGTCTTGATTGTGCTGAATGCTCTTTTGGTTAGCGTGCCGGACAACGATGCAGCGCTCGATTTCAACACGCTCATCTTAGGGTTCAGCGTGCTTTCAGTGATCGCTTTCGCCGCTGAATATGCCTGCCGCATTTGGATCGCCGATCTTGTCTATCCTGCCCTTGCGCCAACGCGCGCACGTGTGCGTTATATCTTCTCGCTCATGGGCATCATCGATTTCCTTGCGTGGTTTCCTGCGCTCTTCGTCTTCTTCCTGCCTGCCTCGAACGCGCTCAACGATGCGATTCGCATCATCCGTCTGGTGCGTCTGATCAAGATTTCGCGCTACATGCGCGGCCTGCAGACCATCAGCCGCGTGTTCGTGAAGCGCCGTCGCGAGATCGTGGCGGCGTTCATGGTGCTCACGCTTTTGGCGGTGGCCTCGAGCGTGCTCATGTATGAAGCCGAACATACCGCGCAACCCGAAGTGTTCGACAGTGTGTGGACGGGTCTGTACTGGGCCATCACCACCATGACCACGACCGGCTACGGCGACATCGTTCCCATTACGGCGTTCGGGCGCATCATCGGCTTCGTGGTGATGGTCATCTCGATCGGCGTGGTGGCTATTCCAGCAGGTATCTTCTCCGCAGGCTTCATCGAAGAATTCCGCGCGGCGGACAAGGCTGAAGAAGAAGCGGGCCGCGATGAGGACGCGCGATGAGCGAAACCCCCAACCGCACACGCCCAGTGCTCAATCGCGTCATCTTCACCCTGCTCACTCTTGTATTGGGCGGTCTGGCGGGTGCATTCGTGTGGGTATTCTTCTTCTTGCTCAACCACGGCATCAACCTTTTTTGGCACGTGCTGCCCGAGCACATCGGTGCTTGGTGGTGGCCGCTTGCCGTGTGCTTGGTAGGTGGCGTGGCGATCGGTCTCTTCGAACGTCGCTTCGGTGCATACCCCGAAGACCTGAACAAGGTGATGACACAGGTGAAGGAGACGGGTCGCTACGAATACAAGCACATCGGCGCCTCTGCGGGCGGCGCGCTCCTGCCCTTGCTCTTCGGCGGCAGCGTCGGTCCTGAAGCGGGGTTGACGGGCGTGATCGCGGGACTTTGCACGTGGGTGGGCGACCGCCTGAAGTTCCTCGGCAAGGAGTTTCGCGAACTTTCCCAGGCGGGCACCGCGGCGGTGCTCTCTGCCGTGTTCAATGCGCCTTTGTTTGGTCTGGCGGCGCCGCTTCTTGGCAGCTGCGACGAGGTGAAAGCGGGCACCAAGATCGAGGTTCCGAAAGCCACGAAGATCATCGTCTACGCGTTTGCGGTGGCCGGCGCGTTCGGCGTGATGATCCTGCTCGGAAGCGTGTTTGGCGGTGGGGAAGGCCTGCCGCATTTCTCGGAGGTCTCCATCGATTGGTTCGAACGCGCACTCATCATTCCGCTGGCGCTAGCGGGCGGTGCGGTGGGCTTGCTCTACCATGCGTTCGACAAGTGCGCAGACACGCTCGCGCGTAAGATCGGCGACCACCCCGTGGCGAAGGCGGTCTTGGTCGGGCTTATCCTGGGTTCGCTCGGAATCGTGTTTCCCTTCGTGATGTTCGCAGGTGAAACGCAAACCGAAACGCTCATGAGCACCTACACGATGCTCGGCGCGGGCTATCTCATTTTTACGGGCGTGCTGAAGGTCTTCACCACGCCGCTCTGTTTACGCCTCGGATGGCGCGGCGGCCATTTTTTCCCGACCATCTTCGCGGGCATCTGCTTGGGCTATGGGTTTGCGCTACTCACGGACGCTGACCCGGTGTGCTGCCTGTGCATCTGCAGCGCGGCGCTTATGGGCGCCATTATGCGTCAGCCCGTCATGACAGTGCTGCTGCTATTCCTGCTGTTCCCAGTGCGCGCGTTCGTGGTGATGCTTGTCGCTGCGTGCATTGGCGCGGCGCTCACTTCGCTGGCGCTTTCGTTCGTGAAGCTCGTGAGGAAGGGTTAGCTATGAATCGTGATACTGTGCGAGCCCTTTGCCAGCTCAACACCGAATTCTACGAACGCAACGCTGCTTCCTTTTCGCAAACACGCACGGCTCCCTGGGAGGGCTGGCGCAGGTGCATGGCGGCGTGCGGGTTTGATGATTCCGATGGAGCAGCGCTCGATCAACCCGCGAATGCCCAGACTGCCGATTCGGTCCTTGATATCGCGTGCGGCAACCTGCGCTTCGAGGCATTCCTTGCGAACACCTATCCGCACGTCGACTGGTCGTTCTTCGCGGTGGATAATTGCGAACCGCTTGTTACGAGCGGTCAAGAAGATATTGCCAAAAAAGTGCATTTTACCTGCGAAGATATTGTGAGCAACCTACTCGATGGTCTGCCCGCTGCCGAGCCTGCGAACACTCCTGCGTTTGCAGCTGCAACTCCCTTCGATCTGGTGGTCTCGTTCGGCTTTTTGCACCACATTCCTAGCTTCGATTTGCGCCAGCAGTTCTTGCTTGAAGCGCTTAGTCAGGTGAAGCCTGGCGGCTACCTGGTAGTTTCCTTCTGGCAGTTCCTGAACGACCCCGCGAAGAGAGCGAAGATCGAACAGACGCACGCTGAAGCGCTTGCGTTCTTCGAAGGCTCCCTCGAACCTAACGACTACTTCCTCGGTTGGAAGAACGAACCCGACAACTATCGCTACTGTCATCATTTCTCAAACGAAGAGATCGATCGGATCATTACTGCTCTCGCGCCGCATGCCACGGTGGTCGAATCCTTCTCCGCCGACGGCAAGCCCGGCAATCTCAACCGCTACGTTGTTTTCAAGCGAAAAGAGCTACCGATAGACTCCATCCCTGTAACGAACGCTCTGTCGTCGATGACCGATGAAGAGATCAAGCAGCTCAAGGTCAAGACGCTGGTGCTAGGGGTCGGGTAATTCGACACGTTTTTGATGTGTCGAATTACCCGACCCCTAGCACACTCCACAAGAAGAAGCGCACTCCCGGGTGAATCCAGAAGTGCGCTCGATCAGGAAGGGAACTCATGCTGAATGGGGGAAGCCAGCAAGGTCTCTGCATCATCGTTGCGTATGCCAAACAAGAGGGGTCAGCCCTTGAATCTTGCATGCGCCAAAAAAGAGGGGTCGACCGTTTGAATCTTGCCGCGCGCTTGCTCAGGACATCAGATCGTAAGCTGCGAACCAGGCATCCCAAGCAAGAACGCAACCGACTCGATATGAAGATCGGGTGTCCCGTCTGCGATGCTGAGTGTTTGGGCGTCGCGAAGATAGCGCGAGATTCCTGTTTCCTCAACGATTCCTAAGCCACCATGCAGCCATACGCACTGCTTCGCAACGTCTATTGCCATTTCGCAGGTGGTGTACTTCGAGGTGCTGATGAGCATCTTGGTTTCAGCTGCCAGCGAAGTATCGCCAGTTGCGATCAGCCTATCCGCCATGCCGAGCGACTCGTAGATCAGCGCGCGCGACTGCTCGATCTGTCCCCACATGCGCGCAATTCGATGGGCAACCACTTGCTTTGCGCCGATCGGCTGGCCCTTGTGGCTACGGTGCTGGACGAAGTCCATGGTTTTCGCCAGCGCACCTTCGGCGCATCCGAGCGCAACTGCCGCGCAAAGCGCGTTTCCAGGACCGAAACCATCAAGCGGGTTCTTCGGGAAGCTATGGTTATCTGCAACGCGAACGTCGGTCAAGAAGTAAGAACCGGAACAATTGCCGCAAAGTCCAAGCTTTTCTTCGACGTAATTGTCATCCACGCCAGGGTCTGAGGTTTCGACGATGAAACAGCGCATCTCGCGATCCTCGGTAAGGCCGATGAATGCAACAAGGTCGGCCTTTCCGCAGTTCGTGACATAGAGCTTGCTGCCGTTCAGGATCCAGTCATCTCCATCGCGCTTCGCCAGAATAGGCCACTCGGGGATGTTGGTCGATCCTTCAGGGTGCGTGATGCCAGCCGCCATGATGGTCCAGCCGCTCATGAGCCCAGGAAGATACTTCTTCAGGAGCGCTTCGCGGTTGGGCGATTCCATCAGATAGCTCACCATGCAACTATCGACGTAGTAGCTGATCGCGAATGCCGGCGAAACCTTCGCGATCTCTTCGGTCACCACGCCTACCGCAGTAAGCCCGAGCCCCATGCCGCCGATCTGTTCGGGTACGATCAGACTCAAAAAGCCCAGCTCGCCGGCCTTCAGATAGAGATCGCGGGGGAATTCGTTGGTTTCTTCCATCTCTGCCACGCAGGGCGCGACATATTTTTCGGTGAACTCCTGAGCGCTTTGCTTGAGCAGTTCGAGATCGTCGTTGAGAAAGAATGACATGACCATCACCTTCTAGTTCATCGTGAGGCGATCGACATTGTCGCCGCCGCCCGTAATACCTTGTGCAGCCAGTTTTTCGGCATAGAACGCGAAATCTACGACCGCCTGGTCGCAGGGCTGACCGTTGTTGTTGATCGCTTCAGCTTCGAGCGTAACCACGCGTTCGGTCAGATCCGCGTGAGGTAGCAAATAGAAGCACCCTTCATCGATCTGATCGAGGATGATCTGCGCGGTCTCTTCTGCGGTGAGCATCCCCAGACGATCGCCCGATTCGGTGTGGGCGACAGAAAGGGGCATCTCCTGCCCGTTGCCGTTGATGTTGTTGTACTCTTCGTTGCGATGCAGCGTGCTATTGGCGATCTCCGATTCGAAGACTCCCGGTAGCGAGACGTTGTATTTCACCTTATCAAGCTCGAATTTGATCGCTTCTGCCTGGTAATTCTCAACAAGGCGAACAAGCGCGGTCTTGGTCACCGAATAGGGCGCCCAGCCAGAGAACGCCGAAACGCCAGCGGTGGAAGCAGTGGTCACGATTCTGCCGCCTTCGGGCTGCGTGAACATCAAGCCGCTGAAAACGCGTAGGCCATAGAGCGATCCCCAGAAATTGGTATCCATGATCCATTTCCAATCGCTCACGCTTGTCTTCATGAGCGCATTTGGCTGCAGCATGACGCCTGCGTTGTTGAAGAGGTAATCGACCCCGCCGAACTCCGATTTCACGGTGAAGGCAAGATTGTTCCAGTCGCTTTCGCTGCTGACATCTTGGCGAAGATAGCGTGCGTTCACACCTTCTGCTTGGAGCTTCTCAACGGCTTCTGCGCCTTTTTCCTCGCGACGACCCGTGATGACGATCGAAGCCCCGCGCCCTCCTAGGATCTTCGCGAGGGCAAAACCGAGACCCGATGTCCCTCCGGTGATGACGACGGTCTTTCCCGCGTAATCTTCCATGATCTCCTCCTTTTTCCTTGATCCGTAGATCCCCTTTGTGATCAGCATATTCTGCACCGCGCGAGATTCCCATGATCAATGCAGAGGGCCGTGTTGAACTCTTGAACGCATGAGCGCGGATTGTCGAACAACTGCCATTTCGGGTGTGGGTGTTCAAGAATTTGACAACAGGGCCTCGATTGTTCAATGCGCCAAAGGATGCACGCAAGAGAAGGAAGGGGCGATGCGTTAGAATCAGGGAGAAGACCGATTCTCATGTCTGAACGGGGGAATCGTGATCTATCGGATAGGATGCATCCATGAAGCGCGATGACCTGGTAAAACGAGAACTATCTCGCACGCTGAAAGAGCTCGTGCGAGAAAAGCCCCTTATGAGCATCACGGTGTCTGAGTTGGCCCAGGTTGCTGGAATAAGCAGGGGAACATTCTACAATCACTTCTTCGACATCTACGACCTGATCAATTGGACGTTTGAGATCGATGTGATCCAGCCGCTTCAGAATTACATCAGGCATCATACGCATGCTTGGTCGGGCATCACGGAGCAATGCCTCAAGAAGATGTACGAAGAATCGGATTTCTATTGTCAGGCCGTCCAATATCGTGGGCAGAATTCCTTGCGAGATTATATGCGCCAGCGAAATCTCGATAGTTGGAAATTGCTGATAGATGGCTATCTGGGCGAGGATAAGACCTTCGATGCAGAAACGCTCGACTTCTTCGAACGCTTCACGGCGCAGGCCATTGCGAACATGGTGATCGAATGGGCCGAGAGCGGGATGAAGATCCCACCCGAGAAGATGGCCCTGATGGATTGCGTCGCGACACGCGGCATCTATGGAATGATCGACGCTGCGAACTGAGGTGACAAACTACCTGGTTGTTCGCCACCATTTGTTTTCAAGCAAATTATGTAGTCGGTATCTGGATATCTTTGCAGTGACACCCTGGATAATCTTGCAGTCAACATCTAGATAATCTTGTAGTCAGTACTTGGATAATCTGGTAGTCTAGTATGGTGAACAGGAAATATAACGGACTCTTCCATAATCAATCTCATCTTGATGAAATGTCGCTCGAGGCAACTATACGAATCGCTAGATAAGGAACGATCATGATCCCGCGCCAGATAACCACTTCTCTTAAAAGAAGTCTTACCCAGTTTCCTATCGTTTCTCTAACGGGTCCTCGCCAAAGCGGGAAGACTACGTTATTGAGGAACGAGTTTCCTGACTATTCCTATGTGTTGTTGGAAGATCCAGACGTTCGTGCTTTTGCTCAGGATGATCCTCGTGCGTTTCTGTCACTTCATGCGAACCACGTTATATTCGATGAGGTTCAGCGTGTACCAGAACTCTTTTCCTACCTTCAGGGACAAGTCGATGAAACAGGCGCAGTGGGGCAGTATATCTTGTCTGGTTCGCAGAATTTTCTTTTGATGGATGCCATTTCGCAATCGCTCGCGGGACGTGTAGCGATCAGGCATCTCCCTCCGCTTTCATATTGCGAGGTGAAAGCTGCGGGCAGGCAACCTGAATCAGTTGAAGCATGGGTGGTTCGAGGAGGTTATCCTCGTCTCTATGATGTCGATATGACACCCGCAGAATACTACTCTAACTATATTCAGACCTACATCGATCGCGATGTTCGCAGCGAATTGGGTGTGGTGAAGATTCCTGAGTTCAATCGTTTCGTAACGCTTTGTGCAACGCGAATTGGAAATCTGGTGAACATACAGTCTCTTGCTGCAGATTGCGGAATCAATATGCGTACCGCGAAAGACTGGCTCGCACTTTTGGAGCAAAGCTTCATCATTCGCTTGTTGCGTCCCTATCACCATAATTATGGCAAGCGACTCATCAAGACGCCGAAGCTATATTTCGAGGATACGGGACTGGCTTGCTCGTTGCTTGGTATCGACACGGCAGAAGATCTGATAATGAGCAGTTATCGTGGGGCAATCTTTGAAAATGCGGTGATTTGCGAATTCACGAAAGAAGCGTTGTCGCAAGGTAAAGTCCCCGACTTCTACTTCTGGCGGGATTCTGCTGGACGAGAGATAGATCTGATCGTCGACAAAGCTGGTACGATTCAGCGAGCGGTTGAAGTGAAAGCGTCATCAACGTATGATCCAAAAAGCTTTTCGACCCTTGATAAACTGGGTGACGAATTGGGGATTCCTATAAGCGCCCGCGAAGTGGTTTATTCGGGTGATCTCAGCATGGAAACAAAGCATGGTCTTGTTCGCGCGTTCGCTGATCTTTGCGAGTGATCTGGTGGGTTGCACGCAGCCATTATCTTTCTTGTAGACACTGAAACTCATTGTAGAGATGTGTCATAGTTTGTCATCGATGCTAGCTATGGAGACATGCTAAACAATACAAAACCCGCTATACTAGGCGAGCTTTGTATTGTTTAAAGTTTGATTGTTTGGCGCGTTCGAAGATTCATGACACTAAAGTTTTGTTTCAGCGATTCTTTTTCCTCTCTTTTCTAATAGTTCCAATCTTTTTATCGCTACGAGTGTCACGGCCGTTTGAATTTCTGATTGTTCCCGGAGGAAGTCCATGCTTTTTCTCGAATGTCCCTACTGTACAATCACTTCTTGTTTTCCTGCTACTCATTTTTTTCTTCCTTTCCGAAATCTAGAATATGTGTCTTGAAAAAATTCAAGATAGTTCGTCCATCTGTGATTATGGTGGACCAGGAATCACTCTGTCCGTCGTCGTCTTGATATGAATAGTCTTCTCGAATTCCTGGTTCATCTGTAAACGTGTAAGTGGTAGTTTCGGTTCTTGTGTATTTTCCCTCTGACCCCCAATCTGTATAGCTGTGTTGAAGTGTCGTGCTCTTCCCTTTGTATTCTTTAGCGTAGTTGTTAATAAAGCATTCTAGAAAATTGGCCTCATCATCAGTCATCCGCGTGCTGCTAATATCAAGGAACATTCCAATGTGATTACGCAAAGTTCTCTTTTTGTTTCGATTCATTTTTCAATCCTTTCTTTTTTTGGTTTTGTTCTCTAGTGTCGTGTGTATTCCAATGCTCTTTGCAAATGAAGGATGATTTTCTGCAAGAGAGGTCATCCTTATTAGCTTCAACCTTGTTCTAGTATCCATTTTCTTCACCTCCATTCGTCAGCCATATCTTTTGTTGTTGATATACATTTTGCGATTTAGCAGCGATAATGATTAGCTAGCAGCTTCACGTGAAGAGAATCTTATTTACGTAGAAATGTACGGAATAGAGGGACTATGCCTAGGACTTCCAATATGGAGAACAAAACTCCATATCAAGAAAGAAGAGAACAGCTCGGTTTGTCGCGCGAAAAAGCCGCGCAAATGCTTGATGGGATTTCTTATGAGCGCCTTTATAACATCGAGCATGGTAAAACTACGCCAACGCCAGAAGATATTCTTATTATGGCGGACGCGTATGAGGACCCTGCACTTTGCAACACCTTTTGTTCTCACCAATGTCGCATAGGGCAGAAATATGTACCACACGTTGAGGTTGGAGAACTTCCAAGTATTACGCTTGGTATCGTTGCTGCCCTAAATAAGCTTGACGATATGAAAAATCGATTGATAGAAATCTGCGCAGACGGAGGGATTGACGAGAGCGAGCAAGAGGATTTTGCTGAAATACAAGAAAATCTTGAGCAGCTATCTCTTTCTGTGGAGGCGCTTCAGCTTTGGATGGAAAAGGTAAACAAAGAGTCCAATAGTTAAGCTATCTATTTAAAAATTCTGATGCAAGGGCCGCGATAAACACAATGATTTGTTCCATTGAGTTGTTGCGATCGATCTTTCAAAATCAGAGAGGGGCAGCGGTTGCTGCCCCTCCTTTTATTAATTGCTATCCCAATGACGAGCTATTCAAGTGATGCGTCAATGAGCTTTTTGCTCACTCGTGTCGTTATGTCGGTATAGTATTTGAGGTCTGCTGCGCTTAAACTGTCTTCGTCGATCGCTTCGATATCTGCTGCTAGGTCTGCGTAGTCAGAGATATACTTCGCGTAATCAGCTGCCAAACTAGCCTGATTGCTTGAAGAGTTGTATTTCTTCATGAAGGCAATATAGCTATCAACGAATTTCTCGTAGTCATCCATGGTTTTCTTGAAGTCGGCACTAGGGCTTGTTGAGCTATTGCTTGAGCTTGATGATGAAGCCGAAGACGAGCTCGACGAGCCGCTTGAAGAGGAACTTTCATCTTTTGCTGCATACATAGAGATATACATTGTATTGAAGCCTTGATACTCCAAATGCAAAGAATCACCCTGTGCATTCTTTGCGCTAAATGATTTCTCGTTTTTGCTGTAATCTGCATCGAATCCTTTTTCGATACATTTAGCAACGTAAGCATCGTAATCTGCTTTGTCCATTTCACCAACATATGCAGTGAACTGACTAGATGAATCTACGGCAATACTTCCTTTTGCTTTTTCAGGATTGGGTATTTTTGTAGCAAGACCAGCTGTTGGCCAGATGAGCTTACTATTGGTTTTAGGTGCATCAAGATCAATCGTTATTTCATTTGAGAAATCGCTATATCGAACGGACAGTTCGTAGCCTTCAGGATTGAAAGCTTCATAGCTAGTGCCGTCTTCGGTAGCATCTACCGTAAATCCACGTTCTTTGCATTCGCTAACATATGCATTAAAGCTTTCTTTGTTGATTTTATCTGCGACCCTTATATATAAGCTGTCTTTGTTTTCGAATACGCTTGCGCATTTTCGATCCATGCTGGGGATCATTTTTGCGAGTGGGCTAGTCGGCCAATCTTCCTTGGTGGAATCGGCCTGCTGACTGCATGCACTGTTGCACGATGCAATAATAAAGATCGCAACGATGATTCCTGCAATGATCGCGATAACTTTGAGCCCAGTTCTTTTCTTCTTTGGTGGTTCAGCAGGGGAGGGCTGAGGCGTTGGCTGCGTGCCATCAGCAGCGACAACAGGATCGCCAACTGGACCACCACAGGTGGGGCAACTGGTTGCGTTGTCGGGTACTTCCGTACCACAAGTCTTGCATGCTTTCATAAATAACTCCTTCTAATCTCAATGGAGCCGATCAAAGCCCCATGATTTCCTTTTTCTTGGCATCGAATTCCTCTTGTGAGAGCACGCCTTCGTCAAGTAACTCCTTGAGCTGCTTCACTGCCTCGATCTGCTCATCGAGAGGAAGAATAGACGCGCCTGTAGCCCCTTCTCCTCGTGGCGTCATCCCCTGCGCAAGATTCATGCCGAAGAGCATCCCGCCGCCATCGCCAAGGCCGTTATCCTGAATGCCTTGCGCAATCTTTTGTTGAGCGGCAATGTTCGAGGCTCGCTGCGATGACTCTTCGTAGGCCTGCATATTCATGCGGTTTTCGGAGAACTTGCGAACCAGTTCGCGCGAGTCAGCAGAGAACTCAATGTTCTCGATTGCAACTTTCACCACTTTGAATCCGTAGCGTTCGGGCCAACTTCCGGCATTTTCGCTATCTGCGGCAACCCGCTTAGCTATTTCGCTCGCTTGTGCAGGGAGTTGCGAGATTCGATAGGTGTTTGAGAGCGAATTGAGCGCAACGATGAACGACTGAAGGAACTCTGCGATAATCTGTTTGCGAGCAGCGGGATAATCGAACGAATAATTGAATACATTCGCTGGAACGAAATTGCGAAGAAAAACAGTAGGATCTGTGATCTTGATCGAGAAGAGTCCGTGCGAATAGACCTCCAAGTCGCACTTATAATACAGATCGTTGTAGACCTGAGGTCCACGAGTTCCAAAAGGAATATGCCTGATTTCGCGCAGGTTGACAAAAGCGATTCGCTTCTCAGTAACAGGCTCGCCGCCATAAGCAACACGATCGATTACCTGGTTGATGATCGATCCGATGCCATCATGAAAAACGCTCTCTTCGCCACTTTCGTAAACATAATTTCCTGATTCAGTAACGATGGTTTCGATGCCAGCTTGGCTGAACACATAGGCAGCAGTATTTTCAGGTACGAAAATGCGTGAACCATTCGTAATGACACCATCAGAGCTGTAAAGATTTGCGCCTCGTCCTCGGTTGGTATTCTTGAGTGTTCCAGGAACGATAGCGTCATGCTCATTGAAGGGACGCGCGGTATAGATGTCTTTCCATTGGTCGGCTAAGGTGCCGCTAACAGAATCCGTAACTGCTTTAAGAATTCCCATGGGTCACCTTCCTAAAGAGCCTGTTCAGTGTCGCAATATTTGCAAATCACCTTTTGCCCTTGAATACCCGAAAGAGGAGCCATGCAGCCGATGCACTTTTTCGTGGTATGGATGGTAGGTGCTGAAGCAACTACGGCAGGGGCGGGAGCGGCTGTTGGCGTTGGAGTTGGAGCTGTTGACGAGGCAGGAGCCTGAACTGGTGCGGGTGTTTGTTGTACTTGCGATACTCCAATTTGCACATTTTGTGGGAGCGCAAGAACTGCTTGCGATATGGCGCTTCGCCAGTTGTGAAGATTGCGATTTTCCTTATCGGCCATGGGAGTGAGTAAAAACTCAAGGATGCCAGCATCAGAGTCTTCATCAGTATCGCCGAGTGTAAAGGCTTCGATCCCATGACGAAAATACACATGAAGCTGTCGCTCATTGTTTTGAGACATGCCAATAACGACCTGGGGCGAATTGTTTGCGATAGTTACCTGGTCAAGCGCGTATCGCTGAATGTCTTTAACGTTTCCAAAAATGCTTTTGTGAACAACGATCAAGGCTTGGTTGGTGAGAACGAGCTCATCGAGCTCCGAGTCGAATCTTCCACCACGATCATGCTTCATCTCTGAATCGCGAAGGATGATCGCCTCATTGGGCTGAAGATTGATTTTCGTCATCTTGTAAACCCTTTTCCCATCTGTGTATTCTCGAATAAGCGGCACCATATATGAAGCCACCGCGGATAGTCTAGCACATATCCTGTAGGCATGGACATCGACCAGAAAAGACGCGCGCTCGGAGAAGCGATCAGGCAGCGAAGGGAAAGCCAGGGGCTTTCGCAAGACCGCCTTGCCAAGATGGTCGGCTCTAGCAAGTCACACATTTGGCGCATCGAGAAGGGCCACGTGGGTGTTGGCATCGATGATCTCGCGCGCATCGCCGATGCGCTCGACACCCAAGTGCGCGATCTGCTTACGTTCTAGCTAGTGCTCTAGCTACTTCCAGCCTTCCCGATCGTGCTGCACATGCGGCTCGCACCGCCGATCATTCACCACACATCACATCGATCACCCTGAGCGTGCTTGCAAGAGCTTTGCTATCACACGAGATTGCTCCTTCAAGCCCGAGGTATGCGCGAAGCCATTCATCTTCGAGGGTTCGGTCAGCGAAAACGAGCAGCGAGAAGCACAGCGCTGCAAGCGTATCGCCCGGCACCTCGCGCACCCCTTTCGTGCCAAGCCAGATGATCCCTGCAGCTGCAATCAGGTCGTACGCCAGGTCGATCGCGGCAACAACGTCGCTATCGGCCAGTTGCGCGATCTCACAGATCAGCGCATCATTCGTTCGCATGAAACGCGCCAGCATAACGAAGAACGCGAGCATCTGCAGTGTTGCGGCATCACCCGCGCCACCGATAATCTCGACATATTCCGCGACGAGGCTGTGGTCTTCGAAAATCGCCCAAAACCCCAGGTAGCCAAGCTCTTCGGCGGGCGCAACGAACTCGCTCCACCAACCGAAGAACGCATCCATCGCCGCTTCAACGCCTGCGAACCCCTTAACTTCATCGAGTAGCACGAGCGCATGGATCGCCGCAGCCACACGTTCAAGTGCGAGCGCCGCCTCTTTTTCGCCGTACGCATCAAGGCGCTGCATAGCTTGCTCGTAATCGGGCAATGCTCGCGCGAGATCGGCGAAGCCATCGAGGCTAGCAGGTCCGCATGCCAGCCCTTCGACCAGATCGGCATCGTCAGTCATGTCAACGAACTTCGCGAACAGGATGAGTGCCCGCAACCGTGCTTCCTTGCGCTTCAGCTCTTCAAGTTTGCGCGCGATCGCTCCGTAGAGATCGATGCTTTCATCATCGAGGATCTGCTTGACCTCGCTCAAGCCGAAACCATATTCAGCAAGCGTTAAGGCCGCCCGGAGCCGCTCGAGGTCTTGAACCCCATACAGCCTGCGGTTGTTCGACACGCCTATGCCAGTGCATTCAGGCGTGAGCAGACCTCTTTTCTCGTAATAGCGTAATTTCGATGCAGGCACGCCGGTCAGCTTCGTTACCTGTCCAGCCGTGAGCTTCTCCTCTTTATTGGGAGCCAGCCTGGCGTTATGACCATCCGTACGCTTCGCGCTCGACCTGGTCGCAAGGTTTGCATCCGCCGAAGGAACTTTCAGTCCCTCTTGTCCGATGATGATGCTTGCCTCGCCGTTTTCGGCTGCAACAGCGTTCTTGATTCTTCGGTAACCAGCCATTTCATCACATCCTTAAACGGAAGTGTAAACCTCGCACCTACTACGAGGTCAATGGGTTACGAGGAAAAACTCGTCATATTGGATGATGGAATTCTCCGTATCTCATCAAAAGAAATGACGAGATACTAGGGATCTCGTCATAAAAAGCGGCTGCAAGGGCAACCAAATATCATTTGTAAAGATTTGTGAAAATCGATTTCCTGAAGACCGAGAAAATTACGCCTCTAGCGCACCTTTGATCGCCGCCAACAGATCGTCAAACTCTTCGAACGCCTGCAGGTCCGGGTTCTCGGCGATGATCGCGTCGGTGCTGCGGAACAAGAAGCCATCCTTGCTCGCGCGGATCATGCCCAGGTCGTTATGGCTATCGCCCACGGCGATGGTATCGAACCCGCAGCTCTGCAGCGCCTTCACGGTGGTGAGTTTCGACTGGTCGCAGCGCATCTTGAACCCGGTGATCTCTCCATCAGGCGCAACTACGAGCTCGTTGCAGAACAGCGTGGGCATGCCGAGCTTCTCCATGAGTGGCTTGGCGAATTGCGTGAAGGTGTCGGAGATTACGATGACCTGTCCGCAGTCGCGCAGCTCGTCGAGGAACTCCTTCGCACCCGGCAGCGGATCGATAGTAGCGATGGTCTCCTGGATCTCCTTGAGGCCGAGGCCGTGCTCGCGCAGGATGCCCAGACGCCAGTTCATGAGCTTGTCGTAATCGGGTTCGTCGCGCGTTGTGCGCTTGAGCTCGGGGATGCCGCTCGCCTCTGCGAACGCGATCCAAATTTCGGGAACCAATACACCTTCCATATCGAGGCAGGTCACGTACATGAGAAAGGTCCTTTCATCGTGCGAGCTTGGCGCGTCGAAATGCGCGCGATTCACTGTTCCTTATGAAACCACAAAACGCCCGCGCGGTCCGTAACACTTAGGCTAAAGGAAAAGTGTTGCTCGAATCATGC
>UMLB01030855.1_pt1 | contig 50979 bp, 37 predicted proteins | sample 1966481 | NCBI WGS metagenome assembly UMLB01 (sample SAMEA4836192, study PRJEB28245) | human gut metagenome | biome: gut microbiome; material: fecal sample | place: Denmark | collected 2008 | reverse complement strand
GCTCTTCCAGATCGTTGGCCTAGTCGTGGTGGTATGGGCGCTCACCATCGTTGCACGCGTGATCGGGTCGTTCAGTGGATACCCATATGTGTCCTTGAGCGAGGTTGTTTCGGGAACGCGCCTTGCGCCTGTGAAGCTGCAGGGAGCAGAGAGCGGAGACCAGAAAAGCGTTGGCCAGAACGCGAGCAGGCGAACAGATCGAGGCAGCGGCGCATCCGCTGCATCCCAAGACGAACAACTGAACGATTGGCAGGATGGCCAAGCAGGAAACCTCGAGGACGAAGACCCGTTGGCTGAGCGCGTGCGCCAAGCGCGCGAGGCTTATGCGCAGGCGGGCATCTCAAGTTATGCCGCGGAAGCCGAAACGCGTGCGATCGACCCGCGCCAAGCTGCTCCTGGCATACGCAGCACAACGGCACGACCAGCGCAGGCGAACCAAGCTTCCGACCAGGCGATCTCCGACAAGCAGGCAGCTCTCGATAGTTTATTGAGCGTGAACTACGACGAACAGCACCCTGTTGCAGGAGCTTCAGCAAACAATGCTCCCACCCGAGCTATACTGCATGATCTTGGAGCCCAGCCGTCTGGCGCACCGGGCAATCTGCCCACACGGCAGATACACGCGGCTGACAATTTGCCGACGCGGAATATTTCGGGCAAAGCGCCCGAAGCGGCACCCACCCAACAATTAGGCGCTCATGGAGCCTTGCCTACGCAGCAACTGGATGACGCCCGTACGCACGATGAGGCCGCGAACATTCAGCCTCCGGCAAACCCAACCCAACGCATCACCGATCCGAGCGTTCAGCAAAGGATCCGCTGCGATTCTCGTCCCGATGCCGGCGGAACCCAGGTATTCAAGAAGCGCTAATTCACTGTTCACTGTTCGCTCGATTTGAGCTAATGCTTTCGCCTTATAACCCCTCTTACCTAATTACCTTTGCAAAGGTAGAATGCAAGTTAAGAATCGCATAGCTGTTTACACATTGCGTGAACAAGGGGGAATCATGTCAGTCAAAGTGCCTTTGTCGGTTGGCGATAAGCAAACGTTCACCAAGACCATCGCCGAGTCGGATGTCTATCAATTTGCTGGGATCACGGGTGATTTCAGCCCATTTCACGTGAACGAAGAATACATGAAGGGCACGCAATATGGCACGCGCATTGCTCATGGTGTGCTGACCTTTGCCCTTTCAAGTACTGCGTCGACGCTCATCCATCAGCCTTATGACGATGAATGCCCCGTTGCTTCTTATGGCTATGACCACGTGCGCTTTACGGGTCCTGTTTATTTTGGTGACACCATCACTTGCAATTATGAGGTTATCTCAGTGGACGAAGAAACGGGCAAGACCGTCGCAAAAGTCGAGATCGTAAATCAAAACGGCAACACCGTCTGCGTCGCCGAACATATCCTCAAGTTCTTAGAGTTCGTAGGCTAAATACAGCGTTAAACAACGCAGCCCACGCTCCCCATGCGAGGAGCGACCGGTGCTGCATGCAAATCCTGCCACACCATGATAGATTTCAACCCACCCCCCCCATGCGGGAGGCGACGACGTGTTCATGATCCACTCAGAGGGTGGTTGCGTATTTCAATCCCCGCCTCCCATGCGGGAGGCGACACCGCTTCGGTTGACCTTGTAAAAGTCTTCACAATTTCAATCCCCGCCTCCCATGCGGGAGGCGACGTCTTCTGGCATATTGATTAAGCGTGAATAGCATAGATTTCAATCCCCGCCTCCCATGCGGGAGGCGACATGCAGTAAATGGTATGAATATACACTTGACAGAAATTTCAATCCCCGCCTCCCATGCGGGAGGCGACCTTGATTGTGACACCTAACAGGCATTCCGCTTACATATTTCAATCCCCGCCTCCCATGCGGGAGGCGACCACCAATGTTAGTAATAGATTCATTATTGTCTGATTTCAATCCCCGCCTCCCATGCGGGAGGCGACGCACGCCTATTTGTATTCCTATTTGCATACAAATTTCAATCCCCGCCTCCCATGCGGGAGGCGACTATAAAGCCTAATGCTCCTGCCACTTCGTAAATATTTCAATCCCCGCCTCCCATGCGGGAGGCGACAGCCCAAATCTATAACTACTCATCAGCTGACGAAATTTCAATCCCCGCCTCCCATGCGGGAGGCGACCGATCGGTGCAGCATTCGAGGGCACCGTGACGGTATTTCAATCCCCGCCTCCCATGCGGGAGGCGACCTTATGAGGAGCTGATGGCTGATGCGTAAGGGTGCATTTCAACCCCCGCCTCCCATGCGGGAGGCGACGCCCGCATGCGCTTGGTTGGTCAGATGCTCGACGCATTTCAATCCCCGCCTCCCATGCGGGAGGCGACTAGTTGCCAACGTTTTGAAAAATTATGTTGCGTATTTCAATCCCCGCCTCCCATGCGGGAGGCGACAGGGCGGTTTTGTAGATTGGGAAGATTCAAGCTGATTTCAATCCCCGCCTCCCATGCGGGAGGCGACAAGGCCAGCAGTATTTCATCGATCTGTTCCTTGGGATTTCAATCCCCGCCTCCCATGCGGGAGGCGACGGGCGGAAACCTTCCTGCTACGTCCAACTTCAAGTCATTTCAATCCCCGCCTCCCATGCGGGAGGCGACCGTGGAAACCGAACTCATTAGTTACAAGCGATGACGAATTTCAATCCCCACCTCCCATGCGGGAGGCGACGGAGGAAGTAATTCTCGTTGAGCGTGTTCTGATTATTTCAATCCCCGCCTCCCATGCGGGAGGCGACCTTACCCATCGCATCAAGTCCGCGCATCTCTAAAATTTCAATCCCCGCCTCCCATGCGGGAGGCGACACCATGATATTAACCGCTTGACAGAGTTGTACGATTTCAATCCCCGCCTCCCATGCGGGAGGCGACGGTATGACCAAACACAACCTAACATAAAACAAATATTTCAATCCCCGCCTCCCATGCGGGAGGCGACCTTTTATAGATAGTGAAACAGATGAATTTATCCGTATTTCAATCCCCGCCTCCCATGCGGGAGGCGACAATATCACCCCACGATTCTGGCACATAGGCACAATTTCAATCCCCGCCTCCCATGCGGGAGGCGACTTGCCAAAATCGTAGACTCGCTTTACACAGCTATGATTTCAATCCCCGCCTCCCATGCGGGAGGCGACAACGTTCTCGACCCCGACAAGCACCGCAGCAAGATTTCAATCCCCGCCTCCCATGCGGGAGGCGACTGCAACATATTGTGTTGCTCACTATATCTTTACCAGATATAGTCAAATCTCATAGCAGAAAGCAAAAAAGAGCATCTTAGGACACTCTTAATCCTCAATCTCCCACCATATTTGGTGCGAACCCAATCGAAAAACCATGATCGCCTAAGCCTCGCACAAAGGTTTACCCCCAGATTCACTCCAATGCGTCTGCAGTCAGCCCCATTATGCCAGCGTACTGCTCTTTGGCGCTAGTACTGCGTACTGCCTTTCTGCAAAAACATCAACGCCACAACTTTCCCATCTTTGCTGCTATAACTCTAAAAATCCTTCAGCTTCGTATGAAGCTTTTGCTCCATAATGCTCGATCTTCCTTGCATAGTTATTGCCTAGGTGATAAAAACGCAGACTGTCTTTTTCTAAATCAGCAATCTCAAGAAGCTCGGCTTTGATCTTTGCCATCGTAGCCGCATCAGCAACACACTCGAAAACAGAGTTTTGCACTCGCTGTCCATAATTCACGCAATGTTTCGCGACTTTTCGCAATCTTTTCTGTCCAACAGCATCCTCGGTGTTTACATCATAAGTAATCACGGTCAACATAGCGCTCACTTCCAAAGAAAAGCAGGATAGCCATCAAGATCGCCTCGAATGAATCTGGCCAAAAGGAGTGCCTGAACATGAGGCACCAACCCCCATGGAATCTTCTCTTTAAGATACGGATGAATAATGTTCGTTTTCTTCCTCTCTTGCCATGCGGAAAACAAGTTCCTCCTGCCAATCTCGGACAAACGGACCTCGCCTGACTCCCTAACCTCAAAATCATCAGGAGAAATGATTCTGTTATTGATGGAAGAAACGATAAACCGATCAACAAAAAGCGGCCGAAGTTCCTCCATAAGATCAAGCGCTAGTGATCTTCTTCCTGGCCGATCTTTATGGAGAATACCCACATATGGATCAAGGCTCACTCCCTCAAGAGCAGCTGCACACTCTGAAGCGAGCACACTATAAAACAGCGAAAGCATGGCGTTCACCCTATCTAAGGGCGGTCTACGGTTACGCCCATTAAAGGCGAAGTCATCTTTGTCCCGCAATATCATCTCATCGAAAACGCCAAAGTAGGTCGAAGCCGCCTCCCCTTCGAGTCCTCGTAATTGATCCTCATCCTCACATGCCTGCACTGCACAAATCGACTCACGCAGCTTAATCGATGCGGCTTTAACAGATTCTGAATCTATTCGTAGGCCATGAGCACGCAATAAACGTTCAAGAACCCATCTTGCATTGAAGATCTTTCCTGCTATGAATTGTCGCGAAATCATAATCGCTCGCTCAGAATCATCTGCAAGCCTGTATTGCTCGCGTCGAAGGAGTACATTTCCCTGTTGAAATCCGACTGCGCGTGCTAAAAAGCGACCTTTTGTATCATAGAATGAGAGCGATATTCCTCTATCGCCACAAGCTCCCATCAATTTCGGACTAGCCCCTGCATAAGAAAAACTCACGATGCCTTCTAGCGTATGAAGCGGTATTCGCCCTATTTCTTTTCCCGATGTTTTGGCTACAACATTTTCACCGTCCAAAGCAAGATAAGCATCTTCTGTAAAGACATATAGAGTATTACGAAGCTTTCTCATGCAAATCTCCCAACCTGCGATCAAAATATGCCGCCACGCTTTCCTTGCTTGCCATCTGCGGAACACATAAGGATTCTAATGAGCAAGAACGACAAGCTCGTTTCTTCACTGCTGCAGGCGTACAACGCCGTGAAAACAATTCGTGCATCTTTGCCGATGCATCCTGCACTGCAGATCTCAAATCCGAATCAAACTCCACTCTTTCTCGAGAATGAGTCTCGTTATAATAAAGATACCCAGCCTCAATCTCACAGCAAAACATCTCCTCAAGGCAAATTGCCTGAGCACAAAGCTGCATTCTATCTGCATCGTATTGCTTTTTCTTGCCTCGCTTGTACTCGACAGGAATCACGCGCCATGCTCCTTCTTCACCTTGCAGCGGAAAGCCATCTTCGTCTTCTCTAAATTCAACAACATCGCACTTTCCTACCAGTCCCAGCTTGAAAGAGCGAACATCAAGGCCTCTCACGATCAAAGTATCACCGCGTCGCTCACGAATCGCTTCATCATGCGCTCGCTTATGGACAAGGTCCCCCAGAACAGTCAGCAAATTTTCATTCCATTGTTGCTCGATATGGATAAGAGCCCACTGTCTCTCACAAAATGAGAAATGCTGAATGCCCGATAATGCAAGAAAATCTTCTTCTAAATACATACCTGTTTTTCGCCTTCTTTGAACCCGGCCATTCTAGCTAATACAAACCACGAGCCAACTCCGTCAACCAAAAAGAGTGCTCTACAGCCGCAGAGCACCCCGAAAACTTTAAATCTTAAACTCCAATGTTACTCCTTCAGGAATCGCTTCAGCATTGATGGCTATATCTTCATAATCGTCAAACGATCTCGGGCTATCCACCCCACTCTTCTTCTCTATAGACACCGCATCGAAGAGCTGATGCGCTGGCGCGTTACCTAACTTGTTTTCATGCTTGAACACGATGAGCTGCCGAACCGCCATCTTTCCTCGTGCCGCAGAATGATCATGTTCAAACATATTGATAATCGATTCCCAAAGTAGCTCAAGGTCCTCTTCAGAAAATCCTGTGGTCTTTTCGGCAAGGGCAGCAGAAACGAAGCCTTCGCAGCGATACAAGCCGTAAGGAACTATGTGTTTGCGGCCCATTTCAGTGCCTTTTTTCTCTGCATCAGCTTCTGTAGTAATCGCGACCCTAGTAATGGTTACTTCCTGAGGAATAATTGGGTCAACACTTCGCGCAAAAGTCAATTGAACAGGGCCTCGCACCTGACCACAATTGAGGTTGTTCTTCACGAACGTAGTCATGACAGCACCAAAGGTTCGAATGTCGAAGTAGTTACTGCACATGAAATTTCGAATCAGATAATCGAGTTGCGGGTCATCCTTCTTCATCTTTTTGACCGCATCCTTGATAGCAGTATCGCTCTTGCTCGTGTCGATACCGACTGATTCGAGCGCCCTCATGTCGCTGGAATTCAGCGGTACACCTTCCTTGATGTAGATATCGAACCCTGGTTCATCTTCTTTCACCAGCTCAACATAGTTACGAATCTTCCGCTTCAAACAAACATCCGTTACGATGCCATAACCCTGCTCCGGATCAACACGTGGAAGATTGCCCGCGTCTGGGTCACCATTAGGGTTGCCGTTCTCAACATCGAAGTAAACGATGAAATCGTATCTATTCTTGATAGGGTTATTCATACTAGTTCTCCTCAGTCTTTGTTTCTGTCTTATCTTTGGTCGTAAAGAAATCTTGGCGCTGACACCAATAGCCCATCACAAAATCGCCTTGTTCTTCCAGCGTTAAACGAGATGGATAATGCTCTGTTCTTGCATGTATCTTCATGTTCAAATCGGCGATCAACTTCGCTTTTGCACCGCCACGTCCATTCTTACGAAGCTTGCATAAATGGGTATTGTTTAGCTTGCCAATAACAGGGAACACGATTCCTGGCGTAGCGCATGCTGAATCGAAATAACGATCGGCAATGGTTGAATTGAGCTTCCTCTCGTCTATCCAGGCAGCTTCCTCCTGTACTTTTTCCATCGCAGCAAATAGTCTTCCTAAGTTGTAAGGAACGCTGCCCCTTTCCGTATTCAGATCCACCGTTAACTCCTTTTCGCTGATTCCACAGTTTTTGATCAAGAAAGCTCGAATGATAGCTGCTCTGCCATAATCCACTTTCTTCACGTGCTTTTCTTCGTTATCCTGCGTTGCCTTCAAACGCGCCATCGCATGTTGAAAGAGCGCATTTGGATACGCAGTATCCGTTAAGATTGCCCTGATCAATGCTCCCGTCAGTCTTCTTGCGGCTGTACTCGTTCTTGAATTCGGGTTCTCCACCTCATAAATAATGCGTTGAGGCGAAAGGTACGTTCTCCCGAACGGACCCCGTGCGAGCTGCATCCGTTCATAATGCCTGCTTATATTAGTTACAAGGTCCCCAAAGGTGCTCACCAGGAAAAACCGAACTGAAACACGGGCAGCATTTGGCGCAAGTCCCATTACGAAAAATGGCGCATCTATGCTCGAATCCCCCACTTTCTTAGCTCGCTCAACCGACCTCATGATGGCAGAGATCTTTTGATCAGCCTTTTCTTGCCGTGATTGCGCATTCGGCGTTTCATCTGACTCTTCCGCAGAAGCCGAAGAAAGCTGAAGGAGTGCCCCGGGTTCGACCATCTGGATGATATCTTCCGAACGCTCCTCATCTTGTTCAAGAGTCCAAAATACGATAGTTGTGTCATCCACTTGTATATGATGACCAGGATCCGACAAGAGATAATTAAGCGCCGTTGAATAAGCAAACGCCTCATACTCGCCAATCGGAGCGTTCAACCCCTGGTCTTCATCGTGTCCATATGAAGTAAACGAAGGTGCATTGAACCCTACGAGCACTGCGCCGCTCGATTGCGTTCCTGGCACACCTTTAATCTTCGGATGAATGCGTGCAACGGGAAGTTTCTCCCCACTTATCAGGCTTACTTGGCTGACAGAAGAATCAACATCTTCCAAGGAAGATGCCCTTTTATTTACCAGCTCTACGATTGCCTCATCGTTAAGCGCTTCATGCCCTTCAATCGAAAATGCAAGATTACGCCCAGCAAGCAAAAGCTCTTCGTACTCTTGTACGACCTGATTGGATGCAGCCTCTGTTGGATCCCATTTTTCGAAAAAAGAACGTATCGCTTTTCCCGCAGTGCTCTCACATGAACTCAATGTCTTCGTATGGAGCTCTTGAGCACATTCGAAACACTTCATAGAGCGTTCAGGCTTTCCCTTTGCATCTATTCCTAAAATATATGAAGAAGTGTCACAGAGTAGGTTTGCAGCAACGCCTGAGGAACGCTCAACTTGCCTTGGAACCGTACGTTCTACTCCGCGTTTTTCCTCAACAGGGATGACATTTACAAGATTGCCTTCCTGGTCAAGATCGAGAAAAGCAATAACTTTCGTGGGGCTCCAACCTGGAGCAACAATTCCTTCTTTGTTATGCGAACGAAGGTATTCGTAATAATCAACAAGAGCTTTGAGCATTACCTGAACACCTCGCTTCCCGCAACATCGATTGCTCCATGACGCATAATTGCGCGATAGAACATTGGAGTGATGTTTTGTGCAATGCCCTGCGCATCAACATCGGAGTAATCCATGTCATAGAGCATGAGCCCCAGATCGCGACATTCTTCTAGGACATAGTAGCTTTCTTTGCGCGGATCCCCGCCGCTCCATTCCTGGACATAGCAGCTGCATTCTCGTGTTCCGAGATATGGTGCCGAATAGAATTGCCCACGACGCAATCGACGCATAAGGATGTCCTTGAACTTACCTGGATTGTCTTGTTTGCTTGCGCGATCGGTCATATCAAAATGAGCCTCAATCACATATCGAACATCTGTCAGCATGACCGAAGCACGCTGTTGGATATCTGCATGCGTATCAATATACGGTAGTTGACCGCCCTTCGTTATGGTCGTGCGAACAGCAGAAGAGAGCGCCTTCGATTTAACTTCGTTACGGCGGACGCTCGTGAATTTGATAGGATTGAGCACATAAATGCGATCTATCTTATAGCGCATACCTGGATGCCAATAGATTGACTCTAGAATGCCGCGTGCAGCGCTTGGTGTGATAACGTCATAGGTCATGCGCTCGACCGAGAGTTCAGGGCGCGTGAATAGTGCCCTATCTCCCCACACCTCCACCTTAATGCCGTAAGCCATGGAACCACCTCCCTTCTTTCATAGACTTTTGCTTCTTACTTCCCCTCATGAAACCCCCTTTCCATGTATATCTTACTGACATTCTTATTAGATGAATGCCTCTATAAAAATTGACTTCGCAGCATACATTCCTTGCAACCAAGTAAAACAAGAAACCTCATCTACTGGTTAGCTTATCCAGATATAGTCTTTTGGTCAATATTTTTTTCAAAATTAATTTTGATTAATAATAACATACATGAAATACACTACGGTAGTCGCATAAAGAAATGCGTGGATTGAAATAAAATCTATTTTGATTGAGACAAGCAGTCAACGACTAATGAGGGGCTCCTTTGGTGCCCCTCATTAGTTTCCGCAACAGCGTCTCCTACCACATGATTCCTTCGCCTTGAACTTCTTCAAGAAGGAGCCCGCATTCAGAGGTATACCTATCCTTCATCTGCAACTCATACACATCGTCGTAAAGACTCGCTATGACACCACTCGAAAGCAGTTCATCACGCACTCGTTCGTAAATGTTTACCGAGTATTGAGATAATTTTTGCAGTGTATTCGCACTCGCAAATCCCTCACGAACAGCCTCTATCTCATGCTCTGTCTCTTCACAAGGAACCACTACTGCAAACGAAGCATCGTCAATCAAACGAAAGTCGCGCCCAATATCACGAAACGGAATGGAATAAACACTGCTTTCCGACAGTCGCCGAAGAATATCTTTCTTATCCATCCCGCTTCTTCGCATCTCGTATAAATGATCGAAATACTCCTCAACATACTGCGGCTGATGCAGTGGCAATGGCTCGTTTTTTCCATTAGAACCTTTTTGATCAAATCCGTGCGCGTTAAAGAGTGATAACGTGATCGATGCTCTATTGCGAATCTCAAGCGGAATGATATAGGAAGCATCCGACTCGAATATCATCACATGGCTGCTTTCTGGGCTTTCTCCCCCTTCCCTATTGCAACGTCCACCAGCCTGGATAATGCTATCGAGACCATTCATACTCCGATAGACACAAGGGAAATTCAGATCAACTCCTGCTTCTACAAGCGAAGTTGAGACAACCCTGCAAGGAAGCTGATTTTTCAAACGATACTTAATACGAACTATGGTTCGGGACCGGTCATGTGCATGCATAAGCGTGCTTAGATGAAACACGCTCTCCGAATCACCAGTCTTACCCTTCAGTAGATCGTAAAGGTTGCGCACTTGTTTCCGGCTATCCACGATACAAAGAACCTGTTTATGCGCAAACAATTGATCAACTAAAGTTTCATCGTCAAGTTTCCCCTGGTACAAATAAGACACTCTATTCAACGCATCAAACAACTCTGGCACATCTGGACAAATCTCGTGAACCATATCGAGCTCGCCAAAAACGCTCGACAAAGCAGGCTGAGTTGCCGTACAAAATAAGACTGTGCAACCATAATGCTCCACTAGCTCTTTTAACGCCTCAATACACGGACGCAGCTGACTTATCGGTATCATCTGTGCCTCATCCAATACAATAACGCTATTTGCTAAGTTGTGTAGCTTACGGCATCGTGAGGTCTTATCTGAATATAAAGATTCAAAGAATTGCACGTTCGTTGTAACAACAATAGGAGCATCCCAATTTTCACTTGCAAGTCGAAGCCGCTCCATTATTTTTATCTTTTCTGGAGAGGCGCCTGTTCCTAGCTCATCTGCGCCAAAATCAAATCCTGAATGATGCTCCAAGACATTATCGACACCAAGATAATCACGAAATACCTGTGCTGTCTGCTCGATAATGGACGTATAGGGAATCGCATAAATAACTCGCTCAATCATATGATCAGGCTGAGATGCGTGGTTAAGTGCAAAACGCATTGATGCTAGAGTTTTTCCTCCGCCTGTAGGGGTAGTAAGAGAATAGAATCCCTTTTCACCGTTTGCCGCCTCTTTACATTGATCTAGAATGGCGCATCGCTTGATGTTGAGAAGAGTTTTAGGCGGATAAAATGAAGCTAACCCCTCCTCAAGAGTCATGCACAGATCCTGAAGCGAATGCGAGCCAGCCCTTTTGCGTTCGCAGCCATTCATGAACTCTTCTGTAGCCAAAAAGTCAGCATCCACAAGACAAGAGAACAACATACGTGTCCAGAATGAAACAGAAAAGCCATCCTTGCTTCCTTGGTACAAAAAATCAGGGATCTCTGGTGCTCTTAATTCCAGCCCGTCTTCTGCAAAGAGGGGGAAACAGAATCGCACGCCGATCGCTTCCGTCTAATGCGCGCATTTAAAGTTGGCTCTTCCTCGTTATCAGCAGATGAGCCTCCATTCGGTAACCCACCATGGTGACCAGCAATACAGTAAGCGAGCGGATACCCAATCTTAGCGTCTAGCCCAACATTTGCGATCAGGCTTGCTCCTACCGAGGAATGGTCAACGCGAGGACCGTTGTCTAAAATGTGCTTTTGGAATCCTGCCGAATACTTCCCAACATCATGCAGGATTCCTGCCAAATGAGCGCAGTCAGCCGAGTCAAAACTCTTTGCGAACTTGGCTGCCTTATTGGCAACTAGCTCTAAATGGTCCTTAATCGGCTCCATTTTGCCGGCATCAGAAATATGAGCTATCTGCACGATAATCCCCCTCCGTGCATTCTTGCCAATTTGACTGGTGGGCTCGACTCCTAGTCAATCGTGCTGCCGCACTAGAGTATTTCGTTTTTGGTGCGATTTCTAGTGCGACAATCCCAATAAAGAGTATGTCAGCTTTTTGCGTCTTAGGATGTACATAATGTGGTACTTCATGGGTCTCTGATCAAACCCAATATCCCATTCGCCCCAGACTGTCCTTGCAAGCTCGCAGATACAAGCTGTCGGAAGAACCTCCTTCTTCGAGATATTTTGAACATAAATCTGAAGCAAAATTTTGGTATACAAAAGGATAGATCTCGCCTTTATTGGACGCTAAATACACTGCAAGAAACTCAATCCCCCAAGCTGCGTTCCTCATCATTAGCTGAATAACGTCATCGGAAAACAAAATGGCGCTTTCTGGCAGATTTCCTAATTTTGCCTCCTCCATCAATGCGCAGCAGAGCCAATCATCATCAAATCGATGAAGAGCAACGAGATGCCGCACCCCTTTAAGCGCAGTAGGTTGTTGGGCCACGATACTCTTGTGCTTCTCCCATAATTGCCTGACATTCTCTACTATCTGTGCCTCCACATTGGGTTGGCGCTCGAGCAATGAGCAAATAGAGTTGAGAACTCGCCCTTTTGTCTTGCTGTCAGAAATCTTGAACCATTGTTGAAAAAGAGCGCTTTCCTGCATCCTTGGAGATGTTGCTCCTAATGTGTAAATCCACTCTCCAGATCTCTGAAGAAATCCTTTACTCCCAAAACCAATAGAAAAATCAGGATATTCCTCAGGATTGGTTTTTAGCGCATAGGTCAATGCTGGCTTAAGGTACTCCATCAATCTACCATTGGGCTGATATAATCCCAAAATTGCAGATAAAAGTTGTTTCTGCATTTCGACCGGTTGTTGAGCACCAAATAATTCCTCATACTTTTGCACAGGCCAATCGAAGCCTGCATCGATAAGGGGTCCCATCACCAATGCAAGCGCAACAACATCAGAGCTTGATGTCGCTTGTTGCGGCAAAGCAGAGTCTAGAACTTTTGTAGCTCTTCCTCTTAGTTCCACCGATAGTGATGATGGATGTGAAATCCATTTTCCCGCAGCTTGTATTGCTATTGAGCGCAATAGATTCAAGGCTGGGGTCAGTAAATCCCCGTTTTCATAGTTTTTTTCCCATTCAATATCTTCCTTATTAGGAATTGCGAGACACTCAATTGTGCCAAGAATTGCCTGCATCCTTACGCTTGATAAGGACTTTTCTTTGCCAAGTATTTCTTTGAGAAGTCGAGCAGCTGCCCTCTTTAATCCATGAAGTCCATCTGAATAAACTGACGGCTCAATCTGGATTCGCTGAAGGGATGCTTCGTCCACAAAAGCCGCCCACTTACAAATATCAATTGCTTGATCGATAGGAATACTTTTGCCCGATTCTATAGCATCAGACCAGCCATTAAGAATTTCCTCGATGTAAGACAATCTGAGCCTCTTCAGCCTAGACGTTTGTCCAACAAAAAAATCAGGGCATTCCTTCAGCGCTTCTTTTAGTTCGCGAGCTAATCCCTCAGGTTCCACCAAATTAAAACGGTCTTGTTCATTTGGTTCCCACTCTAACAAGAATTGAATGATGGCCTCTGGCCCTTTATTTTTGATTTTCCCAGCGGAAATTGGACTATTGGGCCCCCACGCAGTTTGAACTTCGAAGGGGTGCTCGATTCTTTCATATTTGCCTAATTCTTCTTCGAGCCTTCGCTTCTCTTGTAGCCACGATGGCGAAAGGCTTTTTTCGTCAAATTGAGAAAGGATTTCCCAGCTGGAATACGATGCGTATCTAGTTGATAGCTCCTTTGCAACCTCAAGCTCTTCTCCAGAAGCAACCTCTCTCTCTTCTCTTTCTTGCTTCGCTTTACTCAGTCGTTCACAATGATGAGCCAAAAAGGCATCAATAAAACTCTGTTCACAAATTTGGCAGTATTCGCTTAAAAGCTGAATAGCCTCATAGCTATATTCGACATCGTAAACATATCCAGCATCCAAAACCTTCTCGATCAGCCTAAGAGGTTCATCGTCAATCTCTTTAAAATCAGCTTTATCCTTAAGATAATCCGCGTAAGCTAGCATTACTGCTCGTATTACCAGACCATCTGCATTATTAATCCATTTTGAAACTTCTAAAGGGTTTTCTTTCTGTTGGCCTTTGATAGCTTCAATGAGCTCCTCTATCCACACGTAAAAATAAACAGCTGTCCGATAAGTCGTATCATCCTTGTCTGGTCTCAACTCTAATGCAATCCCACGCGAAGAGATTGTTTTCGCTTTTTCGCCCCAGTTAAGATCAATCCAGGCTTGAATATGATGCCTAGACTCGTGAAACCGCTTCTTTAGGTTCATCTTTTTTAGTCCAGTAGACACAAAGTCAGGATAGGCAAATCGCTTTATACAAGCATTAATCTCAGGAAAAGACCTACCTTCGACCCGAAAAAGCTTAACAAGCTCAAAGAATAACTTTGCTCCTTTTTTTTGTTTTGAGGGCTCATTCGAATCCAAAAGCTTTTCAATAAACGGTTTTAAATCGGAAGGATTCCAAAAATAGCCGTCCGCCATATAGTGTTCTTTTGCCCATTCAACAAGAACTTCTACAATAGATTCAGCGTCATCTCCAGGCAGTAAATTAATAGCATCCAGAACAAAAATTCGAAATAAATGATTGCTTGAATTTTTGTTTTTGATAATAAACTTTACTACCTTTGACGGACACTGACTTGTGCATAACAGCAAATAAGGAAACGGAGCAAAATCATCCCCGCGATCATCCAACGATGTCTGATCTAGACATACCGAAAAAGCGCCAGCTCTATCTAAGACATCCAGCCATAGTGGGTTTTTTAGCTCGCTATAAAACCAGTACTCAAGATGACGCTCTCCTGTATAAGAAAGGGCTTTCATGACATCATCATATAGAGGTTTTTCATACTCGCCTTGGGCATTAATGCTATTTGCTCTTCTGACAAGACGCTCTAGATCTGTTTTCACATCAGTAATATTATCTAGATTCGTTCTTGCTATCGCTTCAAAACGATCCAAAGCCTTTAAATAGTTGCAGCTTTTTTCAATAAGAGGATTAGCTTTTCGCTGCAAATGAGCCCTTGATTCTGCAAGTTTTTTTGCCTGCCTCCAAGGGAGTAGCGCCCCACCAGAGCCGTTGCTTGACCCATAAACCGCCACAGCCTCTCTCGCTTTTCTGCTATCCGCACCCTCAATACGCGCTAAACGATAAGCACTCAGATTTTCAGCAAGTTTTTTAGGAATCAGAGCGTACTCGAGGCCTTCAACGAGAGCTATTTCGTTCGCATTTTCGAGTTCGGCAGCAAGCTGTTTTCTCGCTTCATCCTCTCTATTTTGAACGCCATTTGGAAGCGTTTCATCTGCAAAGTTAAAAGCAGGAAATGCATTCATAAGCTCACGTAAGCAATGCGCGATAACCGCAGAATCGTTTACTGCAGAGTCGTTCTTTTCCGAATACATCTCTAGCTCATCAACAAGTCGTTTGTACGTATATGCAAGCTCAGAAGACCTTTGTTTGAGAAGTTCAAATAAATCTTTCCGTTGTTTATTCCATAGAAATCGTTCAGGTGTCTTAAGGAGGTCGCAAATTTTCACCTCGAGCGCATTGCTAATATCAGAAAGCAAATCAATGGTGGGATTTGTTTTTCCTTGCTCAATTTTGCTCAGGGCTGGTTGATGGATTCCGAGCCTTCTCGCTAATTCACTTTGTGTTAAGCCCAATTCTTCCCTAGCTTTTTTTATTGATTTTCCTATAGCCTTTTGTGTTTCGGCTTTTCTTTCACTCGCTTGCTGCATACTCTGTTTTGAACTTGTTTCCCGGATAACAAAATCGTCCAAAGAGCTTATACCCTCACTAGAGACCAGCAGAGACACTTCTTCATATTCCAAGAGTCCGTGTTTGTCGAGTATTTCATTAAGATTCTGTCGTCCTGGAGGCACAATTCGCTCTTGGACCCATTTAAGAGCCTGCTCGTTTCCAATAGTGCGTTTTCCCTGTTCGATAAAAGGGACAAAAAACGCAGGAACTTCTTCGGTACCTGCCTCAGGAGAGATATCAATGCTCCATCCTGTATCTGAACAAAAGTTCAACCATGCACAAGGTTTAGCCTTTCGCTTTTTTGAATTGATTATTTCAAATGAGACGTCCCACATACTCAATCTCTCCCGACTAGCCCCAAATTGACAAGATGGCCCCAACGCAGAAAAAGCATTTCTTCGATCTTTTCCCGATGAGCCTGCGGAAGAATGCCCTCTAGGTCATTAAAAACTGAATGAACAGCATCTTCAAAGTTGATAGCGTCTGTAAAAAGACCTCTAGGTAAAAACCTCAAATTCTCTTCAAGAGATCTAGTTCCAATAAAATTATTAGTCTGAATATCTTTCCCCGAATCAAATGACCTTGCCGCTTCTTCGTTCTCGTAGCATGAATAAATTAACGACAGTCCATGGTCGAAAAGCGGTGAAAATTCAACATTGCCATTGCGATAAATCACCTCAAAGTTCGCTCCATGCCGATCGCGATTTGCAATAAGATAATCAAAGGCCATCATTTGCTGTATTTCGGTTGCCCACCCTCGACGAATCGCAAAATCTAAAGGGCTCTCATTTTCTTCACGGTAGAGTTCATAAAACCCATCGAATGGTTGCCTGCGCTCTCCAGGAACACGATAATCGCAAGACTCACTAAGCCACGTCTCATAACAAACGCCATTAATGAAAACGTCTGCATGAACAAGCTTGTACGGAACATGAGGAATACTGAGTGTATCTAAGAGACGACTCGCAATAAGCTCATTAACGGATTCATGTCCATATATTCCTCGATACGAATCGTAGCAAGATAGCTTATAGTAAACCGTTCTGCGACTTGAAGTCGATCGCGACTTTAGGAACGTTCCACCTGTTCCACTCGTAACTGCCTTTTCGTCCCAAGAGAGATCAGTTAAGTCTTGCTTTTTTCGAATGATATCCCTCACCGAAGTCCCTACCTTAACTATATTTAGGTGTATATATTATATTATATACACTAAAATAAAGAATCAGCAAAGTGTTTCGGGAAGCTATCACACTACAAAAACAACATTGCGCTCAGCAAATTTGTGAATAGAAAGAAAACTTATCGGCCACTTCATCTAAAGAGTCTAATGCCTGATACTTTTTCTCTCTGCCGTCTTCCACTACTTCTACGCAATTCATGAACGGTGATGCCAGAAGGCTAAGCGCAGCTTCAATCTCTTCTGGCGTTAAATTTGGAGTTTCGCCTGGAGTCTTCAAAAGGAAGAAAAGATTTTCAACACTTACTGCTTCGGCTCCTGGCAAGTCATTAGATGCAAAAATCAGTCCTTTAACCACTTCATACAAGGCGGATCTGCTACTTTCTCTTTCTTTTCGGGCAGGCTTTAACAAATCAATATTGGCTATGCCGTAGCTTTCAAATAAGAATTTGTAATCTCTTGCAGTTAATGGAACTTGCTCGTGAGACCTTATGAGCTCACATAAAGAATTGATGTCAAGTAAAACTACTTCATGAGCTTCCGCTCGGCGAATTAACCTTTCGCTCTGGAAATCGCATCCAACTACAACAGCAAACTGGGCTTTATGCGCATTACGGTGGTCGATCAGTGTATCAAAATCTATCAGTTTTTCGCTTATTGAACCATTGGCTGTACTCTTCGCATCAACCGTAACTCTATATCCGCCTTTTTCAACTGATTTAGTTGAAACGATTACATCAGTTTCGCCCGATCCTCCTAGCCATTGCGTATCAAACCCAAGCTCCGCAAAAGCCTTTTCACAAGCCTTCTCAAGTCTAGTAGGATTGGCCGAATCACGAGACGCAAGTTTTAACTCTGTAAGCAAGTTTTCACTTTCCGTTATCTGGAGAACAGAGGCTTTCTCTGCTTCTTTTTTTACTTTTGACGCTACATGCAAAGGAACCTGCTTGAGCACACTGCGCCCCACATCCGTAATAGCGTATTGAGCAGCTTTATAGTCTTTAACCAAACCTGCCACTTTAAGAAAGCGAAGTCGTTTGAATAGCTCTTCGCGACTTTCTCGTCCAAAGCCATAGTCAACAACTGCAGAAGCGAGTAATTCGTCTTTGGTTTTAGGTTTATCTTTAAGTTCATGCAAAAGCTCGAAAATAAACAAGCACTTTGCGTGAAGGCAACATATTAGATCTATGGGGTTCGCCTCTTTACCCCACTCGAGAGCAAGCGTTGTAGCTTGATACTCATCACGCGAAATGCGCTCAATAAAGTTAATTCCTGAGAGCATGTTTAGAAATGAACTGACAGAGGAGGGCTTCAGGCCATAATTGGCTCCTGCAAACTCGTTTAGCTCGCTTCTCTTTTTTGGAGACGATAATAAAGTAACAAAGTTTTCTATTGTTCTTACTAGTTCAGTTTTTCCACCAGGACAATATCCTATTGGTTCCTTACGGCTTTCATTGGATGACTCTGATAGCTTCAGTATCTCAATTGCCCAGGCTGGTAACTTATGAATTACACCGGAATCTTGCTCTTCTGAGCCGTATATCTCTTCGGGTCTTATTGTTTGAATTGACTTCAAGAAAGTTCGACCTTTGTTGGTAATTTCATACTGCAACAAATAGTCCTTGAACTCTACAAGTTCCAAATCTCTAAACCAGGTTAAACGACGGTTTACTTCGCTTGTTTTCTTCCAAGGCATTCCGTAAACACTATTAGCATGATTTTGGATATCAGAGGTAGTCTTTGGGGTCTGAACAAACTCCAAAAGTTCAGCCATGTATTTTGTATTGGCACATAATATGGCCGCTAAATAAAAATCGTCATCCGTCTCAAGCCATGTTTTTGCCTCTAGACTTAAACTCCAATGACTGTTATCCTGCACCACAAGCCCTACTGGACGAAGTCTACGGCAACAAACATCAAGAGTAACTTCCGCATTAGAGCCAGGAACAGATACGGGGAATGATCCTGACATACCGCTTTGAACCTTAAGCAAAATAAGCCTCAAGGCTTCAACCAAACCAACATCTCCTCGAGGAATATTGGGTGAAGCTTGCGCTCGTATCGACCATGGGCGCGGATTTGGATAATAATCTATATCGATTTGACTCATCACTGCTCACTTAAGTTCAATATCGTTTATAACTATATATAGCATTGGAAATATTATAATAACAATACATAATATATTATCCCAAATACTCTCTTTTGGAGATGTGGGGGTTGCACACTTAATTACCTCTGCAATGCATTACACTAAGAAAATGTTTTATGAGTTCCAGATTGCGCTATAGGGATCAAGATGGAGTATCCAGTTTACTTAGACCAAAAAACCTCTTCAGCTCTCGAATTTGAGGCTCTCTCTGATGGCGCCGCAATCTATTTAGCGAGAAAGCTTGCTGCGACAATCTCAGCAACATCCTCTAGCGTCTATTCTGCTCTTCGTAGGAAGAACCGCATTCTCAACGAATCTTTTCTTATAAAGAATGAGTCTATTTACGTCTTGGAGTCTGACTCCTGGGGTGAATACTCGGCCGAAGAGATAGCTTGGCATGATAGCGTCTTCGGAAACATATTCAGGAACTTAGATGCCTCGCAAGCTGCTGAATTAGCTTGTTATTGCCTGTCAATAAACGAGCTCGACCTTGATGATCTAAACACCCTTCTTGCCAAGGCTGGATGCTCTTTTAGGTTAGAAACGAACGAAAATGGATACCTTACTGCCGTTCTGATCGAAGATGGGCTGATTGAAAACGATGAAGATGGCTTCGAACAGACGGAGACGCTTCCGATCTTGGTCCAACGGATGGAAAATGCTTACACTAAAGAAGACTGGGGCCAGCTAATTCATAGCGCTGCCTCATTTCTCGAATCGCTCCTAAAAGAATCTGCATCCGACTCGGAAAAAGCAAGGGGCATGACCTTTGACAAGATGAAAAAGCAAAAGGAGCGTTTTGGGCTCATGCTCGATGAGACCTTATGGAGCAGGATGGAAGAGATTTACATTAGAAGAAATCAATTTCCCTTAGCTGGTCATGGCTCTAATGTTGTACCTGATGCAGACCCTCTTGATATGGCTTTTTTGCTCGAAGAAACGAAAGCGATCGGCAGAACCATACTCAAGTACATGCACCAATGACTAGCCCAAAATTAAACGTTTACCAACCTTTAAGAGTATATCCTCCCAAACAATCCAACGCGAAAGTAAAGTAAATACAAACTACGCCACAGCAAATCGAAGCCCATAGGCGAGATCAACATTGGACGACAGTCTTCAAAAGCTGCTTGTCAAATACTCTTAGAGGCCCGTGCACGCTGCAAGAGCCGTATAGTAAAACGCATTAAAAGCTAAACCTCAGCAAGGCTTGGATGCACCTTGTCTTTCTCGCTCAAGATGATCTTGGACGGATCAAATTCGGCATCACCCTCGAGCGCTGGCCACTCGATCCCGATGGTGGGGTCGTTCCACATGAGGCCGCATTCATCGTTGGGATGGTAGACATCATCGCATTTGTAGCAAAACTCGGCAGTATCGGACAAAACGAGGAAGCCGTGTGCGAACCCACGAGGGATGAAGAACTGGCGCTTGTTCTCAGCAGAAAGCACCACTCCCTCCCACTTACCATACGTCGGGCTACCTTTGCGCAGATCAACCGCCACATCGAAGACCTCGCCTGAAACAACACGCACGAGCTTCGCCTGCGGGTGCTCGATCTGATAATGCAACCCGCGCAGCACGCCGCGCGTCGAAGACGATTGATTGTCTTGTACGAACTCACAGTCAATCCCACCGGCAATAAAATCAGGGCGCTTATACGTCTCCATGAAGTAGCCGCGATCGTCGCCATAGGCTTTTACGTCGACGATCTTCACGCCTTCGATAGAAGTCTCCGTGAACGTAAAATTTCCAGAAATAGCCTGATCAGACATGCTCGATCCTTTCAATGCGCCCATTCGAACAAAAAATCCAACACCTACCTCTAGCTGCCAATGAATTTGCCACAAGAAAATTGGTCATAATCGCCAAAACCGAAGCGCCTGATCGCCTATTAGTTAGCTATTGACCGAGCTTGGCATACTTTTCTTCGGTGGCCCTCTTCGCTCCTTCCCACCAATCTCGATTCTGGTCGTACCAAGCGATAGTCTCGCGTAGGCCTGCCTCGAAATCGGTATGTTCGGGCTGCCAACCAAGTTCACGCTTGAGCTTAGTGGCATCGATCGCGTATCTGCGATCGTGCCCGGGTCGATCCCTCACCCATTCGAAATCGTTAACATCGCGCCCCATCGCAACAAGAATCATGCGCAACACATCGATGTTGCTCCGCTCGCAATCAGCCCCAATCAGATAGGTCTCACCCAGCCGCCCACGCGTAAGAATCTCCCAAACTGCACGCGAATGATCATCGACATGAATCCAATCGCGCACATTAAGCCCGTCTCCATAGAGCTGAGGATGCTTGCCTGAAAGAATTCTCGTGATTTGGCGCGGAATGAACTTCTCAACATGTTGGCGCGGTCCATAATTGTTCGAACAATTTGAGATGGTGACTGGTAACCCATATGTTCGACACCATGCTCGCACGAGCAGATCAGATGCTGCTTTCGTCGCTGAATAAGGACTGCTCGGTCGATACGGGCTCCCTTCAGTGAATCTATCTGGATACAGTTGGCCGCTTATCACACAACCTTCCAAGCTGCCGGACAGAACACCAGTACTATTGTCATCAGATATTTGAGAGGCTTTCTCCAAATGCATTGCTTGCTGTGCCATATGGTTGAAAAAGGGCAAATCCCCGTATACCTCATCAGTTGAAACATGATGAAAGCGCACGCCATGCTTGCGCACTGCTTCCAAAAGCATGAAGGTGCCCTCTATGTTGGAACGAAGAAAAGGAAGTGGGTCGACTATCGAATTATCGTTGTGAGACTCTGCTGCAAAATGAACGATCGTGTCGACTTCGCCAACTAGTCTATCAACAAGCTGCGCATCGCAAATATCGCCCTGAACGAATGTCAAACGTTCCTCGAGAAGTCCCGCTAGGTTCGCACGATTTCCCGCATAAGTGAGCTTATCAAATACGATCACCCGAACATCAGGCTGATTCGCCATCACCCAACGGACAAAATTCGACCCCATGAAACCAGCACCACCTGTAACGAGAAGACGCTGAAAATACTGCTTTTGTTCGATGCTCTTGATCAACCTGCCCCTATGTCCATCGCGATCGAGCCTTTTACCACTCAGCATACCCGAAGAGACGTGCTCAAAGAAACGCGTGTTACAACAATAGCATTCGCTGGTTTAGGTTAATCTAAAAAAGACCTGTTGCTCTCGTCTATTTCTTTTGCTCCTTTTCGCTTTTGATAAGCCAAGAGCACTGTAAGCGCAATGATCGCAAGCCAAGGAAATAGAGCACCTATCTGGTCACGATAGGTCATAAGCCCAGCATGCATGATCGAATGATCCGAAAGAACGGCATACCAGAGATAAGGGACGAAGCTAATCAAGAGCAATGCGACAGAAACCAGCAAAAGAGTTTTAAGCTTATCGTCTTTAGTGCGAAAATAGCGTATTACCGAACTCAAGATACATACAAGAGCACCTATAAGAGAAGCAAACAAAACTGCTCGCATAAAACCAAGCGGTCTTAAATTCGCGGCTATCGCTTGCAAAGGACCTCTTTCGATGCCTTCTCGCTCAATGCCGCCTGTTAGAATAAATGCTTGATTAAAGGCCTGACCAAAGACATCTTCCCCTGTCACAAGTGCTGTTGCAGCCCATTTAAAAACCCAAAGAGCGGCATACCCAAAGCACCACCCAAGCCCTATAGCAGCAAACAGGCCGATAACGCGACGAAGCGTCAGCCTCTCTCTAATACAGCAAAAATATATACAAGCCGGGATACAAAAAGACAGAATTGGATTATCGAGAAAATCGAAGAAAACCGTGAGCGCCCCTGTTGCTCCGAAAGTCAAGAACAAAACGAAAGACTCTGACCAAACACCTGAAGATACACGATTGAACGATCTTTGAGAAAGAGAAATAGCTACTAAAGAGGCGACGAGAGAAATTGCAAATGACGAAAAGAAGGGAAGCGTTTCTGCAGCTTGAGCCGCTCCTAAAATACAAAGACTGCCCGTAAGAATAAGGCTGAGAATACCCCCCATGCGCATTCGCATCGTCAGGCGAGCAACAACTGCCACGAGCAGCACGAAAAACGTGGTCTGACATATCAGTCTGATCTGCTTGATGTCAAAAAAGACAAGCAACGGTCGCAGAAAGGTCACATATCCATGCCAATAGCGCTGATAAGCTGCGTTGCTTTCTCCCGCTATGGCATGCATGAGGCCATCATCGGGGTCTGACCCTTGATAAAGCCTAGAAGATACCGCATCAAGAAAAGGATTGTCTACAGATTGCACTGCGATGTTGAGCATGTGATAGGTGGTGTAATTGTCATAATGAGCACCACTAGTAAGCGCTGCATTCTGCATCCATAAAACACCTTCTTGCTTGAGTATAGCGCGAGATTGATTTGCTTTCGTAGTCAGCTGAGTTGACGGAATGGCATAGGCTGCAGCCATAAGCAGCCAGAATAAAATACCAACCATGATCGTCGACAGCGCAACAATCAATACGCGTTTCCCTACAACGCATTTATTGGTTAGCATGATGTTCTCTTTATCTCTCGGACCCAAGTCTGATACTCAATTAGTCGTCATACTCGAAAAAATACAGCCGACTTTTCATCTCTTCATAAGAACGCTGCTTAATGACAAGATTAGGACTCTTACCAAACACCAAACAGTTATCAGGAATGACTTCATCGCGTATGAAAGCTTGTGCCGATACTTCAATGTTATTACCCAGATGAGAATCTCCAACAACCATACACCCCGCATGGAGGCAAACGTTTTCGCCAATGGTTGGATAACAGCCTTTATTCCCCCCCACCGTTACATTTTGTCCTAGAAACAATCGGTCGGAATACTGCGCTCTTCCCAAAACGGTTCCTACGGGATGCTCCATGAAGAAGACGTTTGGGAGCTCGACCTCATAGAAAATGTCGAATCCATGCAAGGCTTTGTTGAGGGCATACACACGATCGGCTGTTTCTCGGTCTCCCGCCTCAAAAGCTACCCGCGCCAGATAGCAAAGCAAGATCGCATACTGACCCGTATGATGCACGTCGATCTTTCCCTTCTGAAAATACTTGTTAGTATTCTTACTGAAGCAATTGAGCGTACGCTTGCAAGCTTCCGCCATATACTCCGATATGTGAGCCCCTCCAAAAAAGTTCAGCTGGTTCGCGAGATAAGCTTCGAGCTTATCCTTGTCGAATAAGACCCCCCCCCGCGACTCTTTTTCACGGGCAAGTTTCTCTGCACGCTGCCTTACCGCATGCATACCTTGATCGTTGTCAAACAAATATGCAGCGATAACCTCCATTAATTTAAGATCCTCGGGGCGGTCAAGATCCAATACTCCCGTGTCTGTCATGATCACGTATTCGCATCCTTCGATCGAAAGAGGCGCATCACTTTGCATGAATTCACGCGAATACGCATAGATCGATGCATTCATGTCGAAAACCTCAGGTGCTTGTTGCCTTGCGATGAAGTCGGACTCGAACACTTTCTTGCAAACCCCATCTTGCTCAAGGACCATATTGAACCAAGGATTTCTCCTAGCCGGTACCACTGTAAAGATGACAGGAACCACGGATGAGCATCTTTTCTTGATCACGCGCTCCAGATCATCCAAAGTCCTGAGCGGAGAAGTATTATCGAGATCGATCACCGCATCATAGCGCTTTCCTGTTCGAGATTCCGCCTCTTGAAAGGCATAACGAATCGCATCAATCTTCGCGACCTTATCTCCTGCAAGCTCCTCAGGACGTCCGACGTTCAGGTGACCAATCCCTGATGCCTCGACGAGCTTCATAAGCTCGTCGCTATCGGTGCTCAACACCACATCCACATCATCATCGGGATGTGCCTCCTTATACAACTCGATCACTGCAAACGTATAATACGCAAGGGGCAAACCTGCAAGATCGCCAGCGTTCTTCCCCTTTATCCCTTTCGATCCTGCTCGAGCGCAAAACGTAAACAAAAGATTCATCTATTCGCATCCTTTCGCAAGAATAAGCGTATTGAGTGCATGTTCAATATCGTTCGTGCTCTCTCTCTTTCCTTGAATCATCTCAAGGAAAGCTTCGAGCTCCCGAGTCTGCGTATCATCGCGCTCTTCAGTAAGAACAATCTGCTCGCCCGCCTTCAAGAACGATATCGTATCAGTAAGCAAATCGCACTCGACCGTATCTTCTTTAGTGAATATCTCAAGCTTTCGCAGAGGAACTCTGCCAAAATAGTCCAAGTGAATCTCTGCGGTTTTATCCCCATAATCTGCGATATATAACGCAACGTCGTCAGAATCGATCTCGAGGTCCGATCGTTTCGCGATGATCGAGTGCACTCGTTCTGGAAAACCAATCAAATACTGAAGATAATCCCATTCGTGAATCAGATCGATCGCAACACCTCCACCCATATCTTTATGCGCACTATAGGTCTTTCGGTAGTCAACCCCTGGTCTCCAGTCAGGCAAATAACTTGAGCTGATCGAGCGCAATGAAAACGCTTCTGAAAAATCAAAATGTTCTTTCAACCACGATATGGCTGGCTTGTAATGCATAGGGGCAGCAACATAGAGCACCTTTTCTTCTCGATCAAGAAAATCAAGATCATAATCGGTTCTATCGAATACTGGCTTCTCTATGAAGAATGCACCAGAAAGTTCGATCAGATCGACCAGCGTCTCATAATGCGTCGCTGTAGGATTAGTAATAAAGATAGCATCATACGTTCCAGGAAATTGATCCTTGCTGGTGTAAACTCCATGAATCCCCTCAGGGGCATCAGTGGAACGTGTCCTCAAAAGATCGATTGAGCAACTCAGCCCATTCTTTGCACATATCTTGCGCAAATTGCGCGCATGACGTTGTCCCATTGATCCATATCCGACAATCAGGAACTCCAAGACTATGCTCCGATCTCAGCTACAATATCGAGAATCTCTTTATCCTGTTCAAACGAGTAGCGCGCTTGTTTTCCTTCATTGATCACAGCAAAGAATTCCTCTATCTCATTCGCATAAGCGTCCTCGACAACAAACGCAGCATAATCTGGCAGCTGCTCTGCCGAACCACTCCCATACAGATCAATCGGCATCAGCTCCTTTTTTTCTAGGTCGAAGCTCATGAAACCAGTTGGACTACCATCCCAAACAATATGACCGCCTTCTCCAAAGCATTCAAAATTGCGGACAGCTTTTCTGCTCACCACATCAACTGTTAGCGTTCCCGTGATTCCGCTTTCATGCTCGAGCAAGATCGAAAAGGTGTCATCATAATCGATGTCGAGCATACTTGAACGATGATGCAGTGAATGTTGAGAAACGATCTTGCCAAAAGCGGCGACAAGCCACGGAAGCTCTACTGCAAGTATCTCTCTGCAGGCATTTGTCTCTGGATGAGCCAAAAACATATCTCTATAGTCTTCCCATGGATGCCAATCTGGTAAGTACTGTCCAATGTGATAACAATAAGCACCTATCTCATGTCTGCTTGCCGCCTCTCTGATGTAGGCGGCTTCTGGACGGTACATTCCTGTCGAGGATAAGAAAAGGACCTTCTCTTGTTGCTCCGCGAGCTCGATATTCTCTTCATAGAGCGTATCAACAAGATTGATCTCGGAAAACACATGGAGCGCATTCTTCAAGCAAGTATTGATTATCTTCCCATGAGAAGCAGGTCCTGTGCAGACAAAAACGGCATCAATGTCTTGAGACACCAGTAGCCCCTCCATGTCATCCGAGGTAAGAATGCCATATTCTTGCGCAGCTTGGCTTCGCTTCTTTTCATCAAGATCGATACCAACTATATCTTCTGAAGAAACATCGAAACGGCTCTTCAGTAGACGTATCCTTCGTTGTCCCATCGACCCAAGTCCGACAACTGCTATCTTCATCTTATTCTCCATTAAGTTGCCTTCGCTTTGTGATCGAACGATTAAAATACCCGCATTTCATCATCGCGGTCCTTGATCTTCTTTGCAGGAACGCCAGCCATGATCACGCTCTCTGGAACGTCATTCAATACGATTCCGCCCATACCAATGACCGAATAGCTTCCGATCTTGATACCCTGCTTGGTCGCGCAATGCAAGCCAAGAAACACCTCATCACCGAAGACGTTATCCCCACCGATATTCGAGCTTGCTCCCACATGACAATAATCGCCAATCACGCTTCCGTGCCCAATTGCTGCATAGTCACCAGCCATAACGCAATCACCGACAACTGAAAGTGGTTCCACAAGAACACCGTCGAGTGCGACGAACCCCTCACCCAACGTTGCACTTCTGGAAACACGAGCGTTTGGAGCAATAACCTTACCGAAACCGTATCCTGCTGCACGAATTTCTTCAAAACGGAGCTTTTTGTCTCGTGGTTCACCGAGAGCGATAACAAACTCAACTTGTTCAGGAGAATAACATTCTTTCACGGTGTCAAAATGCAGATTTCGCGCACCGTAGATCTCTTCATCTTCCGGCTTCCAATTATCAACGAAGAAGATCTCATCCCAGATGTGCTCCTCTTCATTTTGCCATTGGGCTATCTCGATGATCTGAATTCCTGTACCTCCGGCACCCCATATGGCCAATTTTTTCATATGTGATCCTCTCTTTTGATCTAATCAAATGAAACGTCATAGAATTTCTTCTGAAGCTTTATCGGCTGAGATAATGCATTTGAGATAGCTGCGACAGTTTTCTTCGCCGCTCCCGCACCTCCAAAGGGATTGTCCATGTCCTTGATGGCTTGGTGGAATTCGTCTGAGCATGCATACATAAGCGCGTCACGAATATCGCTCTCACAAGCAGCGCAGTCAATCACATTCGCTCCTCGAATCCTTCCTTGTTGCCTGATACCGATGTTGACTGTAGGGACCTTGAAGAGCACTGTTTCAGTTATGCCGCTCGAAGAATTCCCGATTACTGCATCGGCATAAGCCAAGGCAGACAAGTACCTTTTTGATCCGAGAGAATCAAAAAGGTAGAAATTGCCATGATTTGCAGCATACTGCTCAAGGGTCTCATTGATTCCTCGTCCGCCCGCATCTGCGTTTGCCCTCGTTGCAACGAACGTAAGCTCCGGAAACATTTCAAGTGCAGCCAAAAGCTCATTGATATCTTCTTGAACTTCACCATCTGCAAGCGTGACAGGATGGTAGGTCATTACTGCATAATGATCAGGAACGTCGATTTCTAAACTTGCAAAGAGCTCTTCTTTTGACAGAAGATCTCGGGCGCCTTTATTGTCAGCACTCGCATTGCCGATCGTGAACACTCTTGATGGGTCCTCCCCTAACTGGATGACCCGCTTTCTATAAGGTTCTGTTGAGGTGAAATGAAGATAGCTCATCTTGGTTATACAGTGACGGATTGCCTCGTCTATTGCACCTTCGGTCGTCTCTCCCCCATAAAGATGAAAGATCGGAATACGTTCATTAAAAGCTGCGCATGCGATTGCAAGCATCTCATAGCGATCCCCTAGAACAAGAAGAGCATCTGGTCTTCGATTCGCGAAGTAATCGGCAAAACCCGAGATCGCAAGCGCCATGGTCTTAGAGACGCCGCATGCATTATCCGCATCAACTAAGATAGGAATCTGATAATCTATGACGAATCCGTCTTCTTCTATCTCTTTATACGTTTCACCATAGGCCTGAGAAAGATGGGCGCCTGTTGCGATGATCCTAACCTCAAACCCGTTGTCGCGCAGTTCTTGAATGAACGGACGCAGATTTCCATATTCAGCCCGTGTTGCCGTTGGTACCGCTATGACGCTCATAGAACGATCATCTCGTCTTGCTCGAAATCCTGAATTGCATGCGTGCCAAGAACATCATGCCATCGCATCGCAGAGATGCCTGTACCCGGTCGTTTCACTGTGATGTTATCTTCTGTGAGCAGATCGCCCGCCTTTATATCATGCTTTGCCACGATGCTTTTTCTTGCGATTGCCCTGTTCTTCTGCTCTGCGTCTCCAGGTGTCTTTTCTGCGCAACCAAGAGCTCCTTCAATATTACGAATCTTTTCAACCATAAGAGCAAACTCATCGGGTTCGAGACTCGCTTTATGGTCAGGACCATCCATCGTCTTATCCAAGGTCAGGTGCTTCTCGATCACTCGAGCGCCCATTGCCACTGCAGCAACGGGGACCTCGATTCCTTCCGTGTGATCAGAATAGCCAAAAGGCAAACCAAAGTATTCACCCATCGCAGGCATTGCCCTGAGATTGATCTGGTCCTTTGGTGCAGGATACTCTGTGGTGCAATGCAGGATGGTTATCTCACCACAGCCACTCTCTCTCAAAACCGCAACCGCATCCTCAACCTCTTCAAGCGTGCACATGCCTGTTGAGAGAATAACAGGCAAGTGAGAGGATCCGATTGTCTCCAAAAGCGGTCGATTCGTTATTTCCCCTGACGCAACCTTGCAAAACCCAAGATCGAGATTTTGCAGAGAGAACTCTGCCGCTTCCTTATCGAAAAAGGTCGTACCAAATTCGATTCCCACTTCATCGCAATAATTCTTGATGTCGATGTAGGCAGTAAAAGGGAGCTCGAGCTGCTCTATCATCGCAAGCTGCTGATCAGAACCCGTGCTGTCTTTTTGATAATCAGCGGTATTGGCATACTTGGTGATCGAAGCTGAAGCATTGCCCGTTTGAAACTTCACTACATCAGCACCTGCGGCTTTTGCGGCGTCAACCAAGCGCATAGCAAGGTCGAGATCCCCGTTGTGATTGATTCCCGCTTCTGCGATTATCATCACACTGTCATCATTTCGGTTGGTATCGCTCGTTCCCATGAAACGTTACTCCTCGTTAAGAACCATCGACATTCGTTCTAATTCGTCAGGTTGACCCATATCAAGCCACGATCCCTCACTCACTGGAAATACGCCAACTTTCATTCCTGCCTTTTGAGCACGCAGAGCAACATCAGGAAACCCGATTACTTCATTTTCCCCAATAAGAGACAGAACGCTCGGTTCCACCAGATAGCAACCTGTATTCACCAGCGAGGAGATAGTTGGCTTTTCGGTCATCTTCTTTATTTCGCCACCTTCAGCGATTTCAATAGTTCCATATGGAATGGTGTAATGCTTCAAAGAACACACAATCGTTATGGCGTTCCCTGTTTTCTTGTGTTCTTCATAGATGCTCTGCAGGTCTGCATCTACTAGCACATCACAATTCGTAAAGAAGAAGGTGTCGTCTAACCGTCCTTCAACAAGCTTCAACCCTCCTCCTGTACCGAGGAATTCCTCTTCTTCGATATATGAAACCTCATAGTCGCGCTCAAGGTCGTCGAAGTACGCTTTGACCATTCCTTTTTTATAATTCAAGATCAAGAAGAAATCTTGGCATCCGCCATCGTTGAAACGATCAATAATATGCTCTGCGATAGGTTTTTCATTAACGGGCACAAGAGGCTTGGGCAAAACTGCAGTGATAGGCATGAGCCGCGACCCGATCCCTCCCGCCATCATAACAACGGGCAACGGCTTTTCTAATGCACGGCGCTTTCTACGGGTCGTCTCTTCCCGAACCACTAAACTAACTGGTCTTTGCTCGCTATCGACAACGGGAAGCGCTGTTAGCGAATACGTGTCAAAAAGCTGTTTTGCTTTTGCCTCATCGCCTTGCTTCACCATCAAAGGAGCGTAATTCGCAGCATCCTTGACAAAGCCTTTTGAAGTGCCATGGGACAAAATATACCGACGAACATCACCGTCGGCCAAAGCCGCAACAAGTTTACCTGCATCATCCACTACGAATACACAGCGTTTTCCTGTTTCGTCAATACGCTTGAGAGCGTCAGCAATGGTGTCGTTCTCTCCAACCAAATATTCACTGATCATAATTTGCCCGAGGTCCATTAAGCAATCGCCTCTTCGATCATCGTAACTACTCGATCAATGTCTTCTTTTTCCAAGTTGGTACTGCAAGGAAGGTTTACCACTTTAGAACGATATTTGGGCGCTTCTGTTATCTGATACGCTACCGCACCTTCATAGGGCGCCTGCTCATGAATAAGCCCCCAGATCGGACGTGTCTGAATCCCCTTAGTCTGCAAGAAGGAAATGAGCGCATCACGATCAATGGCAAGATCCTCGCATAATAACGAATAGAACCATTTATTCGAATTCACCCCTTCTCTGAATCCGAGAAGGGAAACGCCCTCGATATCCTTAAGAAGACTTTGATAGTGGTCGTAATTCTTGTTCTTGGTTTCGATGAACCTGTCAAGCTGTTCCATCTGAGCAAGACCTAGAGCTGCTTGCAGATTCGTAAGACGATAGTTGTAGCCAATCTCGTCATGCTCATAGTAGAGTGGATCGCTTTTCGCTTGAGTCGTAAGATGTTTAGCATGCGCGAGATATTCATCGGAGCGAGAGACTATCATTCCACCACCGCCTGTAGTGATGATCTTATTCCCGTTGAAAGAATAAATTCCGATATCGCCTATCGTACCCGCATAAGAGCCAGCAAATGGACCTTCTTCGTAATAGGTACCGAGCGCTTCTGTAGCATCCTCAATGAGCGGCAGATGAAACTCTTGGGCAATCTCCATAAGCTCGCCCATATCAGCCATATTCCCAAACACATGGACCACAACAAGAGCACTCACCCGCCTATTCGAAGCCTTATGAAAAAGCACTCCATCTCGCATCTCGCATTCCTGAGTACAAAATGCTCTCACTTTCTTTGGGTCTATACAAAGGCTATCATCGCAGTCCATGAAGACTGGATCTGCCCCAAGATATTTCACGGGATTAACTGCTGCGATGAAGGTAAGGGTTGGCACGATTACTAGATCATCTGCTTTTACTCCAGCTAGAATGAGTGCGGTATGAATTCCAGCAGTTCCCGACTGACACGCAACTGCTCCTTGAGCATCAACATAATCTGCTATTGATGCCTCAAAATCCGAGACATAACTTCCTGCAGTAGACACCCACTCGCTTCTTACCGCTTCAGTCACGTATTCGAGTTCTTTCCCTTTAAGGCTAGGAACAGATAAAGGAATGAAGCCTTCACTCATGGAGCAACTCCTGATCTCTCTTTTAGCTCATGGTATCTCTATCGAAGCATCAACGGACAACCCGAGCTGTTTTTGTTCACGCAAAAGGAAAATCGGACAAATTGCCCTGTTTCATGATGCGCAAACGCAAAAATCTGTGTCCTAGATATTATAGATGTCTACCTTGTATTTCCCTAAATTATCCCTGAAGAAGTCAATGGTTTGCGCAAGTCCTTCTTCGAAGGTGAAGCAAGGCTCCCATTCTGTAAGCCTCTTGATCTTCTCGTTGCTACCAAGAAGCCTGTTCACCTCGCTCTTCTCAGGACGCAGTCGTTCTTCATCACACACTATCTTTGCCTGAGGATTAATCTGCCTGATAAGTTCTTCTGCAAGCTCCCCAATAGAGATCTCATTTTGCGTAGCGATATTGATCTCTTCTCCGATGGTCTTATCAGATCGATATATCTCTATGAAACCCCGAGCGGTGTCTTTGACAAAGTTGAAGTCGCGCGTAGGTGTTAAGGAGCCAAGCTTGATCTCCTCTTTACCTGCAAGAAGTTGCGTAATGATAGTAGGAATCACTGCGCGAGCTGACTGACGGGGCCCATAGGTATTGAAAGGCCTCACGATAGCCACCGGTAAACCGAACGAACGGTAAAAGGATTCTGCAAGTCTATCAGCGCCGATCTTGGTTGCCGAATAAGGTGATTGCCCTTGATAAGGGTGACTTTCGTCGATCGGCACATATTGAGCAGTCCCGTAGACTTCAGATGTGGAAGTGATCAAGACCTTGTCGAGTTCAAGTTGTTTTGCAGCTTGAAGAACGTTCAGCGTGCCTTTGATGTTCGTATCCACATACGCATCAGGAGAATGATAACTAAAGGGGATAGCGATCAGGGCAGCCAAGTGGAAAACAGCGTCTGTCCCTTTCATCGCCTCTCGAACACCATTAGGGTCTCGAATATCTCCCGTGAACACTTCAACGTTCTCCATAATGTCCTGAGAAAGAGTATCAAGCCAGCCCCAGGTATTGAACGAGTTATAGAGCGAGAAAGCCTTCACGTCGAAGCCTTGTTTTACCAATTCCTCGGTCAGGTGACTACCAATAAAGCCGTCTGCACCTGTTACAAGTATCTTCTCTGCCACGCTTCCTCCTTAATTTAGTGAACATACGGGTCTTTCAACCGTATTCATTATTGTACGAATATAAATCCAATCAGCCTTTGTCCAAAGCGTTATTTTCGATGAAAAAGACCTCGCACAATACGAACAATATCCGATAATGCAGTGATCTTTAATGCTTTAGAGATCGCAACATAAACAATAACGAATAAGACGATCTGCAAAACAAGCTTCAAACCATACGACAACAAAAGCAACTCTACTGGATATGCAACAAGGGTTGAAATTCCCGCCGCAAGGAATATGGGCAACGTAAGCCGAAGTTGCTCGAGTATCCCAATGCCGATCTTACGCTTTGCGGGCTTCGCATCTATGCAAATGATAGAGAACACCGTATAAGCTCCATTGACAAATGCGATCACGTATATGTCATGAAAAGTTAACGCAACTGCAGCGAGCAGAAATACACCGATACTGAGCTTTATAATATGCAGCTTCATATAAAGACCGGAATCCCCTAGTGCCATATAGGCACGAAGATTCACCAGTTGGAGCATAAGCACACAATAGGATACGCATGTTACCTGAAAGACTGGAACACACGCTATCCATTTTTCTGTAAGCAAGATGGCGATCAAAGGTTCAGCAACAACAGCAAGCAAAAAACAAAGAGGTGCAATAATATAAGTGCCGCTTTGTAGTGCTCTGATAATGGCATTCTGAAAAGCAGCCCGATCTTCTTTCAGTTTTGCTAAAGCTGGAAAGAGCACATTTGCTACCGCATTAGTTATAGCGCCTATAGCTGCAATCGGCCACTTTCTTCCCTGACTATATAAGCCAAGATCACCCGATGTACATGTTTTGCCAATGATCAATTCGGAGACACTGTTATACGCTGTCGCCAAAACACCTGTCATGCACATCTTCCAACCATATGAGAAAAGGCTCTTCGCTTTGCTTTTCGAGAAGACGAGCGAAACCTTCAGGGGGGTTAAGATCGCCATCACCAAACATGCCACAGCACTCTGAATGATCGTCTGAGCAATCAAAGCCCAAATTCCCGCGCCACTGTACGCCATGACTATTCCTACAATGCCAGATGCTGTCAATGCAAAAAGATTCATCAAGAAAAGCGATCTGAAATTCATCGTCTTTTGCAAATACGAACGCTGAATGGAGTTGAGTGCATTAAAGAAGATGCAGAGCGATAGCACTCGTATATATAGGTCCAAATCGACCATACCGTAGAAAAGCGCTATAGGCCCTGAAAGGAAGAAAACGAGTAGATACAGTACTGCGGCAAAACCTAAGCTGAGCCATATTGCAGTAGAAAAAGCTTGATCATCAGCATCGTTGTCTTGGATCAATGCGCTTCCCAGGCCGCTTTGTGCCAGAACGTTCAAGATATTCACTACTACTAAGATGATCGCAAGAACGCCAAATATTTCGGGCGCGAGCAATCGTGCAAGAACAATCTGCACGACAAACTGAATGACGATAACGCTCGCTTGCTCAAGAAACGACCAGAGAAAGGATTTGGAAACTTGATTCTGCTCCATTGTTATAGCTACTTGTCACTCTCGGTGGCTAGACGAACTCTATCCACTTTTGTCTGTTTCTTGTCCTGCTGCTTAGTTAACGCATCATTGATCTCAAGACAGTAATAGCCCATTACATACATCGAGAGCCAAAGAAGCTCGTTACATCCCCTCATTAGTTCGAGAAGAAGAATGCAAAAAATAGCGATAGATATAATTTTTGCAACGGGCGTGTTCCTTGCTTGATAAAGCTTTTTCGCCGCCACCAATACTAAGCCAAGGAAAAAGAGAAAGTGAACCAAGCCACCCAAGTACCAAATTCCCAGAATTTCATTATGGGCACCACTTCCATGCCCCAGCTTCGCCATCAAAACACTGCTCGACTCTATGCCATTCCCGAACAGAAAAGACGATTGTATCCACGATAGCGCACTTGTCCATATTCCACTGCGACCCGAGAATGTTGCATCCTTACCGAATACGTCTTCAAGCAAGAAGGTTCTCAAACCAAAAGGGTCTACGTATCCACACACTACCACGATAAGCGAGATGAGAAGAATCGCGTACAGTATCAAATACCCTCTAATAGTGAAAAATCTATTATTCTCTTTTCTTCCCTGAATAGCCATATAAATGCCAAGAACGATCAAGACGACCATTGATGTGCCTGCTTTTACAAGAATCGTCGAAATAAGACAGATCAAATAGAGCAATACGACCGAAAACGATATTTGCTTTCCCGTCCTTTTCACACACCAAAGCATTGAGAGCATCACGGCATAGATGTAGAACTCTGAATGTCTGTTGTCATAACCGAATATCCAATTCCTGTACGAGCTCTCAAAATTCGTCGCTCCAAAATGATACATCCCTGCTGGATAAGCGATAATTGCAACAAAATTTGCCAATGTAAGGACCCAAAGCGCCTTGTTCAGCGCAGAAATCCAAAGAGGATCACCCTTTCTTATGAACAAATAAATAAGCCAACAATAGGCCGTCGCATAAGCAGCAGGGACGTAATACGAAAAGACCGCTTGTGCATCGAAACCATCAGTGATTGAAAAAGGAAGCACGCAAAACTGAAATAGGATAATCCAGCCAAATGGCGCAGGAACACGTTGCTGCGTCAACACCACATAAGCCATCGACAAGAACGCGCCGAGGGTAACTATAACTATGATAAAGTCATTATAAGAAGCCCCGTCTTCGATCGCTTGAACAAAATAGGGAATGCGAAAGAATGGGATAAGACCAACGACCAGGAGTATTCCTGCAAACACGCGATATAGGTCAACATTTGAAATCTTGCTGGTCATATTTTAAGGCTCAATATCCTTTTATTCGTTCTTAACTGAAGCAATTTGAGACGAAACAGCCCCGATCGCAGCGTCAGTGTCGATACGATCGAACACCTCAAGATCACCACCACGGGTCGCATTGATGATCTGCACCCCTTGTTTTTCCGCGGCCTGCCTTGCAACGTAGTATGAATAAGTCGTTGAATCAGCATAGTTCCATCCTGCACCTAAAGGAGCCGCGATGCCTTTCGCATAAGATCGCTCTTGTTCGCTATCTTGATGCAACTTCCCTTTTTCATCGACGTGTCCTGCATAGCGATGATCAACGCCAATCAAATAGATCGCCTTGAATCCCATATACACCGCAAGCTGCAAGCTGTAGTACGTAACGGTGTACGAAAGCGCAAGATGGTGCGATGCATCCAGACTGAAATCTTTATTCTTAAGACTACCTTTTTTAAGAGTAAAAGGGCCTTGGACGTTGAAACAATGCGCATTTGAAGGGAGCTCGACTAGTTTCGCCCCTTTATCCCCCACGAAATATGCGTCGATACCCTCATACTGAACAAGCTCGTTAAAGTACGTTGGAAAGAAACCTATATCCGCTGCAACGTAATAGGTGGGGCGAAAAGATGTTTGATCGAGTAACTTATACAAAAGATTACTTGCAAAAGTAGGGCACCCTTGCAGTCGTTCGAGATCTTCGGTAGTTAGGCTTGGTCCGTTCCCAATAACAAAACAAACCTCACCCAGATGCTTATCTTTGAATTGCCTGATGTCTTGCGCGTATTCCGATCTTCTATAGTGAAGATTGTTCATCTTATCCAAGATCTTCTTTGGGCAATATGATAATGACCTAACGACCACCGAGCGCTTGAGTGTGTCTTTTAACTCGTTCTTTTTCATTTGCTTAGCTGATTCCTTTATCTATTCGGTTTCGCAGACTTCTTATCGAGGCCCATGCAACAACATAACTCAGACTAGTTCTCGAAAAATACCTTCAAATGTTTCACTAAGAGGAATCTCTGGAACAAATCCCAGCTCATCAGCAGTCTTGCTTCCATCACAACAAATATAAGGAGTATCGCTTGGTCGCAAAAGCCCTGGGTCGACCTCTACGGTTATCTCTTGCGAACTCAATGAAACGATCATTTCGAGAAGCTCCCGTAAAGAAAGCGCTTTTCCTGAACCGATATTGAATACCTCACCATAGTGATCGCTCTCAACGAGCATCCGATAGGCCCGAACGACATCTCGCACATCACTGAAGTCCCTTGAGACATTCAGATTTCCAACCTTGAGTACGCCAGGGTTTCCCGATCTCTCGATCTCAGCAACTTGACTAATCCAATTTGGGAGGACGAAGTTCGTGGTCTGACCTACGCCTGTATGGTTAAACGATCGCGTTTGATATATTTTAAGCCCATATCGTGATCCATAAAGATCAGCAAGGCGTTCTTGAGCAATCTTCGATATGCCATAAGGACTAGTCGCATCAACAGGATCGCTTTCTTTAAGTGGACGTTCAAGAGCGGCATATTCCTCGCTCGAACCCACGAGTAGAACCTTGGGAGACTTTGTCTGCTTTCTAGCAGCCTCCAAAACATTCACTGCACCGCCAACATTTACATCGAACGTTACCTTGGGCTGTTTCCAAGACAGTCCGACCGAGCTGATCGCCGCAAGATCGATGATAATATCTGGATCGACCTGTATACAAGTTTTTAGTACCTCTTGTTCGTCTGTGATATCGGCTGCATAATACGCTTCGATAGCTTCAACACTGCAATCTTTCTGCAGGTCTGAGCCAAATACAAGGTAGCCGTTGTTTGCAAACTCTCGCGCAAGGTAGCCTCCCACAAAGCCTGCCGCCCCAAATATCAAAACCTTTTGTTGGTGTTCTGTCATGAGTTGAACTTTGCTTCTCGTTTTGCTTGCTCAAGGTCATGCTTGACCATGATGCGGCACAATTCTTCACATGTTGTTTTTTGCGGATCCCATCCTAAAACAGTCTTCGCCTTCGTAGGATCCCCCCATAGATCAACCACATCGGTTGGGCGATAGAAAGCTGGATTGACACACACGAGCATTTTCCCTGTTGCCCTGTCATATCCCTTTTCGTCAACACCTTCGCCTTCCCAATCGAGTTCGATCCCAACATGCGCAAAGGACCATTCGACAAATTCTCGAACTGAGTGTTGCACTCCCGTAGCGATAACGAAGTCATCAGGAACATCGTGCTGCAATATCATCCACATGCATTCGACGTAGTCTTTCGCATAACCCCAGTCTCTTAAAGAGTCAAGATTACCGAGTTCCAAGTGGTCTTGGAGGCCAAGCGAAATACGAGCAGCTGCTTTAGTGATCTTTCGTGTAACGAAACTCTCTCCACGGCGCTCTGATTCATGGTTAAATAAGATGCCATTACATGCGAACATGCCATATGCATCCCTATATTCTTTGACCATCCAGAAGCCATACTGTTTAGCCACCGCATAAGGACTGAAAGGATGAAAAGGTGTATCCTCATTCTGTGGCACTTCTTCGACCTTGCCATAGAGTTCAGAAGTCGAAGCTTGATATATTTTACAGGTCTTTTCAAGGCCGAGCATATGAACCGCTTCAAGTATGCGCAAAACACCTAGCGCATCAACATCGCCCGTGTATTCCGCCGCATCGAAGCTTACGCCTACATGAGATTGCGCTGCTAGGTTGTATATCTCATCGGGCTGCACAGACGAAACGACCCGAACGATCGAAGTCGAGTCGGATAGATCCCCATCATGTAAGGTTATACGATCACTCTCTAAAAGATGATCTATGCGCTCTGTGCCGTGTACGCTTGAGCGCCTCACCAACCCATGTACTTCATAGCCTTTGTCAAGCAAAAATTCAGCAAGATAGCTCCCGTCTTGCCCCGTAATACCAGTAATCAGTGCTCGTTTAGTCATAGTTCCTCTCAAAGCGTTTTTAATCTTGATTCCATTCAATCAGTTTTTCCTTAAGGAAGTTCGTGAAATTCTCTTTGAAGATCCTCTCTGAAAAATTCAGACTATAGTCGTGTATTTGCTGACGGGAATAAGCCACGCCATCTTGTTCAAATTCTTCGATACAGCGAACGAGACCATCTACACTCTGATCGTAAAAATAAAGGCCAGTCTTTCCGTCTTGCACGGTCTCAAGAGCACCACCTTTGCCAAAAGCTAACACTGGCACTCCAGCTGACATAGCTTCGACGGGCGTTATGCCATAGTCTTCGATACCCGGAAACAAAAAAGCTTTCGCTCGTAAGTAATAGCGCTCCATTTCTTCGTCACTTACGCGTCCAAGAAACTCTATGGTATCCCCTGCGAGCTTCTTGAGCTTCTCTTCCTCTTCACCGCCTGAACCGATAACAACAAGTTTTTTCTTAAGTCGATTACACGCCTCTATGGCAAGGTCAATGCGTTTGTACCTAACAAAGCGTGCAACCACAAGATAATAATCATCGGGTGTCTCGGTAATCGGATACTCATTGATTCGAGTGCCTGGATAGATCGTGGTGAAATCTCTTCGATAATATTTCTTTATTCGACTGCCAACGAAATTCGAATCTGAAGCAAAATAATCGACCCTTTGAGCAGCCTGAAAATCCCAAAGACGTACTTTATGGATCATCCTCTTCATGAAAAATCTCTTGAGCGCGCTCGCATTCTCCAGATAGTCGTAATAGAGGTCCCAAACATAGCGTGTCGGCGAGAAGGAATAGCAAACATGCAACGCATCTGGTCTGGTAATAACTCCTTTGCAACAAGATGCACAACAGCTGATCACGAGGTCATATTCGGTCAGATCAAGCGCCTCCCATGCTTTTGGCATAAAAGAAAGAAGGAGCTTGTGATGACTCTTCGCACCCGGCCATTTTTGGATATAAGTAGTTCGGATATCGCACTCTTTGCACCATTCAGGAGCTTTATCCTGATCGTAAACTAAAGTGTATATAGGAGCATCAGGAAAAAGCGTGTGAATATCATAGAGCACTCGCTCTCCTCCTCCGCGCCCTACAAGCCAGTCGTGTACAAGCGCAACTTTTAGATCTTTGAAAGTAGTTGGCATCGGTCTCTATTTCCAGTAATTTCCAAATCGTTCTATGTCTTCTTCGACGAGAACATCACCCAACTGAACCTCTATAACATGAAGTTCCGTGAAAGCTCGAGCAGAATGAAGTTGTTCTGCCTGAATATTAACCACTCTACCTGGGGTGAGAGGCTGCACTTCACCATTAAGTACGATCTCGCCTTCGCCAGATACTACGGTCCAAACCTCTGCGCGCCTAAAATGGCGTTGGTAGGTCAACTGTTTCCCTGGCTGTATGACAAGTTCTTTTGTCATGGCTTTTTGGTTATCTTTATAAACACCAGAATCGATAACTCGATATTCACCCCATCGTCTCTTTTCATACATGGGGCGTGTATATGCAGCTTGCTCTACCAACGGCTTAAGCTTCGCTGAATGCTCTTTCGAAGAAACCAGGATACCGTCAGGTGTAGCTACCACAACTGCGTTTGAGACCCCTGATACAACTAAAGGGATGTTTGTCTCGTTGATCGCATGAAGATTCTCGCAAGTGTCCGCATCAAAAACGATACGTCCTGAATAGGCTTCTGCCATCTCTTCAGAAAGAGTATTCCAAGTACCTAGATCCTTCCATTCTCCCTGACATGGAACGACTGCGATGGAATCGGCCTTTTCGACCACCTCATAGTCAAAAGAAACCTTTGGAAATTCACTATAATTCTCGATAATCTCTTCTATATCTTTCGAGCTTGTATAACGACGCAGAATATCAAGGCCATAGCCAAGCTTGAATCCGAAAATGCCCCCATTCCAAAGGGCCCCTTTTTCAATAAGCGATTGAGCCTTTGCCTCTGAAGGTTTTTCTGCAAAACATGACACCTCGTAGATATCTCCCACTGTGTCAACAGGCACGATGTAGCCATACTTTTCAGAAGGATACGTGGGTTCGATTCCTAAGAGGACAAGACCGTCTGGTCTTTCATCAACTGCTTCAGCGAGTCTTGCGAGACTCTTGTAATAACCATCATCTGCATAAGTGTCTATGGGAAGAACGATAACCGAATCGTTCGGATCTGCTTCAAGGTCAAAAGCGAGCTTTGCACATGCAAGCATAATAGCAGGAGCTGTATCTCTTCGCTCGGGCTCAACCACTAAATCATAGTCGCCTTCTATTTGACTTTCGATAGAGTAAACTTGACTATTCCCTGTAGCCACAAGAAGGTTTGCTTCTGGTAAAGCTTCTTTTATCTTCCTGAAGGTGCGTTGCACCATTGACTCTGGAATGTTGCTTGAGTTTCGTAGTACCTTCAGAAACTGTTTTGATCTGCTTTCGTTGGAAAGAGGCCACAAACGAGAGCCCGAACCGCCAGACAATAGTATTATGTGTGTTTGAGAACCTATGATTGCTTTCCTATTTTGATAATGCCATCAAGCTGAGACAAAGCTCCCATCCAGCGTGTCTTCAGATTCTCTCGCAATGCGCAAGAAAACCAAACCCTATGATAACTAATTTCCTAAATAGTGGCTACTTTCAACAGCCTAAAGGAAGCCTTAGTGGTCCTGCTTGATCAATGCTTTGATTGGGCTGAAATATGACGATTGGGCTATTGCCCCGTTCCTGAAAGCATCGCACGAAAAGTTCCCTTGAAAACGCGCCAATCGGTCTTAAACGATGCAGTCTCGATGTACTCAAGCTCTATTGCTTGACGCTCCCCTGATTCGAAAGTTGAGTTGTTTCGCGAAGTAGACTGCCAGAGACCTGTTATTCCCCCCGGAATGGAAAGGAGCTCTGCTTGCTGCTCTGGCGTATACCAACGCATTTCCTCATAAGAAATGGGGCGAGGACCGATAACAGACATCTCACCCGCAAGCACATTAAGGACATTAGCAAATTCATCAATCGATGTTTTCCGAATAAACTTTCCAATAGGTACCACGCGCGAATCGTTTTCAACTTTTCGTTCTTTTCTCCACTGAACGAGCTGATCGTCATCAAAATACTTTTCAACATTATCGGAGTCGCCAACCATAGAACGCAGTTTAAAGATCCTCATCGGACGACCATACTTACCAACGCGCTTTTGAATATAAATCGGCGATGCCTTGGTCTGAATTGCAATAACCACCAATAAAAGAAGGGTCAAGGGCAAAAGGAGAATACAAACTGCGATGACGAAAACACTGAACACGATGTCGAAAAGACGCTTAACGAAGCGATATCCAAGCGACCGCTTATCAAGAGAGCGAGAGTAGGTCTCGAACTCCTTCGTCCCCAGGCGCAAAACTACCGCCTGCTCTTGATCGCCTCCAGCAGTTATCATCGCGATGTTTTCCACCTAAAACAAGCTCTTTTCAGGATAGCGAGAAGTAAGGAATACAACGCCACCAAGCTTAATCTTCGCAAAACGGAACTCTTCAACAATAGCTGCGAGCGCTTTACGTGAATCGCGCCATTCAGTTGCACAAAGAATAGTTATGTCGGCCTCTTTCGCAATATAAACCGCACCCACCCCTTCGCTAAGTGGCGCACATTCGATGATTGTAACAATACCTGGCAAGCTAACATGATTAAAACCTTCGGCGTGAGCATTCCCCTGCACTCGACTTACCGAAACTTTAGAGTGCTCCAATGCGCTTGTTAATTCTGCACACGTGAGCGTACTTCCCGTAAGACCTACTGGCACCACTGCGATGGTAGATGGCGGCTCATCGCATATAAATCGGATATTTGCGAGCAAACGCTCTCCACGATCACGATTTGGAATCGTGCCTATCACAGGAAGATCTGCAGCTGCTTCAATATCACTTTTTGACTTGATGGGGGTCTTCAGTATATCGATCAATACAATGAGACAAATCACGACAAAAAGGCCCGCGAATAGCGCCATTAATGTCGTTCTCCATATACTTGGTGAGGCGTTATCTGCGCTTATCGCCTCATTAGTGCTAATTGAAGCCTGTACGTTTGCTTTTCTACAGTCTTCTGCTGCAGCAAGGACTGTCGCGTTCGCCGCAGCAATACATCCTCCATAGTCGCTTCCTTCAGCCCTGATCGTAATCGTTCTGTAAGCCGTATCGGTAGTTGACGAAACCTCTATGCCGTTTTTAGAAAAGGTCGATGCTTCGTTTTGGGCATAACCACCTGCTAAAGCTATGTCTCCATTCGTCAAAAGTGTCGCTTTAGCAATATAGGTTGGCGGAATCGCTGCAACAACAGCTGTAGCAACAAATGCACAAACAACAGGCACTATAACAACCATTTTTATGTAATGACGAATAAGCTTGAAAAAATCAGAGAGTGTCATGCTGTTTCCCTATCATACTGCACGCATCTTCTGGCCTTTAAATCACGCTGAAATAAGATATTTTCCTCATTCGTCATTTTTACAATGCCTACCTCATTAAAACATGCATCATTCTGAGCCAGAAACGATAGCAGACCACAACAAATATATAGTAGCAGGTAATGCTTTTCAACAAAACGAGCTTAACTGATGTCGAGATAAACGGACATATTGTCAGGGTTGATAATTAGCAAGCTGCTTGCTTTTCCCCAAAAGAACGGCGACCCGAAGGTCGCCGTTTGAGGTTTGAGGTTTGCGCAAATCAATAAAGTATTTGTCGCAAGGCGTATCGTAAAGCTCGTCTCGTGAAGGATTACCAACGAGGCACTGCGCAAGCCATGAAGCTCCTTTTGCTCGGCTAGATGGTCATGAAGCCGAGGAATTGAGCGAGGAACGAGATGAACACGATCGCGATCAAGATAGGTGCGATGTACTTGATCATGATGCGCCACGCTGCACGCCAACGGAACTTCGATGAAGCCATGATCTCTTCCTCGATGATCTTCGGCTTGATGCACCAACCAACGAAAATACAGGTCAGGAACGCTACGATCGGCATCATGATGGTGTTCGAGATGAAGTCGAAGAAGTCGAGCAGCGAAGTGCCTGCGCCCAGCGGCTCGATAAATGAAAGACCGTTATAACCCAGATTCACGAACACTGCCGCAACGCCGATGATCACGAACGTGATCACAGTTGCCTTCTTGCGCGAACATTTCGCACCATCGTGCATGATCGAAACACAGGTTTCCATGAGCGAGATCGCCGAAGTGAGCGCTGCGAAGATAACAAGTAAGAAGAACAGCACGCCGATAACGGGTGCGAAATCGCCAAACGATGCGAACATCTGCGGCAACACGATGAACATGAGACCCGGGCCGGAATTTTCGGTAACCGCCTCAGGCGAACCCAGCGCAACGAACGCCGCCGGCACGATCATGAGGCCTGCCAAGAACGAAACGCCAATATCGAAGCCCGCAACACGGATCGCGCTCGAAGTGAGCGAATCGCGCTGCTTCATGTAGGAACCATAGGTGACCATAATACCCATCGCGATGGACAGCGAGAAGAACATCTGCCCCAGTGCCGCAACCACAAGCTCTATCGAGAACGCAGAGAAATCGGGCACCAGATAATAGGCAGCGCCATCGAGCGCGCCAGGCTGGCAGAGCGTATAGACGACCAGGATGACGGTCATGATGATAAGTGCCGGCATCATGATCAGGTTAGCCTTCTCGATGCCGCCCTTGATGCCACGCGACACAACGAAGAATACGATAGCCATGAAGATGAAGAGCCAGATATACGACTCAAAACTACTAGTGATGAAGCTAGAGAAGTACGTACCACCATCACCGATCATGGTTGCGGGATCGAAGAAATAAGCGCCGACGTACTTCGCTACCCAGCCACCGATCACGCAATAGTACGGCGTGATAATGAAGGGAACGAGCGAAGCCAGGATGCCAATGAAGGCATACTTCTTACCGAACAGCTTGAACGCGCCGATGGTGGATTGGCGGGTCTTACGACCGAGCGCGATCTCGACAAGCAGAAGCGACAGGCCAAAGGTGAATACGAGCACCAAGTAGGTGAGCAGAAACATACCTCCGCCATACTTCGCCGCCAGATACGGGAAGCGCCACAGATTGCCCAAGCCGACCGCAGATGCGGCTGCAGCCAAGATGAATGCCCATTTGCTTGACCAGGTGTCACGAGCAGCATGTGCAAGTTGAGACATAGATCCCCCATTCAGGTTCAATTCGTTCGCTCGCTGATCCAGTTCGATTCGCACTGGATCGGTTCGCGTCATTGCAAGATTTGTTGCTTTATGTTGCTACGAAGAATAGCAAAAGACTCACAAAATCTGCACAGAAATGGGGTGTGGGGCGTATGGGGGTATAAGAGCGGTTTTGCAGAACGCTGCCGGAGTCTTTAACGTAGATTACGCGCACGGCGACGAGCGCGCGCAGCAGCCGACGAGAGCACTGTTGCTGGCAGTGGTTCTGTTCCCTGTTCCTGGGAAAGCTCTGAAGCAGCTTTCGTTGAGGCCGCATGTCGAGGGGCATGTGCACCTGCGTATACCTGCGAAAAATCGAAAGGAGTACGTTGAGCAGATTGTGGTTCGTTCGACGCAACGAGCGACGAACCCTGGGCAGATTCAGCTGCTGCAGGTGATGATGAGTGAAGCGGTTCTGAAGTTGGCTGCGCTTTTACTTCGGGAACTGTGATCGTCTTACGCTCTGTTATGGGAGGAACCTCAACAGCAGGAGCGGCACCCGAGGCAACATGAGCATCAGCATCAAGGACATCTGGCAAAACAGAGCCGTTCGTTGAAGATGATGCTGCTGAATCCGCTGGAGCAACCGTTGAATCGAAGAGCGTGCCCTGCGTTTCTTCTTCGATGGGTGCAGCAACGAAGGGGATTTCACCCGTTGTGGATTCATCAAGATTCGGACCACGAGGGATCACGATCTCGCGGTCTTGCTCTTTTTCCTGGCGCCATCGTGCCCAGCGCGCAGCAGGTGATGATTCCGCTGCATTGGTACGCTTCTTAGCTTTCTTCGAAGACTTCTCGTCCTTCTCCATGCTAACCTTAGGAGCTTCTTCGACTGCCTTAGGAGCAGGCTCTTCGGGTGTTAGCACCGACGGAATATCTTCGATCGCATCGGAAAGATGCTGATCAGAAGCAAGTTCACCGCGCAACCCACTCGGGCGTGGATCGTAGTAGAAGTGCTGCTCGTCGTAGGTCACATGCCAGAGCACAAGCCCTTCAGCGGGCGCGTTCTGCCCCGCTGCCTGCCGGTTGCGCGCTGCGAGCACCTCGCCCACCCAATCGGGCGTGCGTTTCCCACGACCAACCAACACGAGCGTACCCACCATCGTGCGCACCATAGAATGCAAAAAAGCGTTCCCGATGACTGTGATAACGATGAAATTCGAATTCCAGATCTGCTCTTGCTTGAACGAGATATCGGCAACATAGCGATGCGTAGGCTTATCCTTCGCCGAAACTGCCATGCAGAAACTCTTGAAATCATGCTCGCCCAGCAGATGCGTAGAAGCCTGCTTCATCGCCTCGACATCGAGCGGCTTGCCCAGATGCCAGCAGAACTTCTCCATGAGCAGGGGCGCGGCCACATCGGTACAGATGTAGTAGCGGTATTCGCGCATAACGGCCGAAAACCGTGCCGAAAAATCCTCCGGCATAGGGCGCACTGAGCGAAACGAGATCTCTTCATGCGTAAGCGCGTTGAGCGATTTCAGGAGCGAATCAGGTTTGCGACGAAACCATTCATCAGGGAGTAGATCGAAGCTGATCACCTGGCAAAGCGCATGCACACCAGCATCGGTTCTGCCAGCGCACGTGGTATCGATGCGCCGACGAAACAGCAGCTCAAGGGCATCTTCGATATTCCCCTGAACCGTAAGCTGCCCATTCTGCCGCGCGAAGCCAGAAAAAGGCTCTCCATTGTATGAAAACCACGCTGCGACCCTCATGAACGCCGCCCCGTTCTGTGGTTATGCCTGCCTGTCATGCTGCGCCTCTACGATGCTTTCCAGATCTCGCGTCCGAACAGATCGTGCAAGTCTGCCTTGAGCATATGATCGCGCGCATTGATGGTGAGCGGCAATTCTGCACGCATGCGGCTGCCGTCGGTCTGCGCTACGAAGAGCACGATCGGATCGTTGCCAGGGTGGGTCTTCAGAATATCCAGCAGACGCGAAGAAGAAAGCGCATTCAGCTCGTTGGATTGCACCTGCAGCTCCATGCATACTGGCTTCACGTTCTGCTGCTCTTCAGTGAGTTCAAGCTTTTCGATCTCGTAGCCGATAAGCTGGTTCGCGCGGTCACTTACCTCGAACTTGCCGCGCACCGTTACCACTGCATCTTCCTCGAGTACATCGGAGACCTTCTCGTAATCGAAGCAGATGCACTCGATGCTGCCCGCCAGATCTTCCAGATTGAAGGTGGCCATAAGGGTGTTGCGCTTCGTGCGCTTCACGTTCACGTCGGACACCATGCCCGCACATTTGATGTTCTTGATGCTCTCTTCGCGCTCATTCAGCTCTGTCATCGAGTATTTGTTCGTGCGCGAAAGATAGTTCTCGTACGGGCTCAAGGGATGATCGGAGACATACATCTTCAGGATCTCTTTTTCGAAGGTAAGCTTCGTGCGCTTATCCCATTCCACCCCATCGGGCTCAGGGATGTCCTCGACGAAGCCCGCATCCGGATCGTCCGCGAACATGTCGAACATACTCACCTGACCAGCGGATTTGTCCTTCTGGCGCTTGGCTGCATCGTCGAGCAGCGATGTTTCATCCACGAAATACATGAGCTGCTTGCGCGTGTAGCCGGTCGAATCGAACGCACCGGACTTGATGAGCGCTTCGAGCGTCTTGCGGTTATAGCATGAAGAATCCACGCGGTTCACGAAATCGTGAAGCGAAGTGAACGGACCGTTAGCCTCGCGCTCCGCGATGATGGCCTGCACCACCTTCTCACCCACGCCACGCACGCCAGCAAGACCGAAGCGGATGCCGCCATCAACTGGCGTGAATTCCAAGCTCGAAGAGTTGATATCGGGCGGAAGCACGGGCGTGCCGTTGTGGTTCGCGCTGGCAATGTAGCGGATGAGCTTGTCGTTGCTGCCCATGTAGCTGGTAAGCACCGCTGCCATGAATTCGTTCGGATAGTGCGCTTTCAGGTAAGCCGTGCGCATGACCAAGATGGCGTATGCCGCGGAATGCGACTTATTGAACGCATACTTCGCGAACTTCTCTGCGTCTTGCCAGATCTGCTGGGCCACTTCGAGCGAATAGCCATTCTCGACCGCGCCTGAATCCCAGTCGGCCTGAAGGCCACGCATCACGCCGAGCTTCTTCTTGCCCATCGCCTTACGCAGCTTGTCGGATTTGCCTGCCGAAAAACCGCTCATGACCATGGAGATCTGCATGATCTGCTCCTGGTAGACCATGGTGCCATGGGTCTCTTCCAGGATGCCGCGTAGGCGGTCATCGTAATAGTGAACCGCTTCGGGGTTCTTCGCCGCCTTGATGTAGTCTTCGACCATGCCTGACTCGAGCGGACCGGGGCGGTTGAGCGCGATAGATGCGACAACATCCGAGAATTGCTTCGGAGGAAGGCGCTTGAACAGGCTCACATAGAGCGCGCCTTCCACCTGGAAAAGGCCATCCATGTTGCCCGATTGCATGAGCTCGAAGGCTTTTTCATCGTTGGTAGGAATCTCTTCAGGAACGATCTTCGTGCCGTAGCGCTCTTCGATGTTGCGACAAGCGATCGAAAGCACGTCGAGCGTACGAAGACCGAGGAAGTCCATCTTGAGAAGGCCCAAGTCGGGCGTGTAGTGGCCGTCGTATTGGGTGATGATGCCGCCGCCCTTGGTGTCGCGCTTCATGGGCACGTGATCGGCCATGGGGTCGCGGCAAATGATGGTCGCGCAGGCATGCACACCTTCGCCACGCACGTGGCCTTCGATGGATTTCGCCGCATCGATCACCGCGTGCACATCGGGCTCGTCTTCGTAGGCCTTTGCCAGATCGGGATTGGTTTCGAGCGCTTGGTCGATCGTGATGCCAAGCTCGTTGCCGATCATCTTGCAGATGCGGTCGCCCGTGCTGTAAGGATAGTCGAGCACGCGCGCAGCATCGCGCACGGCATTCTTCGCCTGAAGCGTGCCGAAGGTGATCACCTGCGAAACGTGGTCTTCGCCGTACACATCCTTGATGTGGTTGATAACCTCTTCACGTCTGCCCTGCTCGAAGTCGACGTCGATATCGGGCATCTCCACACGCTCGGGAGAAAGGAAGCGTTCGAACATGAGGCCGTTAGGCAGCGGATCGAGGTCGGTGATGCCCATGGCGTATGCCACGATCGCACCTGCCGCCGAGCCACGGCCCGGGCCAACGCCGATGCCCTGGCTACGCGCCCATTCGATGTATTCCTGCACGATCAGGAAGTACGCGGGGAAGCCCTGATCGATGATGACCTGCATCTCGTAATCGGCCTGCTTCTGCACATGCTCGGGAACAGGATCGCCGTAGCGCTTGACCAGACCTTCCTGCACGCGCTTGCGGAACCATGATTCCTCGGTTTCCCCTTCAGGCAGCGGGAACTTCGGCAAAATGGGGTCGCGCTCGAGTTCCACGTTGCACTTTTCAGCAACTTCGATGGTGTTGTCGCAAGCCTCGGGGAAATCTTTCAGCGCCGCGCGCATTTCCTCTTCGGTCTTCATGTAGAACTGATCGTTGGGGAACTTGAAGCGCTTTTCCTGATTGATGGTCTGGTTGGTGCCGATGCACAGCATTACGTCCTGCGCTTGCGCATCCTCTTGCACGAGATAGTGGAAGTCGTTCGTTGCGATGGTCTTAAGCCCCAGGTGGTTCGCAATTTCCGTAAGCTGTTGGTTGAGCTCGCGTTGCGTCTTGCCCGCATCGGAAGTGATGCCCTGGTCCTGCAGTTCGATATAGAAATCGCCTGGCTCATAGAGCGCGGAGAGCTTCTTCGCCCACTCGATGGCCTCGTCGATCTTGCCCGCATCCACACAGCGCGGGATAATGCCCGCAATACAGGCGCTCGTAGCGATAACGCCTTCGGAGTACTTCTCGAGCATCTCGAAGGTCGTGCGCGGGCGATAGTAGAAATTGTCCACATGCGATTCGCTCACGAGCTTCACGATGTTGTGATAGCCCGTGTTGTTCTTCGCGAGCAGGATCATATGATGGAGCTTCTGCTTGCCTTCCTTCTTTAAGGAAGAATCCGTGGTGAAATAGATCTCGCAGCCGAAAATGGGTTTTACCCACGTGCCCGTTTCTGCCTTTACCTTGTCGCACGCGTCCGCCAACTCCGGTACACCCGACATAACACCATGGTCCGTAATAGCCACCGCCGGCATACCCAGGTCAGCCGCGCGCTTTACCATGTCGTAGACCTTGGTGGCACCATCGAGCAGCGAGTATTCCGTATGGTTATGAAGGTGGACAAAGGCCATGAGCAACATCCTTCTATCGTGTGCGCGGAGGCTGGTTTTTCACCACAAGATCGCGCGGAGAGCAATACAGAAATCGAGGCGTTCAAGGACTTTCATTGTGCCATCTTCAGCCGCGACTTGCTAGGGCAAAATGGGCGGTTTCGCATCGAAATCACGAACGGTTCGGGTTTAAAGGTGGAAGGAAGTCGTTTTAGAATCTCCATAACCCCAGTTCGGCTGTATACAAGATGTTGTGTTTTCCCAGGTTACAAATTGGATTTCGCCACAAAATATTGGTTTTTTCGGTTTACACCAAATTGCGCATGGAGTAGCATGAGAGAGGTAAGGTAATTGATACTAAGTTAGTAACAATTACAGGAGCACCAGCAGTACCGAATAAGGTTATGAATAACGGAGGGGGTATTATGACCACGCTTGAAGCACCTGCATTCGCAGCACAAAACACAACACGGGATGCTAAAGCAAATCAAAGCCACGGAGCCGCAGAAGAAACACAGAAGCACTTGCACCAGCCTGCCGCTTCATCCGAACATAAGCATCTGCAAAATGTTTCGGTTTCTATCTCTTATTCTTCGCCTGACGACTTCCGCGTCACTAACGAAGAGATCGAACAGTACATCGCTCGAGGTCGCGAACTTGAGCCGAGCAAGGATCTTGCCTGGATCGATCTTGCCGTTGAAGCGGAAGATGTCGCAATTCACTATGGGTACC
>UMLB01060087.1_pt1 | contig 58745 bp, 56 predicted proteins | sample 1966481 | NCBI WGS metagenome assembly UMLB01 (sample SAMEA4836192, study PRJEB28245) | human gut metagenome | biome: gut microbiome; material: fecal sample | place: Denmark | collected 2008 | reverse complement strand
CCTTCTTCGTTTATTTCTGTTAATATATCTTTAATTTTACTTAGGCCACTTATCTTAAATTGGTATACGGTAAACTATCCGTACTGCTCTAACTTTAAGCCGCCGTTTCCGGCGGCAAGGTTTTAAATATTAGTTGCTTTTGTTTTGCTCCGGCATATTGCTGGAAGTTTTTCAGACCATGGCAGGATATCATCTATAAAACTATATTCCCTGTCATCCTGGTGGTCCTTCAATACAGTCAGGACATGTTCAAGATACCGAAAAGGATTCAGATTGTTAGCTTTTGCCGTTTCTGTGATGCTGTAGATAATGGCACTGGCATTTGCGCCATCCAGACTGTCGATCAGCTTCCATGTATGCTTATGGAGACAAAAGCTACGCAGAGCACTTTCTGTCGCATTGTTATCCATAGGAATATCACCGTCTTCCAGAAAGGCTTTCAGAGAAACTTCCTGATTGATACAGTAGTTGATCCCATCCAGAGTCTTTCCTCTGGAAAGCTGATTTTTAATCTGGATCTCTTTTGCCCATGCAAAGAAGGCCTCTACAAGAGGTCTGATATTGGCCTGACGGTACATCTTTCTGACTTTTGCAGGCTGTCCCTCCATCTGGTTGTCCAGATGATAGATTGCTGCGATCCGGCTGACTGCTTCGTAAGCTACAGTCTCTTTCGCATTTTTCTGTGCTGCTTTCGGCAGGGCTTTCAATGCCTCCGCAAACCTGCGCCTTGCATGTGACCAGCAGCCGGCAAAGACGATGTCTGGATTTTCCCTGTCCAGCTTCCTGTATGCAGAGTAACCGTCGCATACTACGATCCCTTTAAAATCCTTCAGGAATTCTTCCGGATGGTCCGCTTTTATGATTGTCTGGTTGTCCTTACCAGCGTAGACTGCCACATGATGTTCTTCAACAGTATAGACTGCCGGCTGCACACGTACCCTTTTATATATCTCGTCTGGAAGCTGTTTCCATCCATCTGTGCCAAAGACATCCTGGAGTTTTTCTTCTGACAGGGTATGGACGATCACTTCAATCGGAAGATCTTTTAGATCTGCCTCCCGTTTTCCTTTATTTTTACGACGCGGCTGTATCACCTCTTCCTCAACAGGCTCAACCACATACAGTGTTTCCGTAAGTGCTTCAGCCTCATTAAATATAAGCTCCAGTTCCAGCTGTCCGGAGATCGTTTCCAGTTTTTCGGAAGAACGGCCGTAACGCTTAGTGTTTGCGTCAGCGATCTGCTCGATCAGGCGCTCCATGTTTGTATTCAGCTGGTGAATCTGATCCTGCATGGACAGGATGACTGCCATAAGTGTTTCCCTGCTGAAATTATTCAGTTCTTCTTCTGTATATATTTTTGCCATGGATGCCGTTCTCCTTTATCTGATGTTCCTATTGTAACGCAAAGATAAAGAAAAAGCGAATCAGGCAGACAGGGTATTCGTCATTTTTACTAATAGATGAATACTCTGAAAAACTCAAAAAACTATTAGTTTTTCGGGCTTTTCAGAGTACTTATCCACAAGCCCTGTAAAGGGGCCTGAAAGTACTCCTGAATAAATGAAGGCAGCGGAATTATGAAAAGTGGATAACTCTTTTTCGGGACTTATGATGATTGGAAGATGTTTTTTTATTTTCTCTGTTTTGCACAGGATCTTATAAGATCTTATCCGGTCTGACTTCCTGGATCGGATGGCGTGCAACAATTTCCAGTCCCTGCATGAGATATTGGTACTGCTCTGGGGTGATCTCCAATGCTTCTTCTTTTGTGCGGGGCCAGTTGAATGCACCCAACTCCAGTCTTTTGTATAGAAGCAGGAAGCCGTCGCCTTCCCAGACCAGCCCTTTGATGCGGTCAGTACGTCTTCCGCAGAACAGGAACAGAATATCTTTTTGATACGGATCCAGCTGAAAATTGAACTTGATAATGGATGCAAGCCCCTCCATACCACGTCTCAGATCTGTGTAGCCGGTAGCGAGATAGATCCTGCGGAACCCGGAAGCATCATTCAGCATGAAAGATATCTCCGATACGTGACAGGAGTTCTGCTGAAACGGAATTGGATATCTCTACAGAGACCGGTCCTTTTCGGAGGATGATAGCCGGATGGAGTCCATTTTTGACAGACTCCTGTTTTATTGGAATGCTGATCTCTGCGAACGAAATCTTTTGTGGGCTGGTTTCATCTGCCGGGTCTGTGATAACCGAAAGGTCCTTTGATGTCGAAGCAGCAAAAGCTTCTTTTCTGAGAATCCTTTGCCAGTAAAAGAATTGTTTGTCTGAGATCCCATTAGCCCGGCACCATTCAGTTTTATTCATACCGCTGTTCAAACATTCATTCATGATCTGGGTCCAATGTTCAATGCGGACCTGACGTGTGATCTTATCCATAAGATCCTCCTTTAAAAAACTTTTAGTTTTACAAAGGGATTATCTCATGGTTTTAGGTGAAAAGCACGGTACTAACTATTTACCGTATACTACTCTACCGCGTACAAATTTATATAAAAAATGCCTTTTAGCAAGCAGATGTATTTTCTCGCTAAAAGGTACTTCGCCCTTGTGCATATATTCAATTTATTTTTTCATGCACATTTTTATTCATTAAATTTCTATGATATGTTTCCTTAAAAATAACTCTCAAACCCGCTTAAACTGGGCATTTCTTAGAGAGTAAGCACACAGTCTCAACATGGCACGAGAAGATAGAAAGTACGTCTAATACCCCTCTCGGTATGCGGAAACTTATCGACCGCCATTTTGCCATTTCGTCCGTATGCGGAAACATATCAAATGCCGCCAACCAAGAATATTATCCATTTCCTGATTGGCGGCAGCTATTTTTTCTGGTTCGTTCATCTTGTTGCTTTACAGATTTTAAAGTTTCTCAAGCAATAGGTCCAACTGCTTCTTTAGTTGCTCAAGGTTATAGTATCTAATACCCTTCCACCCAATTCTTGCTGCTGATAGTACATGTTCCGCCCTATCATCCACATATATTACATTAACAGAACCATTGACCGTTGCTAATTCTCTGTTAACTAAGTCCCATAGTTGCGCAGTATCCTTTGAGAAACCAAAAACATATGACGGGAAATAGTAATCTAAATTAGTATCTATATCCAATATTTTTTCTAATAATCGGCTTCTTCCTGCGTCTATGTTTGTAAGTATGCCAATTTGAATATTTTGACGTAGTTTCTGTAAGTATTTCATCATAGAATTATTCAGGCTATATGTATCCATCCACATACCTGTTAATATATTTGCAGAATGTTCGTCAATCGTGCTATTTTGAGAAACTATTCTCCAGAACTCTACTTCCGTTATTTTATTTTCCCTAAAATCTCTACCAACAACAGATTTTTCACTTATTCGATTGTTCAATTCAGCCTGGGTTAGACCGACCGTATTTGCCAACAGTTCTTCCTGTTCTAGTAAATGATCATATCCCAATACGCCACCATAATCAAGTAATAGTATTTTTTTAACCATAAGCAAATCATCCTCAAAAAATTCAATTTCCTATATCTATTGCTTCCAGTTTTCCTACAACAAATATGTAGGAAAAAGCTCCAATGCATGAAATAATACCTGAAGCCAATAAAGCAACTTTGAATCCCCCTGTCTTATAAATAATGTATCCCGTAATAATCGGTGCTACTATCCCTGCAATATTTGACACCGTATTTTGTATCCCACCTATGGTTCCAACTAAATTAGAATCTGGTGCAATATCTCCCGGTATAGCCCATATGCTCGGAGACGCTGCGATAGCCATTGCAAAAGAAAAGGATAATAACGCTACTGCAAGATAACCAGAATGTACTGAATCGGCAAAAACAATTGAACCAGAACATATAAGGCCTACACACAAAGGCAATTTTCTTGAAAGAGTTTTAGAATGGCCATTACTAATCATTTTATCCGTAATTGTGCCAGCAATAAGTCCTCCGAAGACGGCCGCTATAGAAGGTAACATCCCCCAGATTCCTACCTTAAGAATTGAAAATCCCTTTTCAGACACCAAATAACTCGGAAACCAAGTCAAATAGAAATTTTTAATGTAATTGTAGCAAAAAAATCCTATACTCATCCCCAAAACTTTTCTATTTACGATACAAGAAAAAACATTTTCCTTACTTAATTTTACCTTACTTGTAATTTCGTTGGTATCGTATAGGTCTTTTGAAATTTGTTTCCAAATAATTGCCCATAGAATACCAATAATTGCAATAACTATATAAGCATACCGCCAAGATAAATTAATAATTAGAAATGACATCAATGGTGCACTTATAGCGGTGCCGACATAAGAACCTGAGTCAAAAATTGCGGTTGCTCGACCTCTTTCATTTTCTTCAAAATTATTTCTAACAATTTTTGCATTAGCTGGAAAGATTGGCGCTTCAGATGCGCCCGCCAATAACTCGGAAGAAAAAATCATAGGCCAGCAAAATCCAACAGATGAGACTGCTGTACAAACAGACCATGCTATTGCGGACCTAAATGACATTTTTAGTGCACCAAATTTATCAACCAGTATCCCTCCAATAAACATTAGTGCTACATATCCCCACGCAAATGCAGATAAGAGCATACCCTGTTGTACCTCATTGAGAGAATATTCTTCTGCAATAGGAATAATAGCATGCGATATGTTCACGCGAACTAAGTAACTGATAGCAATACCGCATGCCATGTAAATTACAAGACCCCATTTTTTTCTTTTCATATTAATCCATCGCTATCTTAGCTAATCCTTCTGCAAAAGCATTTATGTTTTTAACAGTTCCATTAATAATGTTTTTGCATTCAACGACGAAAATGTTTTCGTTTTCGTCAACGCCAAAATCAACAAAATAAGCTCCATGCAAACCGTTTTTACTTGCTGTATTGATACAGTCTTCAAACTGCCACGCACAAGGCAATGATTCAGGGCTAGGCAGACCACTAGAGGAATCATAATCAAAACATACAATTTTACCATTGACTACAATTGCTCGATACTCAATAGTTTTTCCGTTAGCCCTTTTTACAGAGACTATCTCTTTCATAATAATGGCTCCAGCATTTGCAATAAATCTGTGAATAGGTTCAAGTACCGTCTCAATATCATTAACATCAGATGACCGCAATGTGCATGCATCTACTCCTACATACTTAGCGGCACTTTCTATATCACTCCTTACGAACAGCGGGTATTTTAAATCCGATTCAATAAGTAGATTAGCAATCTCAACAACATCTTGCTTAATATCAAATGTTATAACTTTAGGGGCATAGGTTCCAAAGCATCTTGTATATTCAATTGCATCTGATATTTTTATAAAATCATTTAAACCAACAAGTGCTGAACAATCAATTTTTTCTAAGTCCTGAATAAATTCTGAATATGCTGCAACTTTCATTTTGGGACCACGAAAAATAGGGGACCCTTGGATTTCAGCTACACCTTCTTGAAACGGATAGCTAACCCTTGCACAAGGAATACCGTATGCCCTCATCATAGCTTCCTCTTTTTCATAACAATCATTCAAATATATGACTCGCATAAAATTCTTCTCCTTTACACTAAATTATTGACAATGTCAATGTTATTGACTAAATCGATATCTGAGGAAAAATGAATAGCCCCAATATCTCCGTGTCCATCAACATAATATAAGCATGAGTTGGACTCTTCAAAAACAATTTGATACAAATAATCCTTTACACGTGTAAGTACCCTTGGAATCCCATTATGCCATGCTCTCACCGTTCTATCCTTACTAACACTAAACATCCACTTTTTATTTGTGCTAAATACTAAATCGCGAACAGCATCTTGATGGCTATCTAATGCTACGAAATCGCATCCGGGTTCTTCAAATAAGATCGCACCGGTCGATAATCCATAATAAACGGCATCATCTGCACCTTCTTTTAGGCAAAAGACATTGGAATCACATATGGATGTACTTTTCAGTTTAGACTTCAAAAAATCGTATTCATATTTTTTTCCTAACGAACTAACCACCACTAGACTAGTCCCAATAATATCCATAGCAAACACTGGATTATTTGTAGTGAAAATTCTTTTATTGCGAAAAACTCCTACGCCTGGAATATACTGCCATTCAAATATATCGCCATTTCTTTCACTTGTAATAAAATCTCTGGGATTCCTTAATGCAATATTATACACAGGTGAACTCGAATGTTCATAATATTGCTTCACATTATGTTCTAAGTCGTATACTATTACTTCCCCTGCATCTGTTGAAACCAACAAAGCCTTTTCTGAGTGTATAACTTTTAAGCAACGTATAATGCTATTCGATATTCTGTCTTTACGTTTTACACAAAGACTGTCCTTTTCAACAAAAAACAATTCTCCCGAGAAGCCAGCACATATAATGTGGTTTTCATATTTGCAACAACAGGTTAGCCTAGTCCCTGCGATATTGTTACTTTGAATTTCAGCCCGTACCTGCCCACTAGATGTCTTCTTTGTTTCAAGATCTGATCCATTGCTCGATACTAATTCAGCAATTCTCGGTGTTATTATCTTTTGTTCTAAATGATTATTCAACCGTCCTCCCTCCTTTTTAACAAATAGGAATAGTGGCTTTAACTAATATCGCTGAAATCTTCTCCCAGGCATGCTCTTGCAAAAAATTGTCCAAAGCCCCTGATTAAGATTACAAACTCGCCATATACAATCTGATAATCATTTACATCGAAATTCTGTTTATTATCTTCTACAAAAGCACTAGCCACTTCTTTTACACTATACTTTAGATGTTCATATTTTTCAGCATTGCCATATTTTGAACCTTTATTAATTTCTATCAGTCTCAGTCTCTCTAGATTCTCTAATGCAATTTGAGTGGGTACTAATGGGAATGCATCTAAGTCGCTAAACGCAACTATATCTTGTACTGGGTATGAAGCTTTTGTACCTTTGTTCATATACTTGATGCTAATACATGGTTGTACCAGCGTTTTTGTGAGTTTCTTAAAAACCAAAGCATCAAACGGTGACATTTGCTTAATTATTTCTACAAATGTTGGATGAACATTATCCACTGTTTCGGAATTCATTGCATGCGCTAAAAGTTCTGCATACATATCTCTTAGTTGAATATCATCCATGCAGTACGCTATCGACTGCAAAGCTGGTACAGCAACATAAGAGGGAGGAGTTATAATATTTTCCGCTGGTGTATCTTTTAATTTTTCCTCAAGAAGTTTCTTGGTTTCTGCAAGATTACATTCTTTTTGAAGTACCCATTTTTCTAATGGACTAAGTGCTGCGTGTATAGCTCGCACAACTAAAGCAGATGTTTTATCAACTTCTTCAATAGTTTTTGTGTCCTTAACCTCTTTGATTACTTCTCCAACTCCCAAAGTTACATTTACTGAAGACTCGGCCATAACCAACACCTCGCTATTTTTCTATAATGAAAATCAGAGCAAAATCACACTATTCACAAATAGTAATGTCTGTTTTTCTCATCTGATATTTCCATGATTTTCCTCTATATATACAGAATTTATTATACATCCCAAACCCGACCAAAACAAGATATCTTACTACAAAGACCTTGCAAATTTCATTTAAACCTGCAGGCGTTTCCGTATCCATCTCATTTTTCCACATCAATCTCCACGCCAGACTTGAACCTTACCGTTATCTTTTCATCAAAAACTGTGACCTTCTCAATTAGCCGACGCACAAGTTGTTCATTGTATTCCGCCGGTAAGTCGGCCTGTTCCTCCAGAAAGGCTTTCATTTTCTCAATGCGTTGTCGCTTTCCGTCGCACTCGGCATCCTGCACCAGTATCGCCTGGCGTTCTTCCCGCAGGCGGTAAATCTCATCGGCCAAATCGGTGTAGTCGTTTTTACTATTCGCCAGTCGCAGAAGTTCCTGTTGTAGTTCTCCCAGCCGGCGATCAATCTCACTTACCTCACTGCTGCTGTCGTTGCTGAGTACCTCAACAATGTTCATTTCCAAGATGGGGAGGACAGCGTCCTTTTCGCCCAGCACCTCATGAATTGCCTTAACCACCGCGTTCTGCAGATCGCTCTCCTGGATGGTCGGTGCGTCACACGCTGCCAGGTCATGCTCCACGCGAGTGCAGCACCTCCAGACAATGGAGTGCTTGCCACGGTTGTTCCAGGCAATCCGGCGGTAGATCTCACCGCACCTCGGACAGTAAACGATGCTCGACAATTCGTACTTGCTGCTGTATACCCGCTTTTTCCTCTTCGCTCCGCTATGGAGGTTTGCCCGTCGCACCATCTCCTCCTGCACCTGCATATAAAGGTCGCGGGGAATAATCGCCTCATGGCTGCCCTCCACATAGTATTGTGGGACAATGCCGTTGTTCTTGACTCTCTTTTTCGAGAGGAAATCCACCGTATAAGTTTTCTGTAAAAGGGCATCCCCAATGTACTTCTCGTTCTGCAAAATCTTCCGCAGCGTTTCTGGACGCCACTTCGCTTTTCCCGCCGCCGTCAGGATTCCGCCTCAAGCCCTCTTCCTATCTGGAGCAGACTACTGCCCTCCAGGTATTCCCGGTAGATGCGCTTCACAACCTCCGCCTCAGTCGGCTCAATAATCAGATGCCCATCCTCGTCTTTTGTGTATCCGAGGAAACGGTTGTGGTTGACCTGAACCTCGCCGTTTTGGTAATTATTATTTTTCACAAATCTTTTTCCTTCCTACACTATACATTTCTTGAAAATATAATATATTACACCCATTGACCACATTCGAGAATACATCTACGCTTATGAATTTCATTCAAGCTTAGGTCCATAATTAATAAAATCAATAATTCTAAATGCTTTACGTACTGCCGTATACGCCGAAGAAAAATTTGTTTCTGAGATTACTGCATATAAACCACGCGCATCTTCCAACTCTGTCGCACACTCACATAAAGTTCTGGCCCAATATTTCTGGCTTTCCTCTGTTTGAAAACTATATACATTCTCCACAAGTTTTATAAGTAAATCTCCAACATGTAGTTCTTCCTCCATAAGTTTTTGCAAATCATCCTGTGCCTCTTGGCATAATTGTTTTTCTTTACCTATATATTTTTCAGATAAATCAATTAATCTCTTTTTCTTTTCTCCTGATTTCTCATATTCAGAAAGTAATACTGCAATTTGTTTTTCATTTTTGGAAAGCGGAATTTCTTTTCTCATTTTTTCTATGTATGGTTTAAATTCCTTAATGCCATTTTTCAATGTCTTTCCAGCATATTTTGCAGCTCTATTAATATAACTCTCTAACTGCCCAAGATCGACTGTCTTTCGTACAAAATACCAGTACGGACCTAATGTACCGGAATATGATAAACTTGATGCCACTAAAGGCCATGTTTCCGCAGCAGAAAGTTGTTCATCTTCTTGCTGTGTTATACCAATTACATGGTATGGAAATGCAAACATCTCATACACTGATTCAATAGGCGGCGCATCAAATTGTTTTTGATCTAAACGTCCATTTGCAGTACCGATATCAGCATATAAACGATCCTTAATGTCTCGAAAAGACTTTTTTAAATATTGCGGTTCTATTGGTAACGCATATGTATTCCCTTTCTGAACAGTAACTGGTATGCTTTCCTTACCTTTTGACACTTTAATCAATGACCCATATCTTGATTTTTCTAATGTATCTAACAAAAAAGAAATATCATTTTCTCGTGGAGCGACTAATGCCCGCTCAAATGCTGGAAACCACTCAGGTTCATCATCTGGCAATTCCGGAATAACAAGGTATACGGAAGCCAATGAACTAACTTTTTCTAAAGTAGTGTTTGATTGTGCAATTTTTTGAATCAACTCATCAACAATTAAATCATAGCTTTTTGTTATAATAATAGGTTTGGGCAATGTGTCTACATATGACTTTATTCTAGAAGATGCACCTAATAGACTGATAAACGCAATTACATCATTAACACAAGCAATAGACACATCCATTGATGGTCCACGACCGGCGTGTAAGCCTCCTGCCCTTAACTTTGTTAAAAGTTTTAATTTCGATGCCATTTCTAATAGTTTAGCAATATGCGCTGAAGGTTCTTCAATACCCTGTGTTAAAAACATCATTTTAGGGATTTGCGATCCAACAAGCTTCTTGAAATCATCCACAATATGAGACCCCGTTTTATAAAAACCTGTAGGAAATTTCAATGCGTCCTCCCCTTGTGCCTGAACGATAACTGCACTCATCGAAAGTTCTGCTGCTACACCAGCAAGTCCAATAGCAACAGCATTTTCAGCAGCCACTTCTCTAAAATCGTATCTTCTAGGCATCCCCAAAGCAGCAACCGCCATGCTAATCGCCGATACACTTGCTTCAATAAACCGAATAGCATCTCGCTTCAAATACATTGGCATAATATAACTCTTCCTTCCTTTGTGATATTCTTTATACTCTCTCGTATTTACTTTACAAAGAATTCTCTGTAATCAGACGTTCTTTAATTTCTATAATCTTCGCTTCATCAAAATCATAATTGAAAATAGAAGCAATAATAATCTGATGATCGGCAAAATCTCGCTTCAAAATATCCATCATAAGCTTAATATTAGCTTGGTCAACCTCTTTTCCACTCGGTGAATCAAGTATAATTGGCAATTTGATTTTAAGGGTGTCCTCAATTACAGTAATATATGCAAGCCTAAATGCAAAAGCCGTTTTATGCAAAACTGCCCCTGAAAGTTCTTTTAGGTTTGATGTAAAAAGATACGATGCAGGTATTGTTTCTTTATTACCCAGACCAAGCTCCTCTGCATATTTAATTACATTCTTAGATATGGCCGAAACAACACTATTATTATTCCGAGTTATATTATTGATTTCTGTTCTAATTGATTTAATTTCTTTGTCTAGTCGTTTTATTTCCTGATCAATCGTAACCGGATTCATTGGCATTCTCGCTATTCTCTTATCAAATATTTCTAACTGGCTGGCAGATTTATAAAATTCCAGTTGTTCATATTCCTTATCTTTATCCTTTTCAATTCTATCAAGTAAGCCAGAAACAGTGGCAAATTCCTTAGATACCATTTTTCTCTTTGCAATCAGCAAATCTATTGCATCATTTAAGCCGACAATATTATTTTCAGTTACTGGAAAAGTTGACCCATCGGGAGCCTGAACAAGCAATTTCATATCAGCAACAAACTTTTTAAACCTTCTATTATCCGATAAGGTATTATCAATTCTACGAAGTTCAGATTTTAATCTCTTTTTGCGCAGAAGGAGCTGATTAACAGTAACATCCGATTCTTCTTCATAACTATCTGTTACTAGCTCTCCTGCCTCTTGATCCAAAGTTTCCCTATACTGTGCAACACTAAACATTTGCTTATACTTCGTCATCTCTCTTGATAGCTGAGCTTCTTTACGGATTAATTCAGAACAATCACAATCTGACAATCCACGAATCAATTCTTCAATCTTAAAATGAATGCTTCCAATTACAACCCCCCGGTTCAGCAATGTCCATCCTTTTTCTTGATCTACATAAAAAGCCCCTAATAAATTTCCTAAAATGTCTACATTCTCTGTTCCAAAAATAATTGTATGCAAATCATTTTGCTGTTCTGGAAGTACGAACGTTCTTTTTTGATCCTTTACTGTAGCTTCAATCGCAATATCACTATGACGTAGTAATAAAATCTCCCCTACTGTCTCACATTCAATCACTAGTTCCACCTCACAACGATCAAACTTAATTTTCCGTGTATTAGGAATGTTGTAACCAAGCGCGTATAACATAAAACGCAGAAGGGTAGTTTTTCCACAACTATTTTTTTCACTGTGAATCAAATTAACACCTTCCGAGAATATAATCGCACGTTCAAAAAAGCCTTCTTTGAGACGAATTGATTTGAAAATCACAGTTTTACCCCCTTCTTAATGTTTTGAATAACAATTCTATTGCGAACTATCCTATACAAAATAATCTGTATTAAACCTTTTTGTATTTCTTCATCCATACCATCTAGTTCAAACTCCAAAAGATAATCTCTCCATTTATTCATCACAAAATCCAAACACTTTTCCGATGGTTTCTTTGTTGTTTGATATGTATTATAATCACAAAGTACCTTTATGAAAAACTCACAGCGTTCACAACAAGATTCTATAGTCTCCCTATATTGACGGACAATTTCATCATACGCACTGGAATCAAATATATCAGCGAAAGAATTGTCACAATAACCAACATCAGTAGCAACGACCATAATAGGCCATATTAGATCTTTTTTCTTCAATTGAATAGCAGCATCCTTTTTGGTTCCATTTTCAAATACTTCCTCATGCCAAATACTTAACAGTTTCTTCCCCAAACCGGGAATATTCAAATTCAAATCACCAATAAAATCATCTACTACTCGTTTAACCACTTTATATCTTTCTATATCATTATCTGTTTCAAAAGGTAATATTTGAATCATAAATTTATCAGTATCTAATGGCTGATTTATATTATCCAAATAACGTCTAATCAACTCCTGTGAAGACTCAGGTAAAGACAAAAACTCACGGTGAGCATCTCCCCAAAATATACTTCTAGAGGCTTCTTCATTCAAAGGATTGGGCGAATTAGTAATTAATATCAATCGCTGTGCATCAACTTTCTGATTTCCCTCTGATAAAGAAATAAGAGATTTCTCCAAATTTTTTCGGACATTTCGGAAATCTGAACTACTTCGCTCCACTGCTTTAGCTTGTGCCAAAATGTATTGATTATTTTCTAACTCTATTTCGATATCTTCATAGTTGCCCTCTAAGCGTAAAGATTTCAAATCCTCAATATTTTCAATCATAAGTACAATTGCTGCATTTACCTGAAAATCAAATCCAAACACAACAGCATTTGCCCGCCTACTTTTTGCCACAGCTTTTTCCTCCTCCGTGCCTTATCTCACCGTAAAAAAGATATATCATTCAAAATAAACCTACTTTTTCTCCATCCGGCAACATAAAGCTCTGCTCAAACGTAATTCCCAACGCATCCGCAATCTCCATCATTTCTTCTGCTTTAACAGTCCCTCGTTGCAACTTCTTATTAAAATTCTGCGGCGACTGCCCAATCCTACGAGCAAGCTCTGAGATGCTGATATTCATTTTTTCACAAAGTTCCCGAATCATATCAGATGTTGTCATTTTCACTCCTCCAGACATTTCCATTATAAACCATATGGTTGCTAAATACAATCCACTATCCCTCGATATACGCACTAATTTTCCCACGAAAAAAAGGCATCCCACAAGCTCATCTGAACCTGCAGGATGCCCCATGCCATACCTATCTATCCACTTCTATCTCCACACCAGACTTAAATTTCACTGCTATCTTCTCATCAAAAACGGTTACCTTTTCCACTAGCCGCCTGACCAGCTGTTCATCATACTCTATCGGTATATCCTTCTGTTCCTCCAGGAATGCTTTCAACTCTTCGATATGCTTTTTCTGCCCGTCATGCTCCGCGTCCTGTGCCAGCACCTTCTGCCTCTGCTCCCGGAGGCTGTGGATTTCGTCAGCTACAGCGTTGTAATCTTTCTTTCCATTTGCCAGTTTCACTAGTTTCTGCTGTTGTTCCACCAACCTGTGGTCAATCTCTGCAATCTTTCCGCTGCTGTTATTCTCAAGTACCTGAAGGATATTCGCCTGCAGGATGGGCAGGAAAGTATCTCTTCCGCCTAACAGGTCATTGATTGCCCTTGCCACCACCTCCTGTAACTCTGACTCATGGATCGTCTACGCATCACATCCTTCCGGTCCGTGTTCCACGCGGGTGCAGCACCGCCACACTGTGGAGCGCTTTCCTCTGTTGTTCCACGCAATTCTTCGGTAAATTTCACCGCATTTCGGGCAGTAAACAATGCTGGATAACGCATATTTACTGCTGTAAACCCTTTTCTTCCTGTTTTCCCCACTGTGCAGATTTGCCCGCCGTACCATTTCTTCCTGCACCTGCATATAAAGGTCACGGGGAACGATCGGCTCATGGCTGTTCTCCACATAATACTGCGGTACAATCCCGTTGTTCTTTACCCGTTTTTTCGTGAGAAAATCCACCGTATATGTTTTTGCAAGCAGCGCATCCCCGATATATTTTTCATTCTGCAGGATTTTCTTTATGGTCTCCGGCCTCCATTTTTTCTTTCCTGCCCCGGTAAGGATGCCGTCCGCCTCCAATCCCTTCCCTATCTGCAAAAGGCTTGCGCCCTCCAGGTATTCCCGGTAGATTCTCTTGACTACTTCTGCTTCTTCCGGCTTAATAACCAGATGCCCCTCAGCGTCTTTCGTATATCCGAGGAAACGGTTGTGGTTGACCTGTACAAGCCCCTGCTGGTAACGGTACTGTAGGCCTATCTTCACGTTCTGGCTCAATGACTCGCTTTCCTGCTGTGCCAAAGACGCCATAATGGTCAACATAACTTCGCCCTTCGCATCCATCGTGTTGATGTTTTCTTTTTCAAAAAACACGGGGATTCCCCTGTCCTTCAGTTGCCGGATATATTTCAGGCAGTCCAGCGTATTCCTTGCGAAACGGCTGATGGACTTTGTAATGACCATCTGGATTTTCCCTTTCATGCACTCTTCGATCATTCGGTTGAATTCTTCCCGTTTCCGGGTATCCGTTCCGGAAATTCCATCATCCGCGAATATCCCGGCAAATTCCCAATCGGGATTCTTTTTGATAAATGCCGTGTAATGCTCAATCTGCGCTTCATAACTTGTGGCCTGCTCATCACTGTCCGTAGAGACACGGCAGTAAGCAGCCACACGGATCTTTTGTCTTTCATCGTTTTTCCTTCCAATCCCCATACGCGGTCTGGCAGGGATAACGGTAACCTTCGGGTTTCCAACCATCTGCCCCATATCTAACCCTCACTTTCTATCAGGCTATAGGCATATTCTGCCTGCATAAATGGATCTTCATATTGCTTCTCCATCGGCTTTGTGGAAAAATCCACCGAATAGGTGACTTTTTCTTCTTCCTTTTGTTCCCATACCCTTCCCAGCTTTTCTGCCCGTTTTTTTAGTTCCTGCTCCGCCTTGTCAAACGTCTCCCGGTCAATAATCGCCGGGTAATACGCATCCCCGAGGTAATGCCTGTTCTGCAATAACCGTTTGGCAGAACCATGCCAGGTCTCAATCCCTGCCTGCTTTGCGGCCGGCATCAGGGCAAGCCCCGATAAATAACCCCGATACAGTTTCCTAACCCTTTCTGCCTGCTCCTCATCAATGACTGCACGACCATCTTCAATCCGGTATCCATATGGTGTATGTCCCATCCCATCACATCCTTTCCCTGAGCGTAAGCCCGCATTTCATCTGGAATCCTATCCCGTTTCTTGAGTATACGGTGATCTGCTCCACAAACCGTCCAAAAAGTTCCCCGTCAAAGGCTGTGAGCATCTCCCCTTTCTCTGCAAATTTCAAAAGTGCCTCCACTTCCCCGGTCTTTACCATTTCCCCGTTTACAGAATGGGAAAGCCCGTTCTTTTGCATCTCCAGTTCCGCCGCTTCCTGTAATAATTCGTTGTTTTCCTTATTAAAAAGAGCAGGTTCCAGATACCCCTTTGCCATCAGGCCGGTGAGTATCTGTCTCTGCTCCGCATTTTTCTCCATCCTCAATTCCAATTCCTGTATCATGCCGAAACTGTCCGACTGGTCCATCTCCCTCAGACTTTCCAGCAGGGGCCTCAGCACAAACCTACGTCCATAAACCAGTTTGTTCATCATCGTCACGAAGGCTTTCTCCACATCCGCATTGCGGATGAATTTCATGGAACACGCTGTGACGTCATCGATATGTTTCCCGCAGCACCATGCCACATACTTTCCGCCGTTTTTGCTGTGTATCCTCCGCTTAAACTTGCCGCCGCATTCCGAGCAGATAATTTTCCCGGAGAACGGATACCGGTTCAGATATTTTCCGCTGCCTTTTGTGATTCCCTTTTCCAGTCGCCTCTGATTGAGGACTGCCCCGGCAGCCTCAAAATCCTCACGGCTGATGATCGGTTCATGGTGGCATTGCATCAGGTACTGGTCTTTCTCCCCATAGTTCGTATGCCTGTTAAAGTGCTCGTCCGTATAGATTTTCTGGAAGATCACATCCCCCACATACTTCTCGTTATAAATCATACCCCGGACCGTCGATGCCGTCCATTTCCCACCCTTTTTTGTGGGCACTTTCCTGGCATTCAGTTCATCTGCTATCTGGTGTGTACCGATTCCAGATAGCACCTGTGCAAAAATATATTTTACAGTCTCTGCCTGCTCCTAGTTGATCTCCATTCCCCCGTCCACATAATCATATCCGTATGGCGGATAGGGAATCTTGAACGTGCCGTTCTGGAACCTTCTTTTGACTCCCCATTTGCTGTTTTCAGGAATTGAAACGGACTCGCTCGCCGCAAGGCTGCTCAGGATGGAAAGCATCAGTTCGCTCTCCATAGACTGGGTATTGATATTTTCCTTTTCAAAATAGATGAAAACGCCAAGGTCCGTCAGTTTCCGCACCAGTTCCAGGCAATCCGTTGTATTCCTTGCGAACCGGCTGATAGACTTTACAACGATGAAATCAACCTTGTGTGCTTCGCAGTCTGAAATCAGCTTTAACAGCTGTGTCCTTTTCTCTTTCTTGGTTCCGGTTATCCCTTCGTCATAATAGACTCCCGCAGACTCCCATTCCGGATTTGCTTTTATGAAGGACTCATAATGGGATTTTTGTGCCTCCAGGCTTACCAGCTGTTCGTCACTTCCTGTTGATACCCTGCAGTAAGCCGCCACCCGGAGCTTTTTAGGAATAAGAGGTTCTGTCTTATCGATCTTTGTTATCCTTTTCATCCACTCACCTTCCTTTCCGGTATGTGACATGTTACCGTCAAATCCCCTCTATAGCAAGCATTTCAGGGCATAATCCTTGCCAGTGCCGGAGAGAAAGATTCCCGGTTTAACGCCATGATTTTGTCAAATTCTTCTATAGTAATCAGCCCAAGATCGAGCAGTTTCCTGGTCAGTTTTTCCGCTCGTATATAGTCATATTCCCGCTGCAGTTCTTCCTGCGTAAACTGCTTTCTTCCTGGTGCCACCGCCGCCGGCGCATTAAGAACCTGCACTTTTCTTTCTTCCATTCCAAACACACTCCCTTCTGATATGTAAAGACGGGAATATTGACCATTTACAGGAAACCTGCCCTAAGTACAGTTTCTGCCGGCCACATCCTATGCAGTCGGCAGAAACAAAAAACATGGTGCTTTTTCCTTATACTCTCTGTGCAAAATCAAGCGAAATCCATCCGTCACGGTTCTTCTGGTACGCTTTCAAAAGCCCCCACTTGGATGCGCCGAGACCGTCTGCTTCCTCTACAATCGTAAAGATGCCTTCCCCTGTGTACTTCCTAGTCTTAGCCTTATCCGTACCGGGGCCTTTGCGGATACGCAGGTCAGAAACAGATACCTTCACCAGATACGGCTGGAAGGCTGCCTTTTTTCCGGTATAGAGATTCTTACCGGATTCATCGAACACGGAATACCCTGCATTCTCATCCGCACACTTCTTCGCATTCTCCAGGCTGTGGAATGCACCTTTCTGGGATGCTGCATCCGCCCAGGTCTTACGCACACGGTACCAGGCTTCCGTAGTCCCGGCATTTGCCGCATCATACTGTGTCAGCTTCCACTTCTCAATGATGGAGCAAAGGTTCTCCACATAGGTTGGGGAAGTGGCATAACCGCCATCCTTAATGATCTGCACCGCCTTCTTGTAATCGGTACACCCTTTCAGGCCATCATAGCGCAGCCTACTCCCGTTCTTCGCTCCCAAAAGATAATCGGAATGGTCTGCAATGAATTTCTCAACGGACGGATATTTGCGGAAATCTGCTGTCACGGTCACATACGCACCATTCTCGTATTCCTGCGTTTTCTTGGTGTAGATGGAAGTACCGTCCCAGGCAGAACCGCCCCAGGTATTCCCGGAGAGTGACTTCTTCATGCCAAAGCAGTTGTTGGCGTTCTGTGCCAGTTCACTCTTCCCATATCCGCTCTCCAGAATGAACTGTGCCAGAGACACTGATGCCAGAATACCGCTTGCTTTCTGGTCTGCGGTAAACAGCGGCCCTACCTTGGCGATCACATCTGCCTCGGACAGATTTTTAAGGGCGGATGCCTGCAGGCCGGAAGTACCAGAATGATCTGTGTTGCTGGAGCCATTCATCTTCGCCTTCACTGCTTTACGGAATCCATCCATCGTGTAACCCATGCCGAGCCCATTCCACAGATGCTCCGGGTCCCCGTGGTTGCTGGCGATCCCCCGGCTGTGTCCCTCCCTGTGGCTGATAATGACGCCATCGGCGGTCGGGTTTAAGTTGTACTGCTTACAAAGCATAGCAAACAATTCTACTGCCGACTCATAGGTCCGCTTTGCTACTGCCCTTGCGGTTGCTTTATCCGAGCAGGTAAAAGAAGAACCGCCTGTGTACTTGATACACGACGGTTCACACATCTCCACTCCGATATGGGTATTGTTGCCGCTTCCCTTACTGCCGGAGCCGCAGTGCCAGCCTCGGTGGTTCCACGGAAGCGTCTAGTACACCGTGCCATCGTTGCCGTCAATAAATCCATGCACACAGGCATTGTTATAAGACGGGCTGTTCCAGCTGTTAATGAACACCGATGCCTTGGGCTGCGGGCATCCCACCGAATGGAGCATCAGCCCCTTGACCGTGATCTTTCTCCTTGCCGTATAGCAGGGGTTCTTTGTCAAAATACTCTGTACCAATCTCATACTCATTCTTCCTCCTTATTGTTTTCTTCTGCCCGGTCATGGAGCTGTGCCGGCACCACTTTCATCTTCTCCGGAATGGGCAGCCCCAGATGTCCGGCGTTTTCCAACAGGCTCAGACCTTCATTGGAAATATAAAAGAAAATGACCGCAGTCCTCAGTACGCTTCCGGTGCCAATGACCTGTACGTCAAGAATGTTGGCGATCCCCACGAGGATAAAAATCAGCACCTTCCGGCAGATGCCTTTAAAACCCACTTCGCTGGACAGCTTTTTATCACTGACCGCACACATCACTCCTGTGACATAGTCCGCCACCACAAAGGCCAGCAGCGCATACAGCAGGCCGTCACAACCGCCAAGGTAATAGCCAAGCCAGCCCCCGACAGCTGTAAAAATGAATTGAATCGTGTTCCAGAACTCTTTCATAATGGAATCCTCCTTAAAAAATGTTGTATTGAAAAAGGCAGCCACCGCGAAGGTGAACTGCCTGTTTTCCTGATTAATCCTATTATTTAATTATCTAAGCCGTCCGTTTCCACATATAACAGACGATATACGGCTGTAAGTTGCTGTGGGCGCTGCCGCTTCCTGCTAATGCTGTTGCACCGGAAATCATATGCGTATGCGCTCCGGCACTTGCTGCCGCCAGCGTACCGACTCCGTGTGTATGGGCCGGCATCTGCGCCGCAGAAAGTGCCACCGTTGCCGTACCGCCCGTCTTTTCCACCGTATTAAAGTTGCCGTCGGATGTGTTGATGCCCACAGGAACCCGCCCTGCGCCCCAGGCTACCCAGGTTCCCCCAAAGTAGGCGGAGGGATTGGTGGCATTGACGCTCATATAGATACTGCCCACCGGATACATCGTCTTAATGAAGGACTGGATATAATCTTTTAAGAGTTTCCCGTACACCCGGACATCCCAATCCTCCGCAACTTCAAAGGCGTTGTCCACCTCCGAAACCTTTCCAACCGCTACGCCTTTGCCTCCCCGCTTAAAATCCATGACCACGGCGGCCGTAGATACGATGTCCTGGATGGCAATGGTGGTAAAGGCATCCGTCAAAGTATATTTGATGTCATAGGATGTCTTCGTGGAGATGTTTCCTCCGCCGAAGGTAAATGCCGTACCGGAACTAAAGGAAGCTCCGGCATTCGTCCATGCAGTATCCGATGCCTTTTTGTAATAAGTGGCACGTGTAATGGTGTTCTTACTGCTGCACGAGGTATAACTGTAAGAAACCTGCCCCCGGATATATGTCCCGTCATCATTGGCTGTCCCGCTGCTTAAGCACCGCTGTGACAGGTAGCTGGCAAAGGACGGCGGGGAATAGGCCACTACGGAAATGCTCACTGTGGCCGCCGCTGACACACGCCCCCTGGAATCCGTCACCGTTGCCGTAAAGGTAACCGTGCCGGAAGTATTCAGAAACCCTGTGGTAAAACTGGATGCCGTGCTGGTGTACCCGCCGCCCGTAATGGAATAGGAAGAAATCGTGGAGCCGTAACTTCCCGCTGCCCCATTGATGGTGAGGGTTGCTTTGGACTTCGTCTGCACATAAATCCCCCAGGTACTTGGCACCGCCCCATCCACCCTGGCCGCTGTCAGGCTGGTGATCGTAGGCTTTACCGATGCCGGGACGGTCAGTGTCAACGTACAGGTCTTGCTCCCAATGCTCGTATTTCCGTTATAGGTGGTGCAGGTAATCGTGCCGGTTCCCGTCACCGCCTTCGGTATCTGGCCTGCCAGCATAAGGGGCGGCGTCCAGGACACGGATGTGGATGTGGTCTTTGTGGCAATCGTCCCCGTGGCGCTGCCAAAGGCATAGGTCAGCGTGTGGGTAAAAGAAGAGGAGGCACGGCTGATGGCAATCGTGGTCGCAGACCCCATCTCCACATTGGAGGCGGAAACCGTGGATGCCCGCGCAATGGAATCCAGCGTAATATTGGCGCTGGCTGTGATCGACTCATAATAGGTGCCGCTTAAAGTCGCACGGATATAGAACACCGCGCTCATGGCCAGGCTCTTAGTTCCGTCACTGCCGTGGTTTACCGTCTGCGTGACCGTGCCGAGCAGATGGGTTCCCGTACTGCTGATGGCGGGGGACGCATAAGTCTGTGCCGTGCCGTCAATCGTCACTTTATTATCAGACCGTGCGTTGATACTTAAGCTCCAGTCATTGACCAGATAGGCTTTCGCCGTGATGGTGCTGGTATTTACGGATACATTTTTTGTCTGTGTCCAGTCCACCCGCAGCACATAATGCCCGCTGTGGATGGAGCCGGAAAAACTGCCGCTGGATGCCATACTTTCCTCCCTCCTTCCTCACAAAATCTATCATTCTATCGTTATCCAACCGGATCACGCCACTTGATGGACAGGTTCCCGTTGGCCCTGGGTATAAAATCAAACCATCCCCGGCTCTCATTGCCAAGGGACAGCTTGTTCCGGATCTCCGCATTGGTAATCACAAGACTCTGGTTGGAAATATAGGCAATATATCACACACATAGGGTACAAATGGTGACACTCAATTAAATTTTTCTTTTCTCTTGTTCTTTCATTATACCAGGCATCTTAAAAACAGCCATGCTTATCTCGCTCCGGCATTCACAAACAAAAAATCCCCGCTCCCCAGGACAACATCCTGGACAACGGGAAAAAAATCCTCGACCTTCTATTCTCTTTTACACTTAGATCTCCGTCACATTTTTAACGGTAAATCGGATGTCCTCTTTATCATATACCATCACATAATCCAACAGCATATACCAGATATCCTCATGGAATTCTGTGACAGTTTCCGGCTTATCCTGTTCTGCAAAAAACATTTCGCTCTCAGCCTCTTGTACCTGCTTTTCATTAATTGTGTTACCCACCAAATTCCTAAAAATCCGCCTTCTCATCAAAATGCACCCTTATCGTTTTTTGAGTAGGGATAATCGTTAAAAATGCACCCTCAACGCTCAAAGGGTGCATTGTATCAATTTATAGTACGCAAGCCAGTGTGAGATGGTACGCCAATAACTATCTATATATTCTTGCCTCCTCTAACTCGCAAGCCATATTGGGTGTCCAGATTGGTACAATTTTTGAATGGATGCTATCGTTTTTACGTTTACCGCAAACGCCATGAACGACTTTCTGAGATTTCCGCTTTGATATCCACCAAGAACTAAGACAACTTTGAGTGCTAGAGTTATCGCTCCATCCACAAGGCTATATTTTGACCGTTATTTCAATTCATAATATTTAGATCGGAACATCTTTTTTGTTACATTTCAATTTCATAAGCAAACCATAAATTATTCTTATAACATTCTCCTTTCTATCACGTTGCCAGCTTTTCCATCATTTAAAACATCAATCACCTCAATATAGCTTAAATCAAAGGATTTTGTAAACGACTGTAAAATAGGAAGCATATCAGATAAATATGGATCACCAAATGGATACGGGTACGCATCGTGAATATGTTCTGTATCTGGTCCGCAAAAGAATACATAACTTTTTCCTTCACTAACACTACTTTTAAAACATATTCCATCATAATGTTTGCTTCTCAAATATTCTGCGATTACTTGTGTCGCAACATAATCGTAAGAGTGATCTTCCACTTTATCGTCAACTGGCATTGTGATTTCATTCACAAAACTTTTCAAAAATGAAGATATCCACCGCCCATCATGATTATAATCATCTTCAAAAATACTTCCTGCCCAATAAAAAGAACTTCTTGAAAAGTCAATAATCTGTAACGAATCCTTTAATTTAAACTCAGCTACAACTGCCCTTTTCCCATTAAGACGACACTCAGCAAACGCAGTGTCCTTGTCTCCTGCAACATATAAATATGATATTCCTGCAGGGCTCATTCTATTTGTCTTTGCTTTATTATATGGTGCGGGCCCCATCTCTTTATATGGATCTATTCCAGTGATATCCTTAATGGAATCATCCTGCTCTCTCGCACGATAGAATATCGTACCTATATCGATATCCGTAATAAAATCATAAAGATATGTGTTTATTTTTTCCAAGCATTTGTTGCGAATTTCAAGACCATCTACATCGAAAAATCTATTGTAATGTTTAATTGTATGCTTAAATAACTCCCAGTTATAATATATTTGCGTTGCCTCTAAACCATATAAATCATCTTTAACTACAAAACATTCTATATCAATATCATAAAAAGGATTATAAGCCCCATCCTTTTGCTCTTCATATGATAATAACCCTAAAAATAATTCATCAAGCAGCGCATCACTGTCTGTAATATCTGCAAATACCTCCTCTTCCATCAATATTTCTCTAACTGAATATACTGTTGCCTCTTTTCCATCTGGTCCTAAATACATTTCGTCTTCACTATCGTACATAGCCCCGGTGCCTTCATCAATATATTCATATGCTTTTTCTAAACATGAACACATATACTCCCCTAATGTTCTTGGTGATATTAGTGATACATTATGCGAGCCACAATATTCGCACTCTCCCACAATACTACTATTCTCCTGAATAAATTTTTTAATCGCTTCGTTTGAAAAACATTCCTCACAACAATATGACATATCTAAATCTCCCCTCTTTTACAGTCAACAATAGCAACCTTCTTGATGGCTTTTATTCCATTCTTCCTAACTTATCACCCTCTTTCTATTCTTTTTATTTTACCTCTAAAAGCGTATCATCTCAACTCTCTCACCATCACCGATATCTTTTGCGAATAATACATCTGCAAAATTTCTTCATATTCCCGTTCTTGCTCCCACACAACTATCAAAAACGGCACCTCATATTGCTACAAGGTGCCAAATCTCCCATTTTTTGCTTCAAATTATCATTCCGTCAACTCGACCTGCAAATATCCAACCTGTCTACTCAACCTACCCATTTTGCAAGCTGTCAACTCAACCCTCCGTCATTTTTTCATGTAGATATGTTTCCCCTAACAGCAAACTTCTCATTTTTCGGTCGTGTTACCCTGTGTCCAAAATCCGCTTCACCTCGGAAATCCCTTGTTTTCAAGCCTTTTTCGTACATCTACTTCTCGACTTTTGACATCAACACGACACTCTCAACATGGACTCCCTGCGGAAACATATCAGTAGTAGAAACCCGCACCAGTTCATAATCCTCCGCACACAGCACCTTCAGATCCCTCGCCAGTGTCGCACTGTCACAGCTCACATACACAACCCTCTCCGGCTTCATTTTAAGGATCGTATTCAGAAGTACCTCATCACAGCCCTTCCGTGGCGGGTCTACCACGATAACGTCTGCATAAACGCCATTCTTCTCATACTCTCTCGGCAGCACTTCCTCTGCTTTTCCGACAAAAAACTCTACATTCTCAATGCCATTGAGCTTCGCATTCTCTCTTGCATTGTCAATGGCCTGTGGTACGATCTCCACGCCGCGGACGAATTTTGCTTTCTGGGCCAGGAACAGGGAGATAGTTCCGATTCCGCAGTACAGATCCCAAACAGTTTCATTTCCCGTAAGGCCGGCATATTCCAGAGCCTTTCCATACAGTTTTTCGGTCTGGATGGGATTGACCTGGAAAAAGGACAGGGGAGAAATCTGATAGGAAATATCTCCGATGCTGTCCGTTATATAGGACTGTCCCCAAAGGAGGCGAAGCTGATCACCCAGAATCACATTATTCCGTTTTTTATTAACATTGATGGTAATGCTGGTCATTTCCGGAATTTCACAGAGTGATTCCACCAGAGCCTTTTCTGCAGGGATCTTATCTCCGTTTAAGATCAGACAGACCATCATCTCATCTGTATGGAAGCCGTAACGAATCATAATATGACGTACAAGACCTTTTCCCGTGGCCTCATCGTAAGGCTGTACATGATATTTTTCCATGTGTCCGATCACACGGTCCAAAACCTCTTTATTCTGTTTCACTCCCAGAATACATTCTCGGTTATCAATGATGGAGTGGGTTCTTCCTGCATAAAAGCCTGTGATGATCTTTCCGTCTTTATTTTTTCCTACCGGAAACTGTGCCTTGTTTCGATAATGATAGGGGTCTTCCATCCCCATGATCGGTTCCATATCAAGATTCTGAAAACCTCCGATCCTTTCCAGATGTCCACGAACCTTTTTCTCTTTAAATTTCAGCTGCTGCTCGTAGGATAATGCCTGAAGCTGGCATCCTCCGCACTGGCGGGCAATGGAGCAGGCAGGTTTCACACGGTATGGAGACGGTGTGATCACCTCCATCAGACGGCCATAGCCATAGTTCTTTTTTGCCTTGATGATCTTGGCTTTGATCCGGTCTCCGATCACGGCGTCTTTCACAAAAACGGTGAAGCCATCGGCTTTCCCGATACCTTCACCGTCAACTCCGCAATCCTCTATATCTAAAGTGAGTATATCGTTTTTACGGAATTCCATGTATTAAATATCTCCTGTTCTTCTTAAATTGGACTCAAAAAGCCGGTTGAAACCAAGCCATTCTTTTTTGCCTTTGTCTGCGTGGAAAATTTCTGTCAGTGTCTCCATCCTTGCATCTGTATTGTCTGCCAGATTCAGGGCAACTGCCTCCGCAAGTGCCGGTTTCTTGGGAGAACCGTACTCCAGCTCACCATGATGTGCAAGAATACAGTGGATCACCTGATTTTCAAGCTTCTCCGGAAAATCCGGGATCTCTTTTGCAAGATCATGTACCATCTGTGCCCCGATCACAATATGTCCAAGAAGCTGTCCCTCATCTGTATAATCATTCATCGGAAAAGCAGAAAGCTCCTTCGTTTTGCCCACATCATGAAGAAGTGCGGTTGTGATCAGAAGATCTCGGTTCAATAGCGGATATGCATTCGCCATATAATCGCAGAGACGTGTCACTCCAAGAGTGTGCTCCATCAGTCCGCCGATAAAGCCGTGATGTACGGTCTTGGCTGCAGAATGTCCCTCAAATATCTTCATAAATTCCTGATCTTCTACAAAAAGCTTCTTCAGAAGCTGGGAAAGATAGGGATTCTTCACACTGTTGATAAGCTCTCGTAGCTGGCTCTGCATATCATCCACACTGTTCTCACTGGTAGGAAGATAATCTGCCGGATCATACTCCCCTTCTCCTGCCTTGCGTGCTCTCTTGATATTCAGCTGCATGGCGCCTGCAAAGCTTGTCACATCTCCCATGATCTCAATGTAATCCAACGCATCAAACTCATCAATTCCCAGAGAATTGGGATCCCAGATCTTACCATCGATCACACCTGTTTTATCCTGAAGGATCAGATTCTCATAGGGCTTGCCATTCTTCGTTGTAGCTGCCTGTTTCTGTTTGCAGAGATAGATCCCGTTTACTCTGTCTCCCTCATGTAATTCATTTAAAAAACGCATAAAATTCTTGCCTTTCTGTTCTTTTTACTTTCAAAGCAGACATACTCACGCACACATCCGCTTCACACTTTGCATTCATAGCCAGACTTTCTTTATGATCTTTGGCCGCATCCCGGTCCGGGCTTTCTGGCATTTTTGCACAGTTTCCACTTACTTCCGGGCTTTATTCAGTATCATAACACATTTTACTTTCCTTTGCTATGGAAATCATGTAAAATAGGAAACGAAGTGTTTTTTTGCATATCCTGTGTTACGCAGAAAAGCACAGAATCAACAGAAGTAACAAAAAGGAGTAACTATAGCAACAATGAACAAAAAAGCATACAAAGCACTTGAATACTATAAAATCATAGATCTGCTCACAGACAAGGCATCCTCCCCCATGGGAAAAGATCTCTGTCGAAAGCTTACCCCTTCCACAGACATTGAAGAGATCCGGTCCATGCAGCTGCAGACACACGATGCCCTTGCACGCCTGTTCAAAAAAGGCGGCATTTCCTTCGGCAGCGTCAAGGACATCCGCGGCACATTAAAACGTCTTACTGTTGGCAGCGCCCTGAATGCACCGGAGCTGCTTTCTGTCTGCAGTCTTCTTGAGAATACCGGCCGTGTAAAGGCATATTCCAGAAGTGACCGTGATGACGGAATGACCGATTCCCTTGACGGAATGTTTGCGGCACTGGAACCTCTGACACCCCTCAGCACAGAGATCCGCCGCTGTATCCTTTCTGAGGATGAGATCAGTGACGATGCCAGCAGCACGCTTCGTCAGATCCGCCGCAGCATCAAAGCCACCAACGACCGGATACACACCCAGCTTTCTTCTCTGGTTGCAGGAAGTGCCAGGAATTATCTTCAGGATTCCGTTATCACCATGCGCGACGGTCGCTACTGTATCCCGGTAAAAGCTGAATATAAAGGCCAGGTTCCCGGTATGATCCACGACCAGTCCGCCACAGGTTCCACTCTTTTCATTGAGCCCATGGCTGTTGTCAAGCTGAACAACGACATCCGCGAGCTGGAGCTGAAAGAGCAGAAAGAGATCGAAGTAATCCTTGCATCCTTAAGCCAGCAGGTAGCTGCTGAGCTGGAGGCTATTCACGCAGATCTTTCCATCATGGTACAGCTGGACTTTATTTTTGCCCGTGCCGCACTTGCCATGGACATGAACGCCAGTGAACCTGTTTTCAACACAGAAGGCCGGATCCGGCTTCGCCAGGCCCGTCATCCACTGATCGATAAGAAAAAAGCCGTTCCTATTGACATCCGTCTCGGGGATGATTTTGACCTCCTGGTTGTCACCGGACCAAACACCGGTGGTAAAACTGTTTCTCTGAAAACCGTAGGTCTTCTTACCATGATGGGACAGTCGGGTCTCCATATCCCGGCGCTGGATCGTTCCGAACTTGCACTTTTCCGCGAGGTTTATGCTGATATCGGAGATGAGCAGAGCATTGAACAGTCCTTAAGTACCTTCTCCTCTCATATGACAAACGTGGTTTCCTTCCTGAAATCCGCAGATCAGGATTCCCTGGTCCTCTTCGATGAGCTTGGTGCAGGTACGGACCCTACCGAGGGTGCCGCTCTTGCCATTGCGATCCTGTCACATCTTCACGAGCAGGGTATCCGTACCATGGCAACCACCCATTACAGCGAACTGAAGATCTATGCCCTCTCCACTCCAGGTGTGGAAAATGCCTGCTGTGAATTCGATGTGGAAACCTTACGTCCGACCTACCGCCTTCTGATCGGTGTTCCGGGAAAAAGTAACGCATTTGCCATTTCTTCCAAGCTGGGGCTTCCGGATTTCATCATCGACAAAGCAAAGGAACAGATCAGCGAGCAGGATGAATCTTTTGAAGATGTTCTGACATCCCTGGAGCAGAGCCGTGTCACCATCGAAAACGAGCGTGCTGAAATTGCCCGTTATAAAGAACAGGTAGAAGAGCTGAAAAAATCTCTTCAGGAAAAAGAAGAAAAGCTGGATGAACGTAAAGAGCGGATTCTCAGAGAAGCCAATGAACAGGCACATGCGATCCTCCGCGATACCAAGGAATACGCAGATCAGACCATGAAGCTTTTCCATAAATTCCAGAAGGATCACGTAGATACCGCTTCCGTAGAAAAAGAGCGCCAGAACCTGAAAAAACGTATGTCAAAAGCCGAAAATGGAATGTCTTCCAAGCAGCAGAAGCAAAAGCCAAAGAAACAGCTGAAGCCATCCGATCTTTCTCTTGGCGATACCGTAAAAGTGCTCAGCCTGAATCTCAAGGGAACAGTTTCCAGTCATCCGGATTCCAGAGGATATCTCTTTGTGCAGATGGGTATCATCCGTTCCAAGGTTCATATCTCCGATCTGGAGCTTGTGGACGAGCCGGTGATCACCACTCCGTCCATGCAGCGTACCGGCGCCGGAAAGATCCGTATGTCCAAGGCAGCCAGCATTTCCACAGAGATCAATCTTCTCGGAAAAACCGTAGATGAGGCAGTTGCAGAGCTGGATAAATATCTGGATGACGCCTATATCGCACACATGAAATCCGTCCGTATCGTTCACGGAAAAGGTACCGGTGCCCTCCGCAAAGGTGTCCACAATTACCTGAAGCGCCAAAAGCACGTAGCTTCCTTCCGTCTCGGCGAATTCGGAGAAGGCGATGCCGGCGTGACCATTGTAGAATTCAAGAAATAAAAAGGAGCTGAAGCCATGGCTACAAAACAGAAAATCCTCATTGTTGACGATGACAACAACATTGCAGAGCTGGTTGCTCTCTATCTCACAAAAGAATGCTTTGAGACTAAGATCGTAAATGACGGCGAGGAAGCCCTGAAGCAGTTCCATATTTTTCACCCGGATCTGATCCTTCTGGATCTCATGCTTCCGGGCATTGACGGATACCAGGTATGCCGTGAGATCCGTCACACCTCCGATATACCGATCATTATGCTTTCCGCCAAGGGAGAAACCTTTGACAAAGTCCTGGGACTGGAACTTGGAGCGGATGATTACATCATCAAGCCTTTTGACTCCAAAGAGCTGGTGGCACGTGTCCGTGCGGTACTGCGCAGATTTCATGTAAAATCTCCGTCTGCCGCGCCAAAGGAAAAATGTGTTTCCTATCCGGATCTGGTGATCAACCTGACCAACTATTCTGTAACTTATATGGGACACCAGATCGATATGCCGCCAAAGGAGCTGGAGCTTCTCTATTTCCTGGCAGCTTCTCCCAATCAGGTTTTCACAAGAGAACAGCTTCTGGATCACATCTGGGGCTATGAATACATTGGCGATACCAGAACCGTAGACGTTCACATCAAACGTCTCCGTGAAAAGATCAAGGATAATCCAAACTGGGCTCTTTCCACAGTTTGGGGGATCGGCTACAAATTTGAGGTAAAGGATTCATGAAACAGCATCTTTATACTAAACTGCTGATTCTGTACTTTATGCTGGGCGGAATCTGCTTTCTGCTGCTTTCCTCCGGTGGCTCCTACCTGGTAGAAAAAAGGCTGGAGCGCTCTACCGGAGAGTCCCTTTACCGCACTGCCAGCCAGCTGGTTTCCAAAAATGAACTTCGTCAGGCTGTAAAAAGCCCCAAAAACGAATCCCTCACCCTGGCTCTTTCCTCTGCAGCAGCCTTTCAAAATGCAGATTTCTGGGTTATGGATACAGATGGGAACGTTCTGATAAACACAAACCAGCAGCCCTCTGATTCCGGTGATATCACCGTCAGGAACTTCCGACCGGAAGATTACGAAGATACCTGCTATTCCTCCGGTACGTTTTACGGGACATTAAAAACCACACAGCTAAGCACAGTCGTTCCCATAAAAGATACGGATCTGGTGACTGGTTATCTGGTGATCCACTACCCTATGAAAAACCTCTACGAAAGCCGCAGCAATATCGTAGAGGTTATGATCCTGATCTTTATTGTGATCTATGCACTGTTTTTCAGTTTTCTTCTGATCTATTTTTACAGAGTCCACAAACCTCTGAAAGAAATCTTGAAGGGTGCCCTGGAATTTGCCAACGGAAATCTTACCTACACGATCCCCGTAGATTCTGAAGATGAGATGGGATATCTTTCCCACTCCCTGAATTACATGGCAGACAAGCTGAACAAAAACGGAGAGTATCAACGACAATTCATTTCCAATGTGTCCCATGATTTCCGCTCGCCTCTGACCTCCATCAAAGGCTATGTGGAAGCCATGCTGGACGGTACCATCCCACCGGAAATGCAGGAACGTTATCTGAAAGTCATTGCTTTTGAATCCACCCGTCTGGAGAAGCTTACCCGAAGTCTCCTTACCTTAAACGAACTGGATGTCAAAAAGCGTATGATGCATATGCGGCGTTTTGATATCAATGAAACGATCCGTACCACAGCCGCCACCTTTGAGGGAACCTGTTCGGAACGAAACATCCGTCTGGAGCTCCTCCTTGCGGGAAAAGAGCTTTTTGTCCGTGCAGATATGGAACAGATCCAGCAGGTACTATACAATTTATTGGACAATGCAGTAAAATTCAGCAGCGACAATTCTTCTATCACACTGGAAACCACAGTCAATCATGGAAAGGTTTTTGTCTCAGTCAAAGACCATGGAAGCGGAATTCCAAAGGAAAGTCTTTCCAGGATCTGGGATCGTTTCTATAAGATCGATGTCTCCCGTGGAAAAGACCGCAAGGGTACCGGGCTTGGCCTTGCCATTGTAAAAGAGATCATCAACGCTCATAAGCAGAATATCAATGTGATCAGCACCGTAGGTGTTGGAACAGAATTTATCTTTACACTGGAAAAAGCAAAATAAAACATCAAAAAAACTCTGATCCGGAAGGCTGTAAAAGAAATATCTCTCAATATCTCCTACAGTATTTCCAGATCAGAGGTTTTTATTTACTCTTTGCAGGCTTATTTCCAGTCGTAATTTCTCAGATGGCCTTCCAGATTCATATGCGTAAAATTATGCTGTCGCAGCGCCTCATAAAGCACAATGGCAACTGAATTGCTTAAATTCAGGGAACGGATATCTCCGATCATCGGGATCCGCACGCAGGTTTCCTGATTGTTTACCAGGATATCCTCCGGGATTCCCGCACTCTCCTTGCCAAACATAATGAAACAGTCATCCTCATACTGCACATCTGTATAAGTCTGAGGTGCCTTGGTGGTTGCGTAATAAATCTTTGCTCCCGGATTCTTTTTGAGAAAATCCTCATAGTCCAAATATCTGGTCACATCCAGATGTTCCCAATAATCCATACCTGCACGCTTGATGGCCTTTTCATTCAGGCGAAAACCAAGCGGTTCGATCAGATGCAGCCTGGTTCCTGTTGCCACACAGGTTCTTCCGATATTTCCTGTATTTGCCGGAATTTCCGGCTCATGGAGCACAATATTCAAAACTCCCATTTATTTTTTTCCTCTTTTCTACATAGCATTAAATATACAAAATATGCATTCGCAATCCGCTTCGCTGCTTGCTCATGAGATCAAAAAGCCAAGCTTTTTGATCTCATCTTCTGCCGGGCGTTCCAGATATCTGGCATTTCCGCCGCTGTAAAGAAGCCTGTTATTTCCGGAATCGGTCTGCCCGATCACTGCTGCCATGATCCCCTCTCGTCGCAACTGCTGCACAAACGCATCACCGCCATGGATTCCCATAAGAATACTTCCGCCGGAAAGCAGCTTGTACGGATTCACATCAAGGATCTCACAGATCTCTATGGTTTCCTGTCGGATGGGCACACTTCGAAGATCTGCACTAAGACCTACTCCGGATGCCTCCGCCATTTTCCAGATGGCAGCAAGAAAGCCGCCTTCTCCCATCCGATATCGGGCACTGGCTCCGGATTCTTCCGCCATTTTCCAAATTTTATCATTCTCTGTTCCTGTTCCGTAAACCTCAGAAAGCTTTACGGCATCCTCGAGAAACCGTTCTGCAAAAAACTCCCGCAGCCTGTCATAATAATTCTTTGTGATCCATGCAGTTCCTTCTGCTGCCACAGGGCCTGCCACGATCAGCTCGTCTCCCGGCATAAGCCGTCCGTCTATCTCTGCCTGAAGCGCCTCCAGTGCTTTTTTTCCAAGTTTCATAACTGCCGCCTTAATAAAGGATAAGCGAAAGCACAGTCGGAACTACCATTGCCAGTACCAGAATAACTGCGATGATCGCTGTGATCACTTTTCTTTTTTTCGGATCAAACATTCCCATAATTATTATTCACCTCATCTGTAATATCCGTTAATTGCGCATTGTTGGTCAAAGGATCCCTGTCTGTATAATCAAAAAGAAGCTTCTTTCCGTCCCGGAACACCTCGATATGGGCGGTCTTCGGGATTTTTTTCGCTTTCCGGTAATCCCAGATCAGCCGCTCATACGGCTTCTGGTCTGAAGCAAAGGATGGCCTGCTCTTTAAATTCTCTCGAAGATAAAGATCCAGGAGCATTACATCGGAAAGTGCTTCCGACGGAATCTCTTTCTGTTCTCCGGCAAACTCCATAAGGATCTCATAGCGCCTCATCCTGGAATGAGAGATCTCCGAGTATCCTTTTTTCTCATAAAATCTGCCAAGTGCCTCATACATCCGGAAAGGATCGTCAAAATACTTCTCCAGAAATACAAGGGTATTTTTGAACTGCCCACTATTATAATACACTTCCACCATACTTTCCACCATTTTCAGCCTTAAAATCTCCCCGTAGGTCAGCCAGGCTGTGGAAAGTACCTCATAGGGTTCCCGATCCTTGTAAAGAATCTGATATTCCCCTGTCATTTCCATCATGTGTGAACCCTTCAGCACTTTCAGAAAACCAAGCTGAAACTGTTCCGGACGCAGTGCGTAAACATCGCAGAAGGACTTGTGGAAGCTGTCGTATCCCTCATAGGGAAGTCCTGCGATCAGATCCAGATGCTGGTGGATATTTCCAAAGCTATGGATCTGTTCTACAATCCCTTTCAGCTTTTCAAAATCCATGGTTCTCCGAATGGCTTTGATGGTCTGAGGATTGGTAGACTGTACACCAATCTCCAACTGGATCAAGCCCGGACGCATGGTTTTCATCAGCGCCAGCTCCTCCGCACGGAGAAGATCTGCTGAAATCTCAAAATGAAAATTGGTGATCCCGTTATCATTCTCCGTAATATACCTCCAGATCTCCATGGCATGGTCATGCTTGCAGTTGAAGGTACGATCCACAAATTTGACCTGAGGAACTTTATTATCAATAAAAAACTGCAATTCCTTTTTTACAAGCCCAATATCACGGAACCGAAGCTTCTTATCTATGGAAGAAAGGCAGTAGCTGCAGGAAAAGGGGCATCCCCTGCTGCTCTCATAATAAATAATGCGGTTTTTAAACTCTGTAAGATTGCTGTATGCAAACGGAACTTTACTTAAATCCATCAATTCCCGCCAGCCCGTGTGTACAATATCCCTGCCTTTGTTTTCATCACGAAAAGCTACTCCGCGGATCCCGCTCAAAGTTTCCGGTTTTCTTTCTATATAATAACCTGCCAGTTCATGGAAGGTTTCCTCTCCTTCTCCCACCATCACTCCAAAAAACACAGGATTCTTTTTCAGAAATTCCACCGCATCGTAGGATACCTCCGGGCCTCCTGCCCAAAACTCCACCTGTGGAAGGATTTTCTTAAGATCCGGCACCAGCTCCCTGACAAAAGAAATATTCCAGATATAGCAGGAAAAGCAGACCACATCCGGCTGCTCCAGATAAATATCTTTTAAAATGTCATCCCTGATCTGATTGATCGTATACTCTTTGACCACAACACTGGAGCTGTATTCTCCGGAACAGGATTTCAGGTTATATACCGCAAGATTGGAATGGATATATTTTGCATTGCATGCTGCAAGTAAGATTTTCAAATTTTATATTCTCCTAACTTCTGTCGGATAATTTCTTTCCCCGGCAGTTTTCATTATTTCTCTGTTGATCCTTTTCGCTTTATGATTATAACGTTCCCGCCACCGGATGTAAATAGAAAAACAGGGGTTACTGTTCACTGGTAATATTCCGCGAGGTGTTTTTTGTGAGCGAAGGTCACAGAAAACCCGAGACATACCGCGCGAATTTATGCGATCAGCATAAATTCTGTGCATCGCGAAGCGTGTTGCTGAGAACGGAGTGAACAGTAACAAACAGGGATTTCCCTCCTGCCGCAAAAATGCCGTTTTTGTTGTATTTCCATCCAAACAGCGTTAAAATGAGTACTATATATTTTTATAAAGGAGTAATCTTTTTATGGATCGAAACAGCTGTCTGAATTATTTTCAGGCGTTTCCCTTCTGGGAACATATGACGGAAGAAGATCGGAATTTTCTTCTTGATAACATTCGCGAGCTTCATTACCCGGCAGGTGCTGCCATACAGTCTGAAGAGCGCCAGTGCCTAGGAACTCTTTTTCTTCTGAATGGAGTTCTCCGTGTTTATCTACTGTCCGCTCAGGGAAAAGAGGCTACCCTGTACCGTTTAAGGGACAGTGACATCTGCACTCTTTCCGCCTCCTGCATGCTTTCTGCCATTACATTTGATGTACAGATCGATGCAGAAACAGACTGTGATCTGCTTCTGCTTCCGGCAGTTCCTTTTTCCCGGCTGATGAAAAACAATATCTATCTGGAAAATTTCATCTACAAACGGACAACTGAACATTTCTCAGATGTGATCGCAGGAATCGAACGGACATTTTTTATGACCCTGACTCAGAGAATCGCAGCCTTTCTTCTGGATGAAGCTGCAGATACCGGTTCCGATGAGCTCGCTCTCACACAGGAAGCCATCGCCCGCTCCATCGGAAGTGCCAGAGAAGCTGTCAGCCGCAGCCTTAAAAAAATGAATAAAGACGGCTCTATCCAGATCTCACGGGGATCGATCCGTATTCTGGATAAAAGACGTCTTTATGAAATGATGAATACTTTTTAATTTGAAGATGTTTTAGGTGCCGGCTGCAGGATCCACCAGAACAGCATCGGCATAATAGTCATTACTGGCCACATATAACGGATCATCCCATTTACAGGAGACACAAGACATATCAGTATATTCAGCACCGGTATGGCAAAGATCAGAAGTTTTTTCCATTGCTTCTTCACCAGAAGATACCCCATCAGCAACAGAGTAAGCCAGGTATACGTTCCTGCACTTAAGATAAGTCCCAGCCCAGGTGCACGCATCCATAATTCATCATAAAGCCTGAATAGATACTGGATCTTTTTTGGGCCCACATAGCTGACATCGATCCCGGATTTTTTCTGATACAGTTTATCTATGTAAAACCGGTACACGCCCTGCTGTCCTCTTCCCATATGGAACGGATCATTATAACTGTAGATATTATTCAATGTCGCCTGGATATATACTCCCGGATGACGACGGAACATGGCAAACCAGGCTTTAAAATAATCTTTCATGTATCCATCCAATTTAGGATCATTATCATCATCTCTGAACCTGAATGTAATTTTCACAGGATCCGACAGTTCCGGATTATACTTCTCGGCAAGAACATCATAATCCAGGATCCTGTTGATCGCTTTCTTCTCACTTGCGGTTACATCATCCGGATATTCTCTCAGATATCGGGCAGTCTGCTGAAACGGTACCGAAAGCATTTCACATCGGGATCCAGGTGCCACGCCAAGGGCAGGTGCTGCCCCCTTTTCTACGCCCAGATAGCAGGCAAAAACACAGACAGCCACAATAAATGCATATTTCCTCGCACCCTTTACCAGGAAGAAAAACAAAAGGATCAAAGAAGGCAGGACCAGATGAATGCCATTATTTCGGGTAAGACAAACACTGATTCCCAGAAGAAATAAATATACTGCCTTTCTCTTGGAAAAGGAATGACAAATATCTATATACACTGCAAAATACAAAGTAATGACTGCCGTATACAATCCGTCTTTGATCACTGCCTGGGCATAGCTTCCAAATATGGGAACAAATGCAAACAGCAGAACAGTACCAAAAAGTATCCATTTTGGAGCCTTCCATCTGTACAGATAGCGGACTACCGCACTGTAACACCAGATTTCCACAGAAGTAAACACAATGACGATCAGAAATACTCCAAAATTATAACACCAGATAGTTTTTCCAAGTGTCAGCAGTCCACCCATGATCATCGACAGGACCCATGGATGATGATTGTCCAGCGGCATAGCTCCCAAAAATACATCCAGCTGCCGAAATCCATCTGCCGGGATCGAACCTGGGAGAAATGCCAGGATAAACGGTGTCCATCCAATGATCATAGATATCTTTGCCAGGCGGAACCACATTACTTCTTCCTCTCTGGCCGGGATACGCCCGCAGGCCTTTCGGAAAAACTCCATCTCAGGAATCCTCCAGAAATAAGTGATTCCCATATCACAGATAATATAAAATCCTATAAAGCATCCGGCTGAGATCAGGATCTGTTTCTTTGCGCCAAACAGAAAATCCCAGCTTCCATTTGTAAAATAAGAAGTTCCAAGAAGCATTCCCGCCGAAAAGATCACTGCCAAAACATGTGCCTGCCAGTTTCTGTATTTCCGGTAGCCCTCCCATCCTTTCACGTATAAAATAAGAAGCAGGATCCATGCAAGCAAGCTCATGCATCCCAATCCATTATAAACATCGCTCATTTTTTTGCAGAAGTATTTCCATCCATTGGAAGGCCCGTAAAAGAAAAGGCCAGCGCTGTGATCATTGCCGCGATCACAGGCACTGCATTCTTTTTTATTATTTTCTCATCCATATTTTTATTAACCCTTGTCTAAAATTTTCAGTAAACCAACAATGCTCCGGAAACCGTTTCGGTTCCCAGAGCTGTATCTGTTTTTTCTGTTTTCTGTTTTGGTTACTGAAGCGCTGCCTCAAGCTCTGTCTTTGATGTCAGTCCCACAAAACGTGCGGTCTCTTTTCCTTCTTTGAATACCAGCAGTGTGGGGATACTCATGATCTTGTACTGCTGTGCCAGTGATGGCTCTTTGTCTACGTCAACCTTGCCAACCTCATATCCGGCTTCTGCAAGCTCTTCCACGACCGGAGCCTGACGTCTGCATGGTCCGCACCAGGTTGCCCAAAAATCTACCAGTACCGGCTTTTCTGCCTTTAATACCTCAGTTTCAAAATTGTCTGTTGTAAAAACTTTTGCCATGATAAAATTCCTCCTTGATTCTGTATTTATTTTTAGTATCAGCTTATGCTTACGCCTTCAGAAGCTTCCGCACATACTGACAGGCGGAAAGTCCTGCCTGGGCACCGTCATGAACAGCTTTTGCCACCTGGAGAAGTCCACCGGTGCAATCACCTGCTGCATACAGTCCCGGAACTGTAGTCTCCATCTCTTCATTGACCCGGATATTTCCTTTTTCATTCAATTCCGCTCCGATCTGGCGAGCCATCTCCGAGCTTCCGGCTGTACCAAGTGCTACAAAGACTCCCTCTGCCGGCACAAAAGAATCTGCTCCGGTACCTGCTTCCTGCATGGACACATCACTTTTCAGGCGGATGCCGGAAACACGCTCATCCCCTTCGATTGCCTGGATTTTCATGGTGTTAACCGGAAGCGGATTTTCTCTTGAAAATTCCGGTTTCTTTCCATCTGTAAAGATCGTCACACGGGAAGCGGTATGAGAAAGTTCTTCTGCTTCATGAAGAGCAAAATCACTGTTTCCAAGCACTGCCACTTCTTTTCCTCTGTAAAAAAATGCGTCACATACTGCGCAGTAGCTGACACCTTTTCCCTCAAATTCCTTTACTCCCGGAATCCTGGCAGAAGCTCTCCTGCTTCCGGTTGCCAGGATCACGCTGTGTGCCTCAAAATCTCCTGCGGTAGTTTTCACCTCAAAAGTATCAAAACCACCCATTCCCACAACCTGGGCATCCAGGATCCGTACTCCAAGTGCTCTTGCCTGGGCAAGACCTCTTTCGAAAAGCTCTCTGCCGGACAGCGGCTGCTCCAGTCCGTAATAGTTCTCTATCTTCTCCGCTTTTTCCAGTGAACCGATCCCTGTATTTATGATCAGCGGATCCATATTTCCTCTTGCCGCATAAAGTGCTGCCGAGATCCCGGCCGGACCTGCTCCTATGATAATGATATTCTCCATTTCAGACACCTGCTTTCTTCTTCGTTTGGATCTGTTCTATAATATACGCTTCGCATTGGTCTGTTTCTGTGATCAGGTCACTTTTCCTTCACAGAAGTCATTATACCACATTCCCCCAAAATTACACCTTTTTTTCAATAGCTTTTATTTGCGTCTGTTTCTCTTCTATGCTATTATTATAACGACTTTAAACCAATTAAATGAATCAAGATGATACCCCTGCGGGATCATAAATATCTGCTTGACCTGTAAGGAAACGGATTCCTTATATTTATCAATAGATCATGAATCATAAAAAGGAGCCTAATCTCTATGAGAAATTTTGAATATTTTACCCCTACTCGGGTTATTTTCGGAAAAGATACACACCTTAAGATCGGCACTGTTCTAAAAGAGCAGAACTGCAGCAAAGTACTGATCCATTATGGCAGCCACAGTGCAGTAAGCTCCGGTCTGATCGATGAGATCCGATCTTCTCTGGATGAAGCTGGAATTTCCTATGTCACTCTTGGCGGTGTGGTTCCCAATCCCCGTCTCTCCAAGGTACGTGAGGGTATTGAGCTTTGCCGCAAAGAACAGGTTGATTTTCTTTTGGCTGTTGGCGGTGGCAGCGTTATTGATTCCTGCAAGGCCATCGGCTATGGAATTGCCAATCCGGATACAGATGTATGGAACTTTTTTCTCCGCACCGAAACCCCAAAAGCCTGTCTTCCTGTAGGCGTTATCCTGACGATCGCAGCTTCCGGAAGTGAAATGAGCGGATCCTGTGTGATCACCAATGAAGAGGGCTGGCTGAAACGGAGTAGTGCCCGCAACGATCTGTGCCGCCCACGTTTTGCTATTTTAAATCCCCGCCTCACCTATACCCTGCCGCAATATCAGACCGAAAGCGGCTGTGTGGATATCCTGATGCATACTATGGAACGGTACTTTGTAAATATCGAAACCATGGAGATCACTGACAGTATCAGCGAATCTCTGATGCAGACCGTGATCTATAACTCCCGGATCCTGATGAAGGAGACGGATAATTATACTGCACGGGCAGAGATCATGTGGGCCGGCAGTCTTTCCCACAATGGACTTACCGGCTGCGGAACCGGCGGTGGTGACTGGGCCTGTCACCAGCTGGAGCATGAACTGGGCGGCACCTACGATGTGGCTCACGGAGCCGGTCTTGCCGCTTTGTGGGGAAGCTGGGCACGTTACGTTTATGATGCAAATCCGGAACGCTTTGCCCAGTTTGCAGTCAATATCTTTGACATTCCCTGCAGTACCGACTTCAACAAAACTGCTCTTGCCGGCATAGAAGCCATGGAAGATTATTTCCGTTCCATCCAGATGCCTACCAGCCTTCATGAGCTTGGTCTTGATCTTACAGAAAAGGAGATTCATGATCTGGCGTTTAAATGCAGCTTTGAAGACACCCGTACCATCGGTGTGTTCAAACAGCTGAACATGAAAGATATGGAAAAAATCTATCTTGCTGCCAGATAAATCTGTAGCCATAATATTGCAGATGTTTTTTTGAAAATCAGATTTTTCAGAAAAACATCTGCTTTTTTTATTTTTTCCTTGCATTCTCTACATAAATGTGTTAAAGTAACAAAGTACTCGAAAGAGACATGCCCAGATAGCTCAGTTGGTAGAGCAGAGGACTGAAAATCCTCGTGTCGCTGGTTCGATTCCGGCTCTGGGCATTATTTTTTTACTCTGATCGCAGAATAGCCTCTGCTGGTCAGAGTTTTTTTATACAAAAAACTGCTGCAAATCCCTTGTGGAATCTACAGCAGTCTTTTTCTGATCACTGAAGCAAATAAACTTCTGTATAAAACACGCCCTTCTGCTCTGCTTCGGAGTGTGTTGCCACATATACATCAATGCAATTGGTCCGGATCGCTCCTCCGCAGTCCTCTGCAACATAAACCTGTCCATTGATCACTACTTTGGAACCGTATGGGATCTGACTCGGATCCACTGCGATCGTACGGTTGGTAGTGGCCGTTACTCCTGTGGAAGTAATTCCATTCGCCCATGGTCCGCAACAAATGCTGCACGGACAATAATGCGTGATCCGGAATGTTCCCAGTGGTTTCAGTGTCGCGTCCGAAGATACTGATACCGGCGTTCCGATCTGTACGCCAGCTGCGATACTTCCGGAACCACCTGTGGAAGTTACACCATCCACCGCATCCGCAAAAACGCCCTCCCCGGAACTCTTGGTAAGGGATCCTGCTTTTGTATTCTTTTCCTGCTCTGCCTTGGCCACTTCCGTAGCCTGATAACCTTCCAGACAGCTGGTCGGAATATAGCCGACGTGATCTGAACCACTGTCATCTGTGTAAACGATCCTGCTCCAGATAGCATCTACCGTACCTGTTCTTTTCAGCTCATCATCCTGAAGGACCTCTCCTACAACCTCTCCGTCCTTCTTGCCGGGATAATCCAGGATATCACTGTCCTGTGCCGCTGTAACTGTATCCGTAAATTTATTTACGATCTCCGTATCACTGAGCACGCTGTCCGAAACATAACCGATGATCTTGTCCTCACCTTTCTTTTGGAAGGTCACCTTGCTCCAGCCATTGTCACAGACTGCAACTCTTTCAAGTTTCGTTCCCAGGATCACAGAACGCAGTTCTGTACCACTGTCTCCCGGATTGGACCGGATTTCCGTATTTTTCGCTGTAACATAAAGCGTATCACTCTTCGCCAAAACATTTACTGTATTTCCCGCCCCATCATCGATCTGAAACTGCTGAGGTGTTTTTTTCTCCTTTGTATATGTATCCAGTGTTGCTTCATATCCCAGTACCTCTGCTGATACTGATGCAGGGAAAAGCATAGAAGCACATAAAATAACTGCCAGAAGCTTTTTTCGCATGAAATCTTGCCTCCTTTCTTCCGGCATTCTACGGTTTGTCCCGACTATCATAGCATATTAGATCATATTTTGCAATTTCACAGGACAGTCTTCAGAAATTTTTAACAAAAAGATCATATTTTTTAACTGGTCAAATCTATCCGTAACGGATACAATACTTATATGAATACAAAACACAAGAAACCAACCCTTACTAAAAAACAGCGCCACAAACTCCGTGTACAGCAGGTGCGAAGGCAGAAGATCTTTCTGACCTGTCTTTTTCTGCTGATCGTGGGCTGTATCCTTCTGCGTTTTTCCAAATTTTCCGGCAGGCAGAAGGAAACCCATCAGCTCAATGCAGCCTGTGAAGCTTATCGCGATGAGGTTTCCAGCGAAGCAGCACAATATGATATGTCCGACTATGTAGACCTGATCCTGGCTGTGATGATGCAGGAAAGCTCCGGACAGGGTACCGATCCCATGCAGTCCTCAGAAGGAGCCTACAACACCAGATATCCTCAGCAGCCCAATGGTATCACAGATCCTTCTTACTCTATTTCCTGTGGCATCCAGGAACTGAAATATGCTCTGGAAAAGGCCGTCTGTACCGGTCCGACTGATCTTTCCAAAATCCGTCTGGCTCTGCAGGCATACAATTTCGGAGCCGATTCCTATTTTGCTTATCTGGAAGAAAACGGTCAGACTGTGTGGACAACCCAAAGTGCTCAGGCCTTTGCTCAGATGGCAAGCGGCAACACACAACGTGATGAAGATGATCCCCTTCATGATCCTGCCGGTCCATGGGACTATGGTGACCAATACTATCCGGATCATGTTTTGCGCTATTACCACTTAGACAATAACTCATAAACCACCAAATATTGTCATATACAAGGTCTATTTCAAATGTCTGGAATAAACTTTATATGTTGTATATAATTTCAAAAAAATTTCAAAAAACATTTGACAGAATATAAAATCTATGCTAATATATGTCTTGTCGCTGAGGGAAATACTTGAAGCGATAAGGCATATGCGATAGTGGCGTAGTTGGTAACGCGCGACCTTGCCAAGGTCGAGACCGCGGGTTCGAGCCCCGTCTATCGCTCTTCAGAACTCTGAGTTTTTCAGAGTTCTTTTTTTATTTTTAAAAATATCCTTTTTCGATCAAAAAGTCCCGAGTCTGATCTCTTTTTTCCAGAAATTCAGATTCGGGACTTTATATTTTATTTCAGCTGCATATCATGGCCAAGGCATGCATCTTTTAGTGGTGGAAAAGGCGGATTCCTGTAAATGCCATCACCATTCCATACTTATTACATGTATCGATAACTGCGTCATCACGGACAGATCCGCCCGGCTCTGCAATATATTTTACACCGCTCTTATATGCGCGCTCGATATTATCACTGAACGGGAAGAATGCATCGGATCCCAGTGTCACGCCGGTAAGACCATCCAGCCATGCTCTCTTCTCTTCTTTTGTGAACACTTCCGGCTTCTCTGTGAATGTCTTTTCCCATGCACCATCTGCAAGGACATCCATATATTCCTCACCAATGTAGACATCAATGGCATTATCTCTCTCCGCACGTGTGATCGTGTCTTTAAACGGAAGCTCCAGTACCTTCGGGCACTGACGGAGATACCAGTTATCTGCCTTCTGACCTGCAAGGCGTGTGCAATGTACACGGGACTGCTGTCCTGCACCAACGCCGATAGCCTGTCCGTCCTTAACAAAGCATACAGAATTGGACTGTGTATATTTCAGGATGATCAGAGAAACCTTCATATCTCTCTTGGCTTCTTCCGTAAGCTCTTTATTCTCTGTTACAATATTGGAGATCAGCGCATCATCAATTGCCAGCTCCTGGCGGCCCTGCTCAAAGGTGACTCCAAATACCTGTTTGTGCTCCAAAGGTTCCGGAACATAGTTTTCATCGATCTGGATCACATTGTAATTGCCTTTTTTCTTCTGCTTCAGAATTTCAAGAGCCTCCTCTGTATATCCAGGTGCGATCACACCATCAGAAACCTCTCTCTTGATCAGCATTGCGGTATCTTTGTCGCAGACATCAGAAAGAGAAATAAAATCACCAAATGATGACATACGATCTGCACCTCTTGCTCTTGCATACGCACATGCAAGCGGGGAAAAATTCTTCCAGTCCATATCACCTACCCAGTAGATCTTTGCCAGTGTCTCATTCAGCGGAAGTCCGATGGAAGCACCTGCCGGAGATACATGCTTAAATGAAGTTGCTGCCGGAAGTCCGGTTGCTTTCTTAAGGTCACGTACCAGCTGCCAGCCATTAAAGGCATCCAGGAAGTTGATGTATCCTGGTCTTCCGGAGAGTACCTGGATCGGAAGCTCACTTCCATCTGCCATATAGATCTTTGATGGTTTCTGATTTGGGTTACATCCGTATTTTAACTGTAATTCTTTCATGAAAAAGCTCCTCCGTTCTCTGTGATATCCCTATTTTCTTATTTATTCTTGTTTACGATCCTGGATTCATATTTTCCTGTCTCAATGTCAATAAAGCGAACAAAGAGAGAAACTTTATTATCCTGGTTCAGGCTCTTCCAGAGGAGATCCGTAAACTCATCAATATCGCTTGGGATCTCTACCAGCTTCGGCTCTCCCTCGAAACTTGGAAGTGGATTTCCATCGCATTTATAAGTATGGATAAAACGTCCCTGCCCTGCTGCCGCATTCTCGTAGGCAAATGTATAACGAAGACAGGAATCCGGATTTCCGTTATTGCTCTTTAAAATAGACATCGCATAATTGAATTTACCGTTTTCAACATGAAGAACACCCGAAATACGAGGTGTATAGTTCGGCGCATCCGGCTCAAACTCTCTGCTGCGAAGAGACTGTTCAAAGGTGAGCTGTCTGTCCATTCCCTCATAGATCGTATCTGTCTGATCACCGTTTGTTACGATGGTCTTATTTCCAAGGACACGTACCGGTGCATAAATGATCAGGCGCGGGTCTGTAAGCTTGGATGGATCAAAAGCCTGTGTACGGATTCCTTCCCCATCCTCAACAAAAATACGGTTTCTGCTGTTCTCGCTTCTTCCCATAATAAAATATGCAGTAACTGCATGTTTCCCGTCAGCGGAACGTCCGATCACAATTCCTCTTCCCGGATAGGAATTTTCTTTCAGTTCTTTTTCAAGTGAAAATGTCGTCATTTTTCACAGTCCTCCTTGTCTAATGTAAGGCCCGGGGCTCATCCCAGGATATGAACGGTAACAAAAAACCGCCTGGACACCCCTTATCAGGCTGCCCAGGCGGTCGGCTTCTCACTTCACTGCACTCCCTGTAGGTAATCCTACTTTCCGCCAGTCATGCAGCTTCTGCTGTTATACTACAATACTTCTTCTTAATTTTCAAGCCCTATTTTCAGAAATTATTTTTCCAGACTTCTTGTTGCTCACAAAATAAACAATAACACTTTATTTCCCCTGTAATGCATAATCTGTCTGGATCTGTGCTGCAATGTCTGATTTCATCTGGATCCATGCATCGGGATTTTCCACGTAATACTTCGGACAGTCTTTACCTGTGACATCATAATGACGGATCACCTGATCCGAAGTCAGTCCAAAGCGTGTACAAAGCCACGCTGTCAGCTTTACCGCCGAATCATAGGTTGCTGTATTAAACTGCCCTGTTTCATCCGGATGGCAGCATTCAATGGATATGGTATCTACATTTCTGGAATTTGTGGCATAGGATATTTCCGAAGTGGGAATACATTGTACCACTTCTCCCTCCAACCCTACCACAAAATGACTGCTGACTTTGTTGTCCTGCGTTATCGCAAGATTTTCAAAATAATTCCGGTTGGATACGGCAGTAGATCCCGGATTGGCCGTATAATGAATGGCTATATAATTTACCTGTTCCATAGAAATCTGTGGTCTGGAATAGGAATTCGGTGTCAGAAGCTCCACATCAATAAAAGGTGCTCCTTCTGCCTGCCATTGTTCCGGTCCGCCATTTCCGCTAGCATTCCCGGATATCTCTTCCTGTCCGGACTGAGTTTCACTCTGTTCCATGCGCATCTCAAAAAATGCGTATCCTAACGCACACGCAGCAAAAGCAACGATCACAATGATACATATCAGCACAATCCTCTGCAGGATCTTGATCGGGTTCTTTTTTCTCAAAGACTTCTTTTTTCTTCTGGAAGACCCGGAGGAAGTTTTCTTTACGGAAACAGGCCGCCCGCTATGGGACGGCCTGGGTGACTTTTTACCGGTCTTACCTTTTTTTCCTTTATTATTCATCTACACTGTAGTTTGGAGCCTCTTTTGTGATGTGGATGTCATGTGGATGTGACTCTTTAAGAGATGCAGCTGAAATCTTGATGAATCTGCCTGTTGTCTTCAGCTTCTCAATGTTCTCTGCTCCACAGTAACCCATACCGGATCTTAAACCACCGATCAGCTGGAATACGGTATCCTCAACATGTCCTTTATACGCAACACGACCCTCAACACCCTCCGGCACAAGCTTCTTTGCATTCTCCTGGAAATAACGATCCTTGCTGCCATTCTCCATAGCTGCGATAGATCCCATTCCACGATATACTTTATATTTTCTTCCCTGATAAAGTTCGAATGTTCCCGGGCTCTCATCGCATCCTGCGAACATGCTTCCCATCATGCAGACATTGGCACCTGCTGCGATGGCCTTGGTGATATCTCCGGAATATTTGATACCGCCGTCTGCAATGATCGGGATTCCGTAGCTGTTAGCCACTTCATAACAATCCATAACTGCAGTAACCTGCGGAACACCAATACCTGCAACAACACGTGTTGTACAGATAGATCCCGGTCCGATACCAACTTTAACTGCATCTACTCCAGCCTCGATCAGAGCCTTGGTAGCTTCGCCTGTTGCAACATTACCTGCGATTACCTGAAGCTCCGGATATGTTGCCTTGATCTCGCGGACTGCTTTTAAAATGTTTTCTGAATGACCATGTGCAGAATCAATTACGATCACATCTACATTAGCCTTCACAAGCGCATCAACACGTGCAAGCACATTTGCTGTGATACCAACCGCAGCACCACAGAGAAGTCTTCCCTGTGCATCCTTGGCTGCAAGCGGATACTTGATCTGTTTCTCGATATCCTTGATGGTAATGAGTCCTTTTAAATTAAAGTCATCATCTACAATGGGTAATTTCTCCTTACGGGATTTCGCAAGGATCTTCTTGGCATCCTCAAGTGTGATTCCTTCCTTAGCTGTGATCAGTCCTTCTGAAGTCATGCACTCCTTGATCTTTCTGCTGAAATCTGTCTCAAATTTAAGATCACGGTTTGTGATAATACCTACCAGTTTTCTGCCTTCTGTGATCGGAACACCGGAAATACGGTATTTCGCCATCAGATCATTGGCATCCTTCAGTGTATGCTCTGCTGAAAGATAAAATGGATCGGTGATAACACCGTTCTCAGAACGTTTAACTTTGTCAACCTCTTCTGCCTGTGCCTCAATGGACATATTCTTGTGAATGATACCGATACCACCCTGTCTGGCCATAGCAATTGCCATTCTGTGCTCTGTAACTGTGTCCATTCCCGCACTCATCATGGGGATATTCAGCTTTACTTTCTTGGTTAAATACGTTGAAACATCAACCTGATTCGGAATTACTTTAGAATAAGCCGGAACCAGCAGGACATCATCAAACGTAATGCCTTCACCAATAATAGTACCCATTGCATTTCCTCCCTTTGTGTAAGATATTTTAAATTTGTGAACTAGTGTAACAAAAAACAAGATTCATGTCAATCCAAAAAAACTTTACTCGGTGCAGAATTTTTCATGGTATTGGCAAGTTCATCATCCAGCTCCAGGATCACCTTGCAGGTTTCTCCGCTGTCTCTTACGATCATGGCATAGCGCTTATGATCCTCAATACCTGAGGAAAAGTCTATGGTTTTCATCTTCTGATTTCCGTTGTAATAATCCATTCTGTGGGATTTCAGAGGTGCCACAAGATCAGCCTCCGCAAGCTGAAGTGATTTTACTCTTTTCCTCTTTGACTTGGACATGATCATATCAATATCCAATTCCCCGTTAACAAACAGATATTCATATTCCAGGTCTGTTTTCGGAATTACAAAATAGCATGCAACACCAAGAGCGATAGCCGGAACCAGAAGAAGTGCATTCAGCACCAGACCTCCCAGAACCATGATCACGGTCAGTACAATAAGACCGTATTTTATAGCAAGATCCTTCCCTGTCTGTTTCTTCTTTACCAGAAGTTCTGAATATAAGTCACTCATTTGCTTCTTCCTTTCGTAATTTACTGATTTCTTTTGATTATAACACAAAAAGAGAGCCGCGTCCATGACGCAGGCCCTCTCATTTTGTAAATTATTTACCTGCCTGCTTGAAATTACATCATTCCCATTCCCGGGTTTGGTGCCGGAGCAGGAGTATCCTCTTTGATCGTAGAAACTACAGCCTCTGTTGTAAGAAGTGTAGATGCAACACTTGTTGCGTTCTGAAGTGCACTTCTTGTAACCTTTGCAGGATCAAGGATTCCATTTTCAACCATGTTTACATATTTCTCATTCAGAGCATCAAAGCCTGTACCTACCTCAGACTCTCTTACCTTGTTGATGATAACAGCGCCTTCCAGTCCTGCGTTTGCAGCAATGTGGAACAACGGAGCCTCAAGGGCTTTCAGGATCACATAAGCACCTGTCTTCTCATCTCCCTCAAGTGTTGCTGCAAGTTTTGCAACCTCTTTGGAAGCATGGATGTAAGCAGATCCGCCGCCTGCGATGATACCTTCCTCAACAGCTGCTCTTGTTGCTGCAAGAGCATCCTCAAGACGAAGCTTTGCTTCTTTCATCTCTGTCTCAGTAGCAGCACCTACACGGATAACAGCTACGCCGCCTGCCAGTTTTGCAAGTCTTTCCTGAAGTTTTTCTTTATCAAACTCGGATTTTGTCTCCTCGATCTGCGCACGGATCTGAGCAACACGTTTTGCGATGGCATCTTTATCGCCAAGGCCGTCAACGATAACTGTATTCTCTTTTGCAACCTTAACGGATTTTGCACGTCCGAGCTGCTCCATTTTAGCTTCCTTCAGATCAAGACCGAGCTCGTCAGAGATCACCTGTCCGCCTGTCAGGATCGCAATATCCTGAAGCATCTCTTTTCTTCTGTCACCATAGCCAGGTGCTTTAACAGCTACTACCTGGAAGGTTCCTCTCAGTTTGTTAACGATCAGGGTTGTGAGAGCCTCACCCTCAACATCTTCTGCAATGATGAGAAGCTTTGCACCAGCCTGAACAACCTGTTCAAGAAGCGGAAGGATCTCCTGGATGTTGCTGATCTTCTTATCTGTGATCAGAATGTACGGATCATCAAGAGTTGCCTCCATCTTCTCCATATCTGTAGACATGTATGCGGAAATATATCCACGGTCAAACTGCATACCTTCAACAAGGTCAAGCTCTGTATGCATGGTCTTGGACTCCTCAACAGTGATAACACCATCCTTGGAAACCTTCTCCATAGCGTCTGCAACCAGCTGTCCAACCTGCTCATCACTTGCAGAGATTGCGGCTACATTAGCGATCTGAGCTTTTCCGTTAATTGCCTGGCTCATGTTCTTGATTGCTTCTACTGCAACATCTGTTGCTTTTTTCATTCCTTTTCTGAGGATGATCGGGTTCGCTCCTGCTGCCAGGTTCTTCATTCCCTCATGTACCATTGCCTGTGCAAGTACGGTCGCTGTTGTAGTACCATCACCAGCTACATCGTTTGTCTTGGATGCAACCTCTTTGATGATCTGAGCACCCATATTCTCGAATCCGTCCTCAAGCTCGATCTCTTTTGCAATGGAAACACCATCGTTTGTGATAAGCGGAGCACCGAAAGATTTGTCAAGTACTACATTTCTTCCTTTCGGTCCAAGTGTTACTCTTACTGTATCTGCAAGTTTATTTACACCAGCTTCAAGTGCTGCTCTTGCTTCTGCGCCGTATTTGATCTCTTTTGCCATGATAAAATGACCTCCTATTTATATTGATATACGATAAGATGTTTATATTATTTAATGATTGCCAGGATATCTTCCTGCTTTACAATAATATAATCCGTTCCATCCATCTTTACTTCTGTTCCTGCATATTTGGAATAGATAACAGTATTTCCGACTTCTACTTCCATTTTTACTTCTTTTCCGTTTACAACTCCGCCAGGTCCAACTGCAATAACCTCTGCCTGCTGTGGTTTCTCCTGTGCCTGTCCCGGAAGCACGATTCCGGATGCTGTTGTCTCTTCTGCTTCAACCTGTTTTAATACTACTCTGTCGCCTAAAGGTACTAACTTCATGATCTATGTTCCTCCTTTATAAGTTCCATCTTTGCCTGCTAGCACTCACTTTATACGAGTGCTAATCACTATGGCTATATTAGTGAATTTCACATATTTTCGCAACCCTTTTAAGATATGGTTTTTCTGTATTATTCTGGTTTTATCTCTTTTATACTCTTATTTTCTCTTGTTTTCTTAATTTCATTATTTATTTTGATTTTATGAAACAGACAAAAAAGAGACTCCCACGATAGCGGGAAGTCTCTTTTGTCACGTTCTTTATCTTATATCAAGCATCTGACAGTGCTGATCACATTATGCCTTCTTGCTTCTCTGTGCTTTTATCTCTTCAAGCTCATCAAAGATCACTTCATTAAGAACTTTAATGTAAGTTCCCTTCATACCGGATGAACGGGATTCGATCACACCTGCACTCTCGAATTTACGCAGTGCATTTACGATCACGGATCTGGTGATACCTACACGGTCAGCGATCTTGCTGGCAACCAGGATACCCTCATCCCCATCCAGCTCATCAAAAATATGGATGATCGCCTCAAGCTCTGAGAAGGACAGTGTACTGAATGCCGATTTAACGATCTGCTGTTTTCTGTCTTCTTCTGCGTTCTCGTCATGAACCGCACGCATCATTTCCAGGCCAACAACTGTTGTACCATACTCGCTGACGATAATATCCTCAATATCATAGGGATGATCATTGCGGTACATGAATAACGTTCCCAGTCTCTCACCTGCAATATCGATCGGATTCACGATTCCCTGATAATTTCCGGGTACATGCTCAAAGCCAAGTGTCTGGAGATTGACATTCTCCTTTGTGGAAAGAACACCAAGAAATCTCTCATTCAATAACGGGTCGATATGTCCGCCGATCTTGTCATCGATCAGCTCTGTGATCTCATCCACACCCGGGCAGATACTGACTCCCAGAACCTTACCTTTCTTACTGAGTACCAGGATATTGGAACTTAAGGTTTCCATGAGCACCTGGCAAATGTCGTTAAACACTACCTTGCTTGAGCTGCTGTTATGCAGAAGCTTATTGATTTTTCTAGTTTTATCTAGCAACTGAACGCTCATTTTTCCTCCTTTCACTTTCGTACCTTGAAAGAAATCGTTTTTCTAGTCTAATATTACACGTTATTCTGGAAATTTACAAGACTTTTTTATATTTTTTTATTTTTAACGGGATTTTCTGAAAATTGGTGGAAAAGCATTTATTCAATCAATCTTCATCTTTTGGTTTTTGTTCCACATATCCGCAGGTTTCCTGGCTGCAAACCAGCTTATTTCCCTTTTCGAGCATATAATTACCACATTTCGGACATTTCTTTGCAGAAGGTTTCTGCCAGGACATAAAATCACATTCCGGATTATTCTCACATCCGTAATATTTTCTGCCTTTTTTCGTTTTTTTCATGACAATTTCGCCGCCGCACTTCGGACATGCAACACCGATCTTCTCATAATATGGTTTTGTATTACGGCAGTCCGGAAATCCGGGGCATGCAAGAAATCTTCCATGAGGACCGTACTTGATCACCATGTTGCGGCCACAGTTGTCGCAGATCACATCCGTAACCTCATCCTGTATATCAACTTTCTCAAGCTCTTTCTCAGCCTCATCCACATCATGCTTCAGATCCGGATAGAAGTTACGTACAACCGTTTTCCACTGTACAGTACCTGCTTCCACGCAGTCCAAAAGTCCCTCCATAGTTGCTGTAAAGTTTACATCCACAATACTTGGAAAAGCCTGTTTCATAATATTATTAACAACCTCTCCAAGCTCTGTGACGTAAAGATTTTTCTGTTCCTTGGATACATAGCGTCTGCTGATGATCGTTGTGATGGTCGGCGCATACGTACTTGGACGTCCGATTCCAAGCTCTTCCATAGTCTTTACAAGTGAAGCCTCTGTGTAATGTGCCGGCGGCTGTGTAAAATGCTGCTCCGGCTTCAGTTCTTTCAGCTTCAGCTCCATACCCTTTTCCAGACTTTGACTTAAAACATTGCCCTTTTTGTCATCGCCCTCTTCTGTGTACACAGACATAAAGCCATCAAAGGCAACCTTGGATGCTGCAACCGTAAACACATACTCACCTGCTCCGATCTTGACAGACGTGGTCTCATAACGTGCCGGTGCCATTCTGCTCGCCGCAAAACGTCTCCAGATCAGCTGATATAAACGGAACTGATCCCTGGTCAGGGATTCCTTCACCAGAACTGGTGTCCTCGCAATATCTGTAGGACGGATCGCCTCATGAGCATCCTGTATCTTCTGTCCGTTTTTGATTGCCTTCTCTGTCTGAGAAACATAATCCAAACCATACTGCTCAGAAATATAAGTTCTTGCTGCTGCATCTGCTTCCTCTGAAATTCGAGTAGAATCTGTACGCAGATAGGAGATCAGACCTACCGTACCACTGCCTTTTACATCCACACCTTCATATAACTGCTGTGCCAGGCGCATAGTCTTCTGCGTAGAAAAATTCAGTGTCTTGGCAGCTTCCTGCTGCAGAGTACTTGTGGTAAACGGAAGGGGAGCGTTTTTGATTCTCTCGCCTTTTTTTACTTCTGTGATCTCATATTTACAGTCTTCCAGACTTTTCAGGATCTCATCCATTTCCTGACGGTTTCTGATCGGAAGTTTTTTATCTGTTCCATAGAACTTGGCTGTCAACGGTTTCTTCTCACCCTTTACCTGAAATTCACCCTCCAGGCTCCAGTATTCTTCAGGAATGAATGCATTGATCTCATCTTCTCTGTCACAGATGATACGCAGTGCCACAGACTGTACACGGCCTGCACTTAAGCCTCTTTTTACCTTGGCCCAGAGCAGCGGACTGATGGTATAACCTACCATACGATCCAGCATACGCCTTGCCTGCTGTGCATCTACCAGATTCATGTCCAGTTCCCTGGCCTGCTTGATGGACGCCTTAACTGCTGTTTTTGTTACTTCATTAAATGTGATCCTGTGCATCTTTGCAGTATCTGTCTTCAAAGCCTGCATCAGATGCCAGGAAATTGCTTCTCCCTCACGGTCAGGGTCAGTTGCAAGATAGATCTTATCTGCTTTTTTTGCTTCTTTACGAAGTTTTGCAAGAAGCTCACCCTTTCCCCGTATTGTAATATACTTCGGTTCAAAATCATTGTCCACGTCAATACCAAACTGGCTCTTGGGAAAATCCCTCACATGACCGTTGGACGCTTCTACTGTATAATTTGCCCCCAGAAATTTCTTTACTGTCTTCATTTTAGCAGGTGACTCTACTATCACCAGATTTTTGGCCATTTTACCTCTCCTAATCTCATTCTGCCTTCCTGTCCGGCTTAAAAACTCCTGCTAAATCTCCGGGCAAAAAAGCATTTATTCAAGTCTGATATAATACTGTCTCCCGGTTTCCTTCACAAGCCCCATCAAAATAAGCTGTCCCAGGATCCCGGCTGTTTTTCCCGGTGAAAAACCGGTTTTTCTGATAATATGATCCAGATTTTTTGGTCGTAAATCGAGACAACTATACACCAAATCCAAATCCGTTGCAAGTCCTAACTTGCTTTTTTCAGACAAATTTGTCTTTTTTTTCACAGATAATCCCCACTCATCCAGAAGTATTTCCGGAGAGTATGCAATTCCTGCTCCGTCGTAGATCAGCTTGTGACAGCCTCGGCTCAGCGCATCATTTACTGCTCCCGGAATGGCGTATACCATCTTCCCCTGTTCCAGTGCACAGGTAGCTGTGATCAGTGATCCGCTCTTTTCTTTTGCTTCCACCACAAGCACCAGATCTGCCAGTCCGCTGATGATCCGGTTCCTTGCCGGAAAATAATATGCCCTGCCTTTGGTACCTGGTTCATATTCGCTGATGATCCCTCCGTTTTTTTCGGGGATTCTCCGGTAAATACCTCTGCTGGATGAAGGATAACAGATGTCCACGCCATTTCCCAGCACGGCAAAGGTCGGGGTACCACCTTCCAGAGCACCCTTGTGGCCCTCAGCATCAATGCCGGCCGCCATACCGCTGATCACCTGTACCCCATGTTCGCTTAAGAATTTTCCGTAATTAAATGCCTGTATCCGTCCGTAAGGACTGCACAGCCTTGCTCCTACAATTGCAGCTGTAGGTTTGTCATCATCCGGAAATCTTCCAATATAATATAATTGTTTTGGCATACCAGGAAGTTCCTGAAGTCTTGCCGGATAAACACTACTGTCCTTCCGGGCACACCGGATCCTTGTTTGCTGTATTTCTTCCATATAAAATACCTTCCTTTTTTCTGTTTTATGACCAGTATTTCTTATCATATGCCCGGTACGTCAGAGCTTCGCAGATATGTTCTTCCTTTATCTTTTCGGAGGATTCCATATCCGCGATGGTCCTGGCCGTTTTCAGGATCTTATGATATGCTCTGGTACTGAATTGAAACTGCTCATATGCCTGCTCCAGAAGTTTGTCTGCCCCTCCCGTCATTACACAGTATTTTTCCAGTTTTCTTCCGTCAAGCTCCCCATTGAAGCAAAATTTTTCCTTTTTGTAACGTTCTCTCTGGATCTCCTGTACTGCTTCCACCCTCTTTCTTATTTGCGCAGAGGATTCCCCTGCAATTTTCTTTTTCATTTTTGAAAAACTCACTGCCGGAACTTCTGTGCAGATATCAATACGCTCCAGGAGAGGCTGGCTGATCTTTCCAAGATAATGCGTGATCTCCCCTGACGTACAACGACATCTGTTCATATCCGGGTAAAATCCGCAGGGACAGGGATTCATCGCTGCCGCCAGCATAAAACTAGCCGGAAAAATATAAGTTCCGGCAGCTCTGGACAGATGGATCTCCTTATCTTCCAGCGGCTGACGCAGGATCTCCAGGCTTTTTCTGGAAAATTCCGGCATCTCATCCAGAAAAAGAACACCTCTGTGTGCAAGAGTGATCTCCCCCGGCCCCGGTATCCTGCCGCCACCTGCCAAAGCCTGAGGGGAACTGGTATGATGCGGACTTCGAAAAGGCCTCTGCCGGATCAGCGGATCTTTTTCCGTGAGAAGTCCTGCCACACTGTATACCTTGGTGATCTCCAGGCTTTCCTCAAATGTCATCTCCGGCATAATGGTCGGCAGACGTCTTGCCAGCATGGTCTTTCCGGATCCTGGCGGTCCGATAAAAAGAATATTATGAAAACCGCTCACTGCGATCTCTGCCGCCCGCCTGGCTCCTTCCTGCCCGCAGATGTCCGCAAAATCAACCTTTGGTATTTCCGGTTTGTTTTCTGTTTTTTCTTTTTCCTGATACGCAGCTGTATAAGTGTTTGGGTCTCTCAGACATCGGATCATGGCATTCAGACTTTTTACTCCAAACACCGGCATATCCTTCACCAGATTCCCCTCCCGGATGTTTTCCTCCGGAATAACGCAAAAGCGTAAGCCCAGCTCTCTTGCGCGGATCACCCGAGGCAAAACTCCGGCAACCCCATGGATCTCTCCATTCAGACTGATCTCTCCTACGATCATAACTCCTTCCAGAAGATCCGGTTCCAGAATTCCGGCAGCCGCAAGTACTGCAGCCGCCACAGGCAGATCAAAACCGGCTCCTTCCTTTTTCATATCGGCAGGTGCAAAATTTACAGTTACTTTTTTTGGTGGCAGACAAAGCCGGTTGTTCTTAAATGCAGTCCGGACTCTTTCCTGGGCCTCTCTCACCTGGGCAGAGGGAAATCCTACCATAGCAAAAGAAGGCAGACCATCACTGACATCTGCCTCAACCTGGATCTCACGTACTTCCATTCCGTAGATCGCTGCTGATAAAACACTCGCAAACAAATACATTCCTTTCTGCGAAAAAACGGATCCCGATCTTCCATCTTTTCGTCTTTTCAGGTCAGGCGGATATTCGAAATCCGCATTGGTTAAAAACAAGGGAATTTTCAGATAGACATTTTCTGAATTTTAGAAGATAATAAATTTAGTATAGTCCATTTTGCTCCCTTTTGCAAGGGTGCATTTCGTTCTGTTTTATACTTTCAATAGAAAGAAGAGGTGAGCACAATGAAATTTCAGCGTATTCAGGATTTACGTACAGACGCGGATCTGTCCCAGAGAGAATTAAGTGAGATTCTTCATATCAGTCAGCGTTCTTATTCCCATTATGAAACGGGATCCCGTAATATTCCTATCGAAATGCTTATCCGGCTGGCAAATTATTACGACACCAGCATCGATTATCTCGTCGGCCGCACAGACCGCAAAAAAATGATCAAATAAAGAGATCCCCGGAAATGTGGAACAGTTTCGGGAATTCCTGTATCGGGATTCCCTGATTGCCAAAATCCGGGGATTCTTTATTTTATCGTGTTTTATTTTTTTTGATCATTCCGTATAATAGGTTTCTTCTTCTCCGTAGGGAATCTCATATTCTTCTGTATTCTCATCAGAAGAATCTTCACTGCTTTCGCTGTAGGATTCCTGTTCATAGGAATTTTCGTTGCTTTCATTATAGGAAGCATCCTCTTCGGAATTTTCGGATACTTCCAGGGATGGCTCCTGCCGGGTCATAATAGACTCTGTTTTCGGATAGGTCAGAGATCCCTCTCCCCGTTCATATGTTTTTACCTTCACATAAAGCTCACCACTTTTATCGAAAACAAACTCTCCTTTTGCCTTATTCCCTTCGGAATCCTTAAAACGGAACTGTGTGGCATTTCCTGCTACCTCTGCAGTCACATCTACTTCTGCGGTCATGGAAGGATCTTTTCCATTCACTCTCTTATAGGTAAAGGAAACAGATTTCAGACTGATATCATAAATATCGATCGTTGTCAGCCCGTCTTCGCTGTACCAGATTCCCTGATAATTTTCCGGTTCAAATGCCGGAAGGATTGTCGGGACCGGTGTCAATGACGGTGTCGGTGTCGCTGTCGGAACCGGTGTTGCTGTTGCTGCCGGAGTTGCTGTCACCTCCGGAATACTGTCCAATGCAGCCAATGCGGCCTCTCTTCGTTGTTCTTTTTCCACTTTATCCCTGTGGGAAACATACAGCATCCCTCCCAGTCCTGCCAGAATAAACAGAATGATCAACAGGATCAGAACTGCTCTCAGCCGTTTTTTTCTTCTTTTGTTTTTTCTCATCTGCATTACCTCTGTTTACTATAGCATACAGGAAACCCTTCTTGTATTTCTCAATTCTGCTTATTTTTTCTCTTTGATGATACCTTTTCTGTAAGCTTCCAGAAGCTGGATCAGCTCACTGATCCTTTCCTTCAGAGCAGTTCCGGTATCGGTATCACCGACCAGTGTACGTTTGTTATTGTAGTGAACCGCCACCCTGTTGGAAACAATATCCTGCTCCTTGGCTACCGCTTCTTCCGCAGAAGTAAAAGGCTCATGAGCAGACAGGATCAGCCCGTAGGAGTTATAAACCAGTGTATAACCGGCAATCCCCGTAACCTTCTGATATGGTCTGGAAAAACCGCCGTCGATCACAAGAACTTTGCCATTGCATTTTACAGGACTCTCTCCCTCACTCTGGTGAACCGGCACATGCCCGTTGATGATGTGACCTTTTTCCGGATCTAGTTCAAATTCACGGAGCAGATCATCTACAACATTCTCATTTTCCAGAAGATGATAGTAGGCATTTTTAGTTTCTTTATGTGTTTCCTTATCTTTAATAAAATAACGTTCAAAAGTGGTCATCTTGTCTTTTCCGAACAGCGGTGAATTCGGAGCTGCCCAGATATACCACATAATATCCCTGCCTTTACGCTTTTCATCCTCATTTACAGAGAAAAACGCCCGGCGCACATAAGTCTCAAGAACATCGTACAATTCTTTTCCTTTGTAGGTTTTTCCATAAATCTGAACTTCTTTCAGACTTCCATCCTCATTAAGCGGAATACTTCCATGGAACAGAAGATTTCCATTATAAGTTTTATAAAGGCCTCCCTTGTCCAGAAGAAGCCGGACATGATTCTGCAGTTTCTCGCAGTTTCGGAACGCGGAATCCAAGCGTTCCATTACATCCTTTTCCTCTGTAGTAAGTTCATATGGCTTTTTCCAGTCAATAGTAGGAAAATATGTATCGGTCAGCGGATATTCTTTTCCGTCCGGAAGTGTGATCATTCCCTTTTTCGGATCGATCCTATGAAGCAAACAACGCTTTTCCATATGGAATTCTTTGTGCCGGCGGATCAGCTGACCCTCCAGCTTAAACTGGATAATGGCAATAGCCTTGTGCATTTTCCGTCCAAGCTCTTCTTCCAGAATACTATAGTTATTGGCATCTCCCTTCATCTCAAAAGCAGTACATGGATCATCCTTATAAGCCTCCATTGCAAAGGTTGCCAGAGGCATGAGATTGATCCCATATCCATCCTCAAGAATATCCATATTTCGGTAACGGATGCTGTTCCGGATCACCGTTGCAATGCAGGCTTTCTGTCCTGTAGCAGCTCCCATCCAGACCACATCATGATTTCCCCACTGGATATCCAGCGAATGATATTTCATCAAACGATCCATGATGAAATGCGGGCCCGGACCTCTGTCATAAATATCTCCCAGCACATGAAGATGATCCACAACAAGACGCTGGATCAGTTCTGCCAGGGCAATGATAAAATTCTCCGCCCGGCCGATCTCAATGATCGTATTGACGATGGCATCGTAATATGCTTCTTTGTCCAGAACTTCCGCTTTCTCTGTGATCAGCTCCTCAATCACATATGCATAGTCTGCAGGAAGTGCCTTACGGACCTTGGAACGGGTATATTTGGATGCCGTTGTCTTGCATACTTCGATCAGACGATAAAGTGTGATCTTGTACCAGTTCTCCATGTCTTCTTCCTGTTTTTTTACAACCTCCATCTTTTCCTTCGGATAATAGATCAGTGTGGCAAGAGAACGTTTGTCGCTGTTGCTTAAGGTATGTCCGAATACATCATCGATCTTTTTTCGTACAGCCCCTGATCCATTCCGAAGAACATGGGAAAACGCATCGTATTCTCCATGAATGTCCGACATGAAATGCTCGGTACCCTTCGGAAGGTTTAATATAGACTGCAGATTGATGATCTCTGTTGAAGCCTTTGCTATAGTAGGATATAGCTCCGCAAGTCGCTGCAGGTATCTTAATTCTTCTTTTTTCATAGTATCTGGTATCCTCCTGGGAGTTCTCACTGCCAGATCAGCCG